>Ga0255049_10001698_pt1 | contig 11973 bp, 12 predicted proteins | sample JV7_2_3_MG_FD_183615 | JGI IMG/M metagenome (GOLD analysis project Ga0255049, IMG submission 183615) | Seawater microbial communities from Jervis Inlet, British Columbia, Canada - JV7_2_3 | ecosystem: Environmental > Aquatic > Marine > Inlet | place: Canada: British Columbia | collected 2016-10-06
GGCACGGTGTCGTCCTCCTCGGAGTCGATGCTCCCGTGGACCCAGGAAGCGCCGTCTCCTGAGCGTCAGCCGGCAGCGGCGAGCCGCGACACCGGGCGGATGGGGAGCGCGATCGGGTGGCCAATGTCGACGATCTCGACATCGGCGTGATCGAGCCAACGCCAGATCAACGTCGCCTCCTCCGCGGCGGTGACCGTCTGCGGAACGGGCGACGTTTCCGGTTGCGCCGCGGTGACGAGCGGCGGACTCCCCCCAGGGCCCCAGGCGGCGGTCAGCGTCCCATGGTCGACGAGGACCCCGTTGCCGGCACCGTCTTCGGCCCACAGCGTGCCGGCGTGCTGCAGTGCCTGCCACGCCCGCCTTCGTTCCAGGGCGGTCGCCAGGGCACGATGGCGGTCCCTGGCGTCTGCGGCCTCCTCGAAGCGCTCGCCCGCCGCGAGGGCGCTCATCTTCGTGCGCAACGGGTCGAGCAGGACGGCGGGGTCCTCTTCGATGCCGGTCCGGACCCGCTCGACGACTTCGGCATAGCTCTCGGCCGTCACCGATCCGTCGCACGGGCAGAGAGCGACGCCGAGTTGGCTGAAGTTGCAGGCGGCGCTGCGGCGGGATCCGGTCGTCATGCACCTTCGAATCGGCACGGCATCCCACAGCGCCTCGACGACACGGTGCGCGGCTCTGCGCGAACGGAACGGACCCAGGTACGGCCCGCCGCCCCGCAGGGTGCGGGCGATCGACAGGCGGGGCCAGCGCTCGTCGGTGAGTTTGACGAAGTTCTGCGAGCGCGGCGGCCGCGAGCGCCGGTTGTAGCGAGGGAGATGGGCGGCGATCATCCGCAGTTCGGTGACTTCGGCCTCGAGCTCGTTGGCGCAGACCTCATGATCGACCCGGTCCAGGTCCCGCAGCATCTGGGCGACACTGCGCCTGCGATCTCCGTAGAAGTATGACCGGACGCGGCTGCGCAGGTTCTTCGCCTTGCCCACGTAGATGATGGTTCCTGCTCGGTCGATGAACCGATACACGCCGGGGGAGCGGGGGAGTTGCTCAGTCAGTTCCAGCTTCCCGTACGCCGCAGACCCGCGTGCCGTGGGCAGGGCGAGGAGGTCGTCGAGGTGGGTGACGCCGACCGCGCCTGCCCGCTCCAGGAGCGACCAGAAGACGTGTGCCGTGGCCTGGGCGTCTGCGAGCGCGCGGTGGTTCGGCTTCACGGGCGATCGGAAGTGCGCCGCCAGCGTTCCCAGCTTCAGGTTCCGCACCTCGCGAGGCATCAGACGGCGCGCCAACGCGGCCGTGTCGCTCGTCTTGTTGGGGAGCCGTCCGTAGCCGAGCCGGACGGCGGCGGCGTTGAGAAAGGACATGTCGAAACGCACGTTGTGGCCAACGATGACGGCATCACCGATGAACTCGAGCAGCGAGGGCATCACTTCGCCGATCGAAGGCGCGGCGACCACCATCGCATGAGTGATCCCCGTCAGCACGGTGATGAACGGAGGGATCTCCGCCCCAGGGTTCACCAGAGTGGAGAAGACGCCTGACTCCTCGCCCCCGGTGTAGCGAACGGCTCCAACCTCGGTGATCTCGCAGTCCGCTGCCGACCCACCGGTCGTCTCGAGGTCGAGCACGCAGAACGGCACCTCGTGCAGGTGAGCACCGAGGTCATCGAAGCTGCGTTGCATCGGGCTCTCCCTGTCTGCTCGGCGCGGGCCGAATCGCTCGGAGAGAGCGACGCTAGATCGAACAGACGTTCGATTCAAGCACCCACCGGGTGGGGTGGGGAGGCCGCTAGTTTGCGGACATGGAGTTCGCCGGACGCGTGTACTTCGAGGCCGGGTCTGCCGACACGTGGCACCTGTATCGGTTCCTGGCGGCAACGGTCGCGGCTGGCGCCGACCTCCGGCTGTCGTGGGTTCCGTTTCTGGCCCGCGAAGACCGCACGGAGTTGCGGGCGCTCGCCGCCTTTGCGATCGTGAAGCAGGAGGCAACCGACCGGCATGGGGCGTTCCTCCAGGCGCTGCTCCAGGCGCGCCACGGCGAGGGCAAGTCGCTCGCCGACGATGCCACCTATCTGGAAGCCGCGGATGCCGCCGGCGTCGCTTCCGGCCTGGTCGTGGCGACTCAGCCTGGTGAGGATGCGGTGCGGGTTGCGACGAAAGAGGCCTCAGGGCTCGGCGTGGTGCGCACGCCGAGCATCTATCGCCATGGGCCCGTGCTGCGCGTGCGCGTCAATCCTGCGGCCCTCGACGGTGATGTCATTGCCAGATTGCGGGTGATCGACGCCGTACTCGGCGACGACGGGGTGTGGGCTCTGGAGAAGCCGTGACGACCTACCGCTGCGAGCACTGCGGCAACAGGACTCGGTTCGACGTGTTCGAGACCGTGCGGCGGCGCCGCTTCGAGCACTTCTCGCTCAGTGGCGAGGTAACGATCGAAGAAGAGGAGATCCTCGATCGGTGCATCGACCGGGTGCTGTGCCGCTGGTGCGATGCCGTGGTCGGGCCGGACGGAGCGACTCAGGAGCGTTGACGGCGAAGCTCGTACAGGACGATGGCCGCCGCGACCGAGGTGTTCAGAGAGTCCACCGTGCCGCCCATCGGCACCGCAATGGACGGGGTGTCCGACCACGTCGAAGACACTCCGGCATGTTCGGCACCAACGACGACCGCAGTCGGTGGCACCAGGTCGAATTCCCAGGGAGCTCGAGTCCCGTCGGGGCGAGCGACGACAACCTGCATCCGTTCCTCGAGCCATTCCCGGGCTTCGCGGGCTGACGACCTGGCGATCGGGACGGTGAACAACGAGCCCTGAGATGCTCTCACGACGTTGGGATTGAAGAGGTCGGTGGCGGGATCGGCGAGCAGCATCCCGGCGTCGAGGGCTTCGGCGGTGCGCAGCATGGCTCCCAGGTTCCCCGGCTTCTCGATCGCTTCGGCCACGAGCACTGCCGTCAGGCCGGCGATCCGGTCGAGACCCAGCGGGGCGTGGGCCGCAACCGCGGCGTAGCCGTCAGGGTGACGGCGCACAGACAGTCGGGCGAACGCCGCTTCGGACAAGGTGAGGACGCTGCCGCTCGAAGGGATCTCGGCGCCGAGATCCGGGGAGATGAGGAGCTGTTCCACGACCCCTGCCGCAACCGCGCGCTCGACCTCCCGCCGACCCTCGACGAGGTAGCGTTGCTCGGCGTCGCGGTGCCGCCGCTTGTGGAGACCGGCCAGGCCCTTCACGGTGGGGTTGGCAGGCGAGTCGATGTGCGTGCTCACCACCCGCCACCGCCGCCGCTCGAGAAGCCGCCTCCACCCCCGAACCCGCCGAAGCTGCCGCCACCCCATGAAGAGCCCCCCCACGACGAGCCGCCCGAAGACCCGAAGCCCCCGCCACCGCCCCACCACGACGACCGGTCTCCGGACCAGGAGCTGTGGCGGTACACCGGCTCCCATCCATAGGACCCGCTGTGGCCGCGGGTGATGACCCAGTGGTAGTAGAACAACGTGAAGGGGTCGAACGAGCCGAGGGTTCCTGGGATCGGCCGTTGTGTCCAGGTGTCGACGCGGTCGCGCGTTCCCTCGTGGGCCAGTTCCGGAGCGAAGCGGTCGGCATCGTCGATCGACGACTCAGCGAGCGCCGTGCGCTGTGCTGCATAGGCCAGTGCAAAGGCACGGGGGCCCCTCGGATCGGAAGCACCGAACGCCGCGGCAACCTCGGCGTACGTACCGCGCAGGCCGAGTTCGCTCAGGGCAGTGTGGGCCTCCACCCAGCGACGTACGGCCGAGGATGGCTCGAGGGACACGGCGAGGATCCCGGCGATGGTCCTCGCGGCATCGCCGTCGACGTGAGCGGCGAGTTCATCTCGGAGCTGGGTGAACACCTCGGGTCCGTCGTCACGTCTGCGGAGGAGCGCAGCAGTGATCGCCACAGGGAGATCGAGTCTGCGAGCTGCAGTGCGTACCCGCGTGATCTCGCCAGCAGAGAGGAGCCCGGCGAGCGCATACTCGACCGCCTCTCCCGGCTCGCTCCCGGAATCGCGATGGATGCGGTAGGCCTCCAAGAACTCGTGGTGGTTGCCGGCATCGTTGTTCATCAAGAGCAGTGCGGCAACGGCAGGGATGTCGAGCCCGTCCGATGTCAGTGCTGCGCCGTCGCTTTCCAGGCGAGTACGCAGCTGCTCGAAGGCTGCGACGGCAGCCGACGGTTCGGTATCGAGGTCGGCAAGTGCTGCGGCAACCGCAGGGCGCGTCGTCGAGGCCGGGAGCAGACCGTAGAGCGTCTCCAGCCGGTCTGCCTTGGCCACGGCGACGCGATGGGCGGCCTCGAGTTCACCGATCGAATCGACGAGCGGAGCGTCACCATCGAGGGCCGGCCCCGCCTGGACGAGCCGGATGCCGAGCGAGGTGACGGCACCCATGCCGAGCGGCGTCTCCACCAGCGAGGCAATGATGGAATCGGCAACCCGGCGTCGTGCCGCGGCGATGCGGTGGGGGCGCAGCGACGCGATCAGGTCGGCGAGCTCGTTCCGGCGCACCGTGAAGGCGTCGTCGCTGCGCCAGTCGACGGCGACGGCATCGGCGGCTGCCGACTGCACCGCGTCCTCCAGGAGGGGCCGCTCCTGACTCGCTCGCAACTCGAGGGGTTCTCGAGTTTGTGCGGCCATCGCTGCGGTGTCGACGAGGACGAGCAACTCATGATGGGCGAGAAGCGCCGTCTCTCGGGCCGACGGGGCGCGGCCTCGATCATCGAACGCCCGCAGCGCGTGCAGGGCATCTCGGGTCGATCCGGTCACGGGCTCGCCGGACAAGGGGAGGGCGAAGTCTGCTAGCTGGGGCAGCTCGTGGCCGGCAGGCTCCAGGCGTGCCAGATCGCCATCGACCAGTCGCGCTCTCCGGCGCTGCACCACCTTGGACCGAGCCCGGACGCTGGCTGATCGAATCCACAGACCGGCGCTCGCCACCCCGGCGACGATGACCGCCAGCACGATCCAGCCGGAGACGCCCGTCGTTCCTCCGGGTGCCACGACGTCGCCGGAGAGGATCTGGTCGATCGTGCCGATCATTGCCAGGATCCCGCCTTCGAAGTCTCCTGCCGCAAAGAAGGACCCCGCCGACGCGGCGACGGACTCTCCAGCGATCGAGACCTGTGACTGGGTGACCACCTCGGTGCGACGCTCCTCGAGTGAGACGAGCACCAGGATTCCGTTCTCCTCGTCTGGATCGCCGACGCCCCAGGCGTTGGCCAGCTCCTCAGCGAACGCTGCGGGCGGGAGCCCGCGACTGTCGGTGACGATGACGATCGCCACCGGGTTGCCGTGCTCGGCCACGAGACGGGCGATCGCATCCTCGATGCGCTGGCCGTCCTCGACGACGCCAGCCTCGTCGGTGAAGAACCCCGAGCAGATCACGCCGCGGTGTTCCCCACAATCGACCTGTACGGCTGCGGCAGACGCCGGCATCGCCATGGCAAGGGTTGCCAGGAGTGCGGCCGAGACAAGGCGGGCGAGCGTGCTCACTGAGCCGATTGTGGTCGGTCCCACGCAGCCATGCGTCCGTCAGGCGCGAGCAGACCGGGTTGCCGTCGCCGGGAGGCCGTCGGCGTCTGCGAGGAACACAACACACAGCGCATCGCGATCTCCGGACTTCCAACTGTGGCGGTCGGGGACGAAGGCGTCCAGATACCACTCGGACGTGTCGTACGGCTCACCGGTGTACGGCTGGAAGAACGCCAAGCACTCGTCCCAGGCAGTGGCGAAGAGGGTCTCGTCGTCCGGCAGTGTCGTATCCGCACCGAACGGCAGGGTGACCATCGCAAACGCTTCCAGGTCATGGGCCTGGGTGCAATCGATCACCTCGATCTCGGAGACTGAGGCACCGACCGGGTCGGCAAAGCAATCGCCCGGCTGCACGGCAAAAATGTCGACGGTCTCTGCTGCGGTGATCGAGCGGACCACGAAGACCCCGGCGACCATCAGGCCGATCACCGCAACAACGAGCCCGAACGTGATGCCGGCCGTCGATCGGGATGGCGGCGGCGGCCGAGCATCTCCACCGCTCTGGGGCGCAGGGGCACTCGGTGGAGCGTTGCTGGTGCCTTCTGCTGTGATCCGATCGGACGGATACGCCGACCGAGGAGCGACCGGCGAAACCGGAGAGGATTCGAGCGGAGGCGCGGAACCATCCTCTGGCGTGAGCCACGTCTTGGCTTCCCGGACCAGCTCGTCACTGCTGCGATCGTCCATGGTGGTACTTCGGCACCATCGGCAGAGGCCTTGACCGGCGGCGGCTAGCTTCACCGGCATGGCTCCCACGGTGCTGCGTCCCCCGCAGCCGTTCGATCTGCGCCTCTCGCTGCGTGCTGCTGGCATCGGCTCGTTCGACGCCACTGGAGCCGCCTGGTATGTCACAACGACTACACACGGCGCGGCGACGGCGCGCCTGGAGTCAGCAGGCGAAGACGTGCGCGCCGAGCTGTGGGGCTCTGGAGCCGATGCGCTGCTGGCCGCGCTTCCCCGCGTGCTCGGATTCGACGACACCGCGGCGTCGCCCCCGAAAGGCGGCGGCCTGATCGCCGACCTGGCTCGGCGGTCACGCGGATTGCGCCTGGGATCGACCGGCAACGTCCACGAGGTGATCGTGCCCACGATCCTCGGCCAGCTCGTCACCACGAGAGAAGCCAGGGCGGGGCACCGGCGGATGATGCGGGCGTTGGGGGATCGGGCGCCGGGAGAACATCCGGGGTTGTTCGTGCCGCCGACCCCGGATCGGCTGGCCTCCCTCGGATACGAGGACCTCCACACGTACGGGATCGAGCGCAAACGGGCTCAAGTCGTGATCGAGGCATCCCGCCGGGCCTCCCGGCTCGAGGAGATCATCGCCATGGAACCGGAGGTCGCCAGGCGCCGGCTTCTGGCGGTACGTGGCGTCGGGCCCTGGACCGCAGAGACGGTCATGGGTGTCGCCTACGGCGACCGAAACGCCGTGCCCCCGGGTGATCACAACCTTCCGCACATGGTTGCCTGGGCGCTGGCTGGTGAGGACCGGGCCAGCGATGACCGGATGTTCGAGCTCCTCGAGCCCTATCGGCCGGAGCGGCGGCGTGCCGTCGTGCTCATCAAGCAATCGGGAATCCATGCCCCCCGCTACGGGCCGAAGACCCCGGTACGCCGCCACCTGTAGTCGGTCAGGTCACCAGCGTTCGCTGCTCCGGGAGCTCGGTGAAGGCACCGGTGGCGAGCTCCGCACCCAACGCGGTGGCGGCCGCCCATGTCTCGACATGGGTCGTGTAGAGCGGGGCGAAGCCGAAGCGGATGAGATCAGGGGCCCGGTAGTCGACGATGATCCCCTTCGCCCGCAAGGCCTGACAGACCTGCCAGGCGGCGGGATGACGCACGGCGACGTGCGAGCCGCGAGCGGTGGGATCCCGGGGCGAGACCACCTCGATCGGGGCCGCGGCGATGTCTTCGAGAAACCCCGTAGACAACGCGCGGGACTTGGCGACCAGGGCGTCGAGACCAGCTTCTGCCACGAGGGCGACCCCCACTGCGACGCCGACCATCGACAGGATGGGAGGCGTCCCCACCATGAACCTCCGTATGTCGCCAGCAGCAACGAACTCGGACGAGAAGGCAAACTGATCTGCGTGGGCGAACCACCCGTGGATCGGGGGGTCGAGCCGGGTCTGGAGATCACGGCGCACATACAGGTAGCCGGGAGCGCCCGGACCGGCATTGAGGTACTTGTAGGTGCAGCCGACGGCCAGATCGACGCCTGCTGCCCTGAGATCGACCGGAGCAGATCCCGCGGAGTGCGCCAGGTCCCACAGTGAGTGCGCCCCGGCATCACGGGTAGCCGCCGTGATGCCCTCCATATCGAGCAGCGCCCCGGACCGGTAGGCCACGTGGGTCAGCGACACCAGGCCGACGCCGTCGTCGAGCGCAGCCGCCACCGTCGCGGCATCCGGGTCCTCTGCCACGATCCGAAGCGAGCCTCCAGCAGCAGCCGCCACCGCATCGAGGACGTACCGGTCGGACGGAAAGTTGCCAGCATCGGTCACGATGTCGCCGCGGCCTGACGATGCCAAAGCTGCCGTAGCGAGCTTGTACAGATTCACGGACGTCTGATCGCAAACGGCCACCTCGCCGCTCCCTGCGCCGATGAGCGGTGCCAGGGCGTCGCCAATCTCGAGACCCGAGTGCAGCCATCCCTCTTGCCAGGCGATCACGAGTTCCGATGCCCAACGGTCCAGCACATCGCCCACGCGGCCCACGGTGTCCCTGGGAAGCCGACCCAGCGAATTGCCATCGAGATAGATGACGTCGGGATCGTCGATCACGAACCGTTCGCGGTAGCTGCGGAGCGGATCCTCTGCGTCGAGTGCCTGTGCCTCTTGGAGCGTCCGGGACACGGTCAGAAGAGCTCGTAGTCGCCAGCGATGAGACGGTCACGAACCCCGGCCCAATCGTCGAAGTGCTCCTTGGCCGTGGCGGCGATCGCGGCGTCGTCAACGTCACCGACGACCTCGACGTGGACCGCTTGTGGCTCCGTGACCGGGTGTCCGATCGAAGACAGCAGACGGATCGTTGTCTCTTCGGCTCCGCTACCGGTCACGAGACTCGTGGCGATGTCGAACCCGATGGCGTGATACGTCTTCCCGACATGTGCGTGCGGGTTCTTGCCGGCCGTCGCCTCCAGGCTCATCGGTCGGTACGGGGTGATGAGGCCGCCAAAGCGATTCCCTCTGCCGACCTGACCGTCGTCCCCGGCCTCCGCAGACGTCCCGCTCACGGTGAGGTACGGCGAGTCGTCCTGATCGGCCTGGTTGATCTTGACGCTGAGGTCCTCGGCGAAGGCCGGAGCCGCAACTGCCGTGACGGTTCGGTGAACCTCGGCGACCACCGCGTCGTAGGCGTCGCGATCCGAAACCGCGGCGGCCATCACGGGGCAGGCGACGGTGATCGTCACCGAGCCGTTGAAGCGGGCGCCCATGACCTTGATGTCCCTGCCGACGGGAACCCGGCTGCGGTAGACCGGCTCGTTGAGCGTCCGCTCCACCTCGTGCACCGTCGCCTCGAGCGGGGACAGCGGCACGGACACCGCAGCGAACGAGGTGTCATTGGCCAGGGGCACATCGAGTCCTGCTGTGACGACGGCCGCGAGATCGACCGAAGACGGGTTGAGCCAAATCTCGAGCGTGAATGCCGCAGGGTCGGCATCCGGGAGCAACCCCAGCAGCCGCCGCTTGAGTTCGACCTCGAGTGCCGCGATATCCGGCTGGTATCCGTGAGAGAAGTCGGCCCTGCCCACCAGCACCATCCGCGAGGGTCTGGTGTGGGTTCCTCCACCGAACCCGACCTCGACCGATCCGGCAGCGAGCACCGCCTTGTCGACGTTGAACGGTTGCACTCGCCCGGTGTGCTCCAGGTAGGAGGCCGCCAGGTGTCTGGCGAACTCTTCGGACAAGCGATCACAGATCGTGTCGGGGTGGCCGATCCCCTTGCGCTCGACGAACTCGACGGGCGGGGCGTAGCGGTCCCTGTGGGTGACGAAGAGGTTCATGGGCGAGCACGAAGCTTACCGTGCAGCGCCGCCCCGGTCGGATGCCTCACGGCGCGTCGTGCCAGTGCTCGAGGTGGACCACCTCACGGTCGGCCCGCCAGCCGCGATCGAGGGACCCGGACCGGCGATCCGGAGCCGGGTGGCCGATCGTGACGATTCCGATGGGGGCGACGTCGTCGGGGATCCCCAGCAGCGGCTTGATGTCCTTCCACGCATGGGAACCGAGGAATCCGGCGGCCAAACCCTCGCGTACCGCGGCCAGGAGCAGCAGCATCATCGTGGCGCCCGCGTCGACCCACCAGTATGGGACCGACCAGTGGTCGGCGATGCTGAGCGGGCCATCGTGGCCGCCCTTGTCCGGTTCGCTGTACCGATCCGTGTAGGCGGAAGCCCGTGTGCAGACGACGACGTGGACCGGGGCGCGTGAGATCCAAGGGTCCATTCCGGCGGCGACGTACTCCTCTTCTCCACACAGCACGGCGATCTGTGACCGCAGCCCGGGATCGGTGACGACCACCATCGTCTGACCCTGGGAGAACCCGGCGCTCGGGGTCTTGCGGGCCGCGGCGATGATCCGGCGAAGCGCTTCGGGATCGACGGGCGCATCCGTGAAATTGCGCACCATGCGGCGCCGGGCGACCACGTCGTAGAAGTCGACGGCTCCTCTGGGAGAGATCACAGTCGCTCCAGGGCGGCGACGATGTCTTCCAGGCCCGCTTTGGCATCGGCGAAGAGCATCATCGTCTTGTCTTCATAGAAGAGCGGGTTGTCGATTCCGGCAAACCCGGGTGACAGGCTCCGCTTGATGACGACGGCCGAGGCCGCGCGATCCACCTCGAGGATGGGCATCCCGTAGATCGACGATCCGGTGTCGTCCCGTGCAGAAGGGTTCACGACGTCGTTGGCTCCGACCACGAGCGCCACATCGGTCTGGGGGAGACGCGGGTTGGCCTGGTCCATGTCGAGCAACACTTCATAGGGCACATCGGCCTCGGCGAGGAGCACGTTCATGTGGCCAGGCATGCGGCCCGCCACTGGGTGAATTGCGTACTCCACAGTGACCCCGCGGGCTTCGAGGGCGTCTGCCAACTCGCGCACGGCATGCTGTGCCTGGGCGACGGCGAGTCCGTACCCTGGCACGATCACGACGCGCTCGGCGTAGGCGACCGCGATCGCGACATCGTCTGGCGTCGCCCGGTTCACCGGCTTGTCTCCGATTGGACCGCCACCGCCTTCCCCGGTTCCGAAGCCCGAGAAGAGAATGTTGGCGATCGACCGATTCATTGCCTCGCTCATCTGGATCGTGAGGATCAAGCCGGCCGCACCGACCAGGGCGCCGCCGATGATCAGGGCCAGGTTGCCGATCACGAAGCCGGCCATGGCCGCGGCGACCCCAGACAGGGAGTTGAGCAGCGAGATCACGACGGGCATGTCGGCGCCGCCGATCGGCAGGACAGCGGTCACGCCGAGCAGCAGGGACAGGCCGGCGACGACCCAGTATGCGGTGGGCTCGCCGGACGCTACAGCCCAGGTGGCGGCTGCAGCGGTGACGAGCGCGATGAGGCCATTGAGCGCAGGGCCCCCAGGCAGCCCAACGGGACGGCCGGTCACGATGCCCTGCAGCTTGCCGTACGCAACGAAGGACCCGGAGAGCGTCACCGTGCCGATGGCGATCGACAGGGCGACCGTCACGGCGACCTCGGTCGCGAACACTGCATCGGAGCGAATGACCTCTGCGGCGGCGACCAGGGCGGACGCCCCACCGCCGAAGCCGTTGAACGCGGCCACGAGCTGCGGCATCGCGGTCATCTGGACGCGCAGCGCGAGGACGGCCCCGATGCCGCCACCGACGACGAGGCCGGCGATCACGATCCACCACACCAGGTCGGGCTCGTCGACGATGTCGACCACGGTGACGACTACGGCGAGCAACATGCCGGTGGCCGCCAGCAGGTTGCCGCGACGCGCCGTGCGCGGTCCTGACAGCCCGCGGAGTCCCAGGATGAAGAGGACCCCGGCCGCCAGGTACCACAGGGCGATCATCGGCGTGGCTTCCGCTTGAACATCTCGAGCATGCGGTCGGTCACCAGGAAGCCTCCGACGACATTGATCGTGGCGAAGGTGACGGCGAGGAACCCGAGGATCCCGGCGGCTGCTCCCTGGCCGACGGCTGCCGCAATGACGGCTCCGACAATGGTGATGCCCGAGATGGCGTTTGCACCAGACATCAGGGGGGTATGCAGCGTCGGTGGAACCTTGGAGATCACCTCGAACCCGACGAAGGAGGCGAGGACGAACACCACGATGCCCTGGATGAACAGGTCGCTCACGACACCAGCTCCTGGGACCGCGGGTGCACCACTTCGCCGGCGTGCGTGATCGTGGTTCCGCCGATGATCTCATCGGAGAGGTCCACGGCGATCCCTTCGTCTGTCCG
>Ga0255049_10001701_pt1 | contig 11965 bp, 10 predicted proteins | sample JV7_2_3_MG_FD_183615 | JGI IMG/M metagenome (GOLD analysis project Ga0255049, IMG submission 183615) | Seawater microbial communities from Jervis Inlet, British Columbia, Canada - JV7_2_3 | ecosystem: Environmental > Aquatic > Marine > Inlet | place: Canada: British Columbia | collected 2016-10-06
GTCCTTTTCACTCTGGATTCGCTCGTATATCTCTTCCCGATGGACGGCTATGTCCTTGGGGGCATTGATACCTATGCGAACCTGGTTCCCTTTTACGCCCAACACGGTAATGGTGATGTCGTTCCCGACCATTACTGTCTCACCGGCGCGCCGCGTAAGGATCAGCATGACTTCCTACTCCTGCCTCTCGAAACTTTGTCCCGCTTGTTATTACGACCGTACTTATCGATAAACTATTGTAATACTAGCTGATTTTTTTGCGTGTGTGGCCATTCAGGCGGCGCTTTTGACCACTTCGGACATATATATGGCTCACGGAGACCTATGCCAATTGCTCGGCAACCCATCCCGGTACGGAGTCGAGCGCCGCATCGAGGGCCTCCGGATTGCTTCCGCCTGCCTGTGCAAAATCTGGCCGTCCACCGCCTTTGCCGCCTACCTGCTCAGCAACCGGCCGGATTACGTCACCCGCTCGTATTCGGTCGACGGCGTCCTTGGTGACGCCTGCGGCCAGCCGGACTTTACCGTTATCGACCGACCCGAGTACCACGACTGCACTCTTGAACCTGTCCTTGAATCGATCGACTGCATCGCGGAGTGTCTTGGCGTCGGCGCCGTCCATGCGCGTAGCCAGCACATTCAGGCCGTCGACAACGACAACATTTTCCGCAATATCACCTGTCTTGCCGGTAAGGAGTTTTTGCCTGGTAGCAGCAAGTTCTTTTTCGAGGTCCTTCATCCTGCGAATTAATTGCTCGACTTTGGCGGGCACCTGGTCCCGGGGGCTACGTAACAGCAAAGCGACGTTGTCCAGCGCCTGTTGATTCTCATCGATCCAGGCGATCGCCTGCTTTCCACTGACGGCCTCTATTCGACGGACGCCTGAAGCAACGCCACCTTCGGATGTGACCTTGAAAATACCGATATCGCCTGTGCTGAATACGTGAGTACCGCCACAAAGCTCCACCGAGAAATTTCCCAGTCGCAATACCCGAACTTCGTCATCATATTTCTCGCCAAATAGTGCAATGGCACCCGATTCAACTGCGTCGTCGTACTTCATCAATTTTGTGATAGCAGCGGTGTTCCTTCGAACTTCGTCGTTGACGAATTGTTCGATTTCGTGGAGCTGCTCCGGCGTCACCGGCTCGTAGTGCGAGAAGTCGAATCTCAAGCGATCGGGTGCGACGAGAGAACCTTTCTGCAAAACGTGATCACCCAAAACTTGTCTGAGCGCGGCGTGCAATAAGTGTGTCGCTGAGTGGTGAAGTACGATCGCCTTCCTGCGATCACCGTCGACTTTTGCAGTGACTTTATCGCCGAGCTTTAGTTTGCCGCGCTGCACCTTGCCGAAGTGCACGTTGGCCTTTCCGCTTTTTTGGGTGTCGGCAACTAGGAACGATGTATTGCCGGATTCGATAACACCGGTATCACCGACCTGCCCTCCGCTTTCCGCATAAAAAGGCGTCGATGCCAGCACAACAGCGCCATCGTCACCTGCCGACAGACGTTTGGCTGGCTCGCCATCCTTGAACAGGGCCACGACGTCGGACTCTTCCGCGATGCCCTCGTAGCCCGTAAACCTGCTCTCGACGTCAGTTTTTACACCAGCGTCATTGTTTGCGCCGAACTTGCTGGCAGCACGGCCACGGTCCCGCTGCGCGGACATCTGTTCTTCGAAACCTTCCTGGTCGATCGTTAGCTCACGTTCACGTGCGATGTCGGCTGTCAGGTCGACGGGAAATCCGTAGGTGTCGTAAAGCTTGAAGACGACGTCTCCCGGAATTTGTGTGCCTTTTAGCTTGGAGATCGCCGACTCCAACATCTCCATGCCCTGGTCGAGAGTCTCGGCAAATCGGCGCTCCTCTTTCGCAAGTACTTTCTCGACGTGTGCTTGTCCTTTTACGAGCTCGGGATAAGCATCTCCCATTTCGGCGCACAGGGGTTCGACAAGCTTGTGAAAGAACGTGGCATCGATACCGAGCTTCTTGCTGTGACGAAGCGCGCGCCTGATGATTCTGCGCAGTACATAACCCCTGCCCTCATTTCCCGGCAGGACACCGTCGACGATCAGAAAGGCGCAGGCCCGTATGTGGTCTGCGATGACGTTCAAAGAACTCGAGCCGTCGTTCTTGACGCCGAGAATCTTCGCCGTCGCGGCAATCAGATTGGCGAACATGTCTATCCGATAGTTGCTGTGCACTCCTTGTAATACGGCTGCCGTGCGTTCGAGGCCCATACCGGTGTCGACCGATGGCTTCGGCAGTTCGGTCATCTCTCCGCTCCCGTCACGATCGAACTGCATGAATACGAGATTCCAGATCTCGACGTAGCGATCGCCTTCTGCTTCCGCTGATCCCGGCGGGCCGCCGGCGACGTCGGGGCCGTGGTCGTAGAAGATCTCGCTGCAGGGGCCGCAAGGCCCGGTATCGCCCATTGCCCAGAAATTGTCTTTGGCGCCAAGCCGGCCGAATCGTTCCGGATCGACTTTTATGTCCTTGAGCCAGATGTCTGCAGCCTCATCGTCGTCTTCGAAGACGGTAACCCAGAGCCGCTCCGGCGGTATGCTCAAATCCTCAGTGAGGAATTCCCAGGCAAGCTTGATCGCTTCATTCTTGAAATAATCGCCGAAACTGAAGTTACCGAGCATTTCGAAAAAAGTGTGGTGCCTGGTCGTGTAACCGACGTTCTCGAGATCGTTGTGCTTGCCGCCGGCACGTACACAACGCTGCGACGTTGCTGCTCTTTTATAACTGCGCTTATCCTCGCCCAGGAAGACATCCTTGAATTGAACCATGCCGGCATTTGTGAACAGCAAAGTGGGATCATTGCCCGGCACGAGCGGCGAGCTCGGGACGATCTCGTGGCCACGCTTCTGGAAGAAATTCAGAAAGGCCCGGCGCAGTTCATTGCTGGTCATGCTTTTCATTTTTGATTTCGATCTGGAATCAGCATCAATGTGCCGGTAGTGTAGCGGGATCAGGTGGAGCCTGTCTCAACAATCCGCATGGCCGCTTGTATCTGCTCGGACTCGAATCCACGCTGTTGCAAAAACCGCATCTGGCGGGCTTTTTCCTTGAAGTCGGCCGGCAACTCGAGCCCGAATTTTTTCTCACGAACCTGCCGTGCCATCGATAACCAGTCCTCGCCGCAGGCCGACAGGATCTCGTCGACAAGGCCTGCTTCGAGCTTGCGCTCATCGAGTTCAAGGCGGACTCGAACAGGGCCCTTGCCCTTGTCGATGCGGGACTGAATGAAGTGCTCTATGAAACGGCGATCGCACTGCAGGTTCTCGATTGCCAGGCGGTCGACGGCGACTCGCGCGGCCTCACTGCCGAAGCCTGCGTTTTCGAGCTTGGCCTGGAGTTCGAGGCGGCCGTATTCGCGCCGTGCAAGATAATCCATGGCCTTCTTGCGCGCCTTCAGTGGATCGGAAATGGCACCGACCTCTTCCGGATTGAAGAGGTCTTTGTTCAGTTCATTGATTGAGTCGACCGGTTCAGGCATCGGTCAGCAACGCTCAGGCTTGCTTGGCGACAATCTCCGGATCTTCCGTGTCTGCCGCTTCGCTGATCTCCGTTTTGCCGGGCAGAAGCTTCGCACGAATCTGTTTTTCGATTTCGGCAGAAGCCTCCGGATGCGTCTTCAGATATTCACGGACGTTTTCCTTGCCCTGACCGATCCGATCAGTCTTGTAGCTGTACCAGGAGCCGGCTTTGTCGATGATGCCCTGGGCCACGCCATGATCGATGATTTCGCCTTCGCGGGAAATGCCTTCTCCGTACAATATCTCGAACTCGGCCATCTTGAACGGTGGCGACACCTTGTTCTTGACGACCTTGACGCGCGTCTGGTTGCCGATAACTTCATCGCCTTTCTTGATTGCACCGATGCGACGAATGTCGAGTCGAACCGACGAGTAGAACTTGAGTGCATTGCCGCCGGTCGTTGTCTCCGGGCTGCCGAACATGACGCCGATCTTCATGCGAATCTGGTTAATGAAAACTACCATCGTGTTTGAACGATTAATGTTGCTGGTAAGCTTGCGAAGCGCCTGCGACATCAGTCGTGCTTGCAGGCCCATGTGCGAATCACCCATCTCGCCTTCGATCTCGGCCTTTGGCGTCAACGCGGCCACGGAATCGATGACGACGATATCGACGGCGCCGGACCGAACCAGCATGTCGGTAATCTCGAGCGCCTGTTCACCCGTGTCGGGCTGGGACACCAGTAGTTCATCGACATTGACGCCCAGTTTTTCGGCATAGGTCGGATCGAGTGCATGCTCGGCATCGACGAAGGCTGCAGTACCACCCAGCTTCTGAGCCTCGGCGACGACTTGCAGTGTCAGGGTGGTCTTTCCAGAGGCCTCCGGTCCGTAGACCTCGACGACCCGGCCTCGCGGCAGGCCACCGATGCCGAGTGCGGCGTCGAGGCCGATCGAGCCGCTCGATACCGCTTCAATATCCATGGACTTGGCGCTGTCGCCCAAACGCATTACAGAGCCTTTTCCAAACTGTTTTTCTATCTGGCCAAGAGCCGCGGCCAGCGCTTTCTTGCGATTTTCATCCATTTTTTGTCGCCATCGAGGTGGGGAAAGGGGTAAGCATTATTTCATAAAACACGGGTCGCAGGCAGTCGGGCCTTCGCTGCCAATCGGAGCTCTCTATTAAGAAACGTGTCGAACTTATTGTTTCAATGGCTTGTACTGAACGCCAGTTGGCGTCGAAATAGATTCGATCAGCTGGAAGCCCGACCAGTGAAGTTCGACAGGCTGCGCCAAAGTAATCGGCTCGAAGAACCTGGCTTTTCGAGCGATGGTCATGTGCGCCTTGTAAGCGCGCTTCTCGGGTTTCAAGCCAAATGTCCCGGCCGCAGATTCCAGCGACCTGACCAGGTCGATCAGCTCAGTGGGCGCGGAAGTGGCGCGCAGAGACATGATCTTCGGCCTTTTCCAGAAATCGATGCGCTCGAATCCGAGTTTTATGGCCGGACATCGGATAGTGCCGGCGGCAGCCTGCAATGCCGGTATGTCCTCTTCAGGAAATCCGCCGATGAATACGAGCGTAACGTGCCAGTTGTCGCGTGCGGTCCACTTGCCGGCGAGAGCCGATTTATACGGCTCTATGGCGGTGTCAATTTGTCGCCGTTGTTTCCCCGACGGCCAGAGGGCGAAGAATATTCGCTTGCGGCCGGGTTTAACCGTCACGAAGTCGTTCGCGGACACCCTGCAGCGCAATGACGACCGTCTGAGCTCGAATCTGGTCGCGATCGCCTTTCAGGTGCCGTTTTTCGGCGTCGATATCGGGCTCTTCTTTCGTCCGTGTTGCCCAGGCAAACCACACGGTGCCAACCGGCTTTTCTTCGGAGCCTCCGTCGGGACCGGCGACGCCGCTGACAGCAGCCGCGAAATCGGCACCGCTCAGGTGCAGCGCGCCATCCGCCATTTCCCTGACGGCTGCCTCACTGACGGCACCATGCTCAACAAGCGTTGCAGGGTTCACGCCGAGCAAAGACTCCTTGGCGCCGTTGCTGTAACTAACCATGCCGTAAGCGAAGCAACCCGAACTGCCGGAATTGTCGGTGAGCGACTTGGCGATCCAGCCGCCTGTACAGGACTCGGCCGTCGTCATGCTCTTGCCCGCGGCAAGCAACTCACCGACCAGGGCCTCCGACAGCGCGCCTATCGACTCGGGGTCAGCCATTCAAAATCATCTCGTACAGTTGTACATGAGCATCGACCATCGACTCGACCGGGAACTCGCGTCGCATGCGGGCGCGACCGGCGTCGCCGAACGTGCGCCGCAGTTCCGCATTCCCGACAAGTTTCGCAATAGCTTCCCCCAATGCATCGACGTCTCTCGGAGCGACCAGTATTCCGGTCTCGCCGTCGGCCACTGCTTCAGACAATCCCCCAGTCGCAAATCCTACCACCGGAACGCCGGCTGCCGCTGCTTTGAGGACGGCCACGCCCAGCCCTTCGGAAACCGCCGGATGCGCCAACAGATCCAGACAGGCGAGGTAATCGTCCATGTCCTGTCGAAATCCTGCGAACTGCACGCTGTCGCCGAGACCGAGATTTGCAGTCCTTTCCCTGAGCTCATTCTCCAGCGGTCCCTGACCGAATATGATCAATTTGAGGCTCGGGTGCCGGGCTCTGATCTGTGCCACCGCTTCGAGCAAATATTGGTGACCTTTGCGCGGAATCAGCTGGGCGGCGGCAGCCATGACGATATCGGTGCCGGACAGGCCGAACTCGAGCCGAAACGCATCGCAATCCGGAGCCGAAAGAAATGTATCCGTATCGACTGCACTTCGAATGACGGTCAGGCGATCCTCGTCAACACCAGACTTCTCCAATACTCCGGCAATCGCGTTCGAGATAGCAATTACCTTGCAGAAAGGCCGGTAGCGAAGTCCGGCGATCAGCGGAGATTCCGTGTTGTCCACGCGCCTCGAGATTACGGCAGGTACGGACGTTCCGGTCGCTGCCAGCCCGCCGAGAAAATCGCCGCCGCGGCGGCTGTGGCAATGCATGATGTCCGGATTATCACTCAGCAGTCGTTGGCGCAGGCGAAACGCGAACGAGAGATCGTGATCGCCGGCGCATTTCAGGTTGGTGACCTGAATTCCCGCGCGACGCGCGGCCAGATCGGCTCCTCCCCCGGGTATACAGACCAGCGTATTGTCGATTCCTCGCCCTTGAAGCCCCTTTGCCAGGTAAATAACCTGCTGCGCGCCCCCATAAAGATGGCGTCCGGTTTCGACATGCAGTATTTTCATCAGGCACAGAATAGCTCAGATAAACAGAATAGCTCAGATAAGAAGAATGAGTGCCACAGTAACGCCCGTCCATACGCCGATGATGCGCCAATACATGAGCATCAAGGCTGAATATCCAGACATGCTGTTGTTCTATCGCATGGGCGATTTCTATGAGCTTTTCTACGACGATGCGAAACGCGCTGCCGAGCTCATGGATATAACGCTAACCTCGCGTGGTAAGTCGGGCGGCGATCCAATACCGATGGCGGGAGTTCCATACCATGCTGTGGAGGGCTACCTTGCCAAGCTCGTGCGCAAGGGCGAGTCGGTCGCAATTTGCGAGCAAATTGGCGACCCGGCTACTGCTAAGGGACCAGTCGAGCGCAAAGTCACACGGGTCGTCACTCCGGGCACGCTTACCGATGAAGCGCTGCTTGCCGAGGGCCGTGACAATGCTGTCGCCGCCATATTCGGGGATCAGGGAACCTACGGGCTCGCCTGGCTGGATCTTGCCGGCGGCCGATTCCGTCTCACCGAAATTACCGGCCTCGAGGCGCTCGCCGGCGAACTCGAGCGCGTTCGGCCTGCCGAGATCGTCGTCGACGAGAACCACGGATTTTCTGATTTGATCAGGGCCGACGTTCGGGTAACGGGCCGGCCACCCTGGCACTTCGAGGTCGACAGCGCGACGCGTCTTCTCTGCTCTCAGTTCAGAACCAGGGATCTTGCAGGCTTCGGTTGTGACGACTTTCCGCTCGGCGTCGCCGCCGCAGGCGCACTGCTTCAATACGTCAGCGATACTCAGAAGTCGGCTTTGCCGCATCTGCAATCGATCAGCGTACAACGAAGCGACGATGCCGTCGTCATGGACGGCCCGACCCGGCGCAATCTCGAACTCGAAGTCAGCCTGAGCGGTCACCACGAGCACACGCTCGCCGGCGTCATGGACAAATGCAGAAGCCCGATGGGCAGCCGACTGCTGAAACGCTGGATACAGCGACCGCTTCGTAACAAGGACGTACTCCAGGCACGTTATCAAGCAATCGAGACAGTCATGCTTGGAAGGCACACCGGTTCCCTGCAGGATCAGCTTCACGGCATCGGCGATATCGAGAGAATTCTGTCCCGGGTGGCATTGCGCTCGGCCCGACCGCGTGATCTTCGGCAACTGTCCGCGGTACTGCAGCGTATTCCTTCGTTAAGAAAATCGATCGAAGAGGTGGACTCGCCATTACTGCAGTCGCTGCGCGAGCAGGTCGGTAATCATCCGCGCGAGCGGGAGCTTTTGCAGAGGTCGTTGGTCGACAATCCGCCGATGCTGATCCGCGACGGTGGCGTTATCGCTGCAGGCTACGACGATGAGCTTGATGACTTGAGAGGGATCGCCGAAAACGCCGATCAGTATCTGCTCGACCTCGAGTTACGTGAGAAAACACGCACGGGCATCTCGACATTGAAGCTCGGTTACAACCGCGTGCACGGTTATTACATCGAGATCAGCAAGGGACAGGCCGATAAAGCGCCGGTCGACTACGTGCGGCGGCAAACATTGAAAGGCGCCGAACGCTATATCACGCCGGAGCTCAAGGAGTTCGAAGACAAGGTCCTGAGTGCGCGCGAACGTGCGCTAAGCCGTGAGAAGCATCTTTACGACGGTTTGCTCGACAAACTCATCGACGTGCTGGGCGAACTGCAATCGACCGCGCGCGGACTTGCCGAACTCGATGTGCTCGTCTGCTTTGCAGAGCGCGCCGAATCCTTGAATCTTTGCCAGCCCGAAATCGTCGATCAGCCATGTCTGGAAATCGAAGGGGGTCGCCACCTCGTCGTCGAGCAGGTAATCGATACGCCGTTCGTGTCCAACGACCTGTCCTTGAACGATCACAACAGGCTACTGGTTATCACCGGGCCGAACATGGGCGGCAAGTCGACTTACATGCGGCAGGCGGCATTGATCGCAATCCTCGCCCACATCGGCAGCTTCGTGCCGGCCGATCGCCTCAAGATCGGCCCGATCGACCGTATATTCACGCGCATTGGCGCATCCGACGATCTCGCCGGCGGACGCTCGACTTTCATGGTCGAAATGACCGAGACGGCTACGATCCTGCACAACGCGAGCGAATCCAGCCTGGTGTTGATGGATGAAATCGGGCGGGGCACAAGCACCTTCGACGGCTTGTCACTCGCCTGGGCCGCCGCCCATTACATGGGCGAGAAAGTGCGTGCGTTCACGATGTTCGCGACGCACTATTTCGAGTTGACGGCGCTCGCATCAGAATTGCCGGATTGTTCGAACGTGCATCTCGATGCGAGTGAACATGAAGGACAGCTCGTCTTTCTCCACGCCGTGAAACCCGGACCCGCGAATCAAAGCTATGGCCTGCAGGTTGCAGCTTTGGCAGGCGTGCCACCGCAAGTCATCAAACGTGCAAGGGGATATATGGCCACACTCGAGTCCCCGCAATTTCACCACAGCGAAAGTCCGCAGGCGCAGCTGCCGCTCAGTGCGCCAAGCGAAGCTAACCCATTGCGCGAACAATTGGCCGGCATAGATCCGGACTCGCTATCGCCACGTGATGCCCTGGACGCGCTCTACAAATTAAAAAAAATATCTGACGTTGAGAAGTAGGGTCTTGTATGAGTATGAGGGTGCGCCACGCAGTTGAGAGTGATGCAGACGCAATAGCTAATCTGTCCGCTGATTTTGAGGTCTACCTGCGTGCGCTAGGTGATACGACTAGCTGCCATTTTACTGCCGAGACCTTCAGGCGGGATGGATTTGGCGATGAACCAGCGATTCGAGGCCTGGTCGCGCAGAACGATGCGGAAATCGCCGGATACCTTCTGTACACGTTCGGATACGATACAGATCAAGCATGCAAGACCCTCAATATTGAAGACCTTTATGTTTCTGAACAATGTCGCAAGCGAGGGATCGGAAAAGCGTTGATGGAAATGGCGCAAGAGGTCTGCAGATCGACAGGCGGCAAAGAGATATGTTGGTCGGTCTATAAGTCGAATACTCCGGCCTATGATTTCTATGCCAGATTAGGCGCAAATCTGGTCGACGATGAGGATTTCATGTATCTGGCTGTAGAGTGAAGCGTGGGCTTGCTCAAGCCGGCGCGAGATAACGTTGCGATGTCAGGTCTCCCTCAAAAATTCCCCGCGTTTTAGAAACGCTGCCGTTTGGTCGATGACATCACTCGAGATGACGAGGCCTTTGTGATTTACGGCCAGGCAAATGTGGTCTTTGATACCTGGCAATCGAGTTTCGGATACGGCAACGGTGCCGTCGTTATCACCTTCGAATGATGTCACGAGCTGGCCGACGCCGACCGGCACCGTTCCCGCGATGACGCCGATGTCACGTGATGCGCATACATCTCGAGCCCACCGGTTGGCAGCTTCGTCGACCACGCCCTCCGTCAGAGACTTGCCGAGTATGGTGTTGCCCCAGTCTGTCTGATTCAGGTGTGATGCAGCGCGTGAGCCGCAAAGCGGTGAGCCGAGACAGACGACGCGATCCACCGGCGCGTCCGGTTCCAGGGCAAGCATGCGCAGTGACACGACGCCACCAAGGCTATGGCCGACCAGGTCCACCCTGTCGAACTGTTGTTTGGCGATAAAGTCGGAGAGGGACCGGGCGTTTTCGTCCAGCGTGCCGCTAATGGACGGATAGCTGAACAAATGCGCCTGATACTGATACTCGCTCTCGAGCCTGCGTTTCACCAGGGTCATGACGGCGCCCGGCATCCACAAACCGTGAAGACAGACGACTGTTTTTGCTTCGCTCATGCGAGATCTGCCTTGAGTTGCGTTAGCGCATCCCGGTTGGTCCAGGACCAGACTGCGTCGATCGCCTTTGCAATGGGGAGCCACTGGTAATCAGAATGCTCTTCCAGTTCAAGTTCGATTTCTCTCACGGCCGGTAGCCTGTAGCGCCACTCAAACTCCTCGTTATCGACGACACCGGGTTCGAAGCGATCACGCCATCGAGGGTCGATTTCGAAATGGCGGCTCACGTTGCTGCAACTGAGTTCCCCTTCGTCGGTGAAGCCAGTCTCTTCCTGTAACTCCCGAACAGCGGCCTGCGCGTGCGTTTCATCTTTCTTAAGGCTGCCGGTCACCGATTGCCAGAATTCAAACGGTTTACGCCGCCGGAGCAAGAGAACCTGGGCGTCTTCCGCATAGACAACAACAAGCACGGATACCGGTCTTCGGGTTTCCGTCATTCGCTACGGGGCGTTCGCAGCCGAATACCGGTCTCTTTGAGTTGCTCCTCGGACACCTGGCCTGGTGCGTTGGTTAACGGGCAACTGGCGGTTTGCGTTTTGGGAAATGCGATGACGTCACGAATGCTATCCGCGCCGGCCATCAGCATGACAATTCGATCGAGACCAAATGCAATCCCGCCATGGGGCGGACAACCGTATTGCAATGCCGTAAGGAGAAAGCCGAACTTTTCCTCTGCTTCTTCCTTGCTGATATCGAGAAGATCGAAAACTGCAGCCTGCATTGCTCTGTCATGTATTCGAATGGAGCCGCCACCGATCTCGGAACCATTGAGCACCATATCGTAGGCCCGTGACAGGACATTTGCCGGGTCCGCTTTCAATTCCTCCGGATCCTCGGTAGCCGGCGAGGTGAATGGATGATGCAGCGACGTCCAGCGTCCGCTCTGCTGATCTTTTTCGAACATCGGAAAATCGACTACCCAGAGCGGCTGCCAGCCATCGGCGACAAGACCCCGATCCTCGCCCAGCTTTGCGATCAGTGCGCCCAGCGCGTCATTGACGATGTGGGTCTTGTCGGCTCCGAAGAAAACCAGGTCGCCGTCCTGTGCGCCGGTGCGCTCCATGATGCCGGCCACGGCGTCATCGGGAAGAAATTTCAGTATCGGCGACTGCAAACCATCCCGACCCTTGCCCGCGTCGTTGACTTTGATATAAGCGAGACCCTTGGCACCGTAGCGACCGACGAAGTCTGTGTAATCGTCGATCTCTTTTCGGCTGAGTCCACTACCACCGGGCAGACGCAGAGCGGCAACACGACCCTCCGCGTCCTTGGCCGGGCCTGCGAATATCTTGAACTCCACGGACGCCATCAAATCTGCGACTTCGACCAGCTCGAGCGGATTGCGGAGGTCAGGTTTGTCCGAACCGAATCGCTGCGTCGCCTCGGCATGGGTCATGCG
>Ga0255049_10001705_pt1 | contig 11956 bp, 13 predicted proteins | sample JV7_2_3_MG_FD_183615 | JGI IMG/M metagenome (GOLD analysis project Ga0255049, IMG submission 183615) | Seawater microbial communities from Jervis Inlet, British Columbia, Canada - JV7_2_3 | ecosystem: Environmental > Aquatic > Marine > Inlet | place: Canada: British Columbia | collected 2016-10-06
CTCGGTGACGGTCTCACCATGAAAATAGACAAGCCGCGCCTGGTCGTAAACGACCAGGGCGACCGTCGTCGCCAGCGCCAGGATCGTGATCGAGACGAGTAACTCGACCAGACTGACACCGGCCTGCCCGGGGCGGCGCATCACAACCTCACCATGGCCAGTTCCGTCCGCTGCGTGCGCGTCGTCTCGTCCCAGGAAACCGTCACCACGACGCGTACCGCCGTGGTCACGTTCAGGTTGGAGCCGTCGCAGCTCTCGACGCGAATCTCGGCGCGACCGTTGGATAGCACCTCCTGCAGGAACGGTTGCCATTTCGAAGCCGCGCTGTCGGGGTTCGTATCGGTGGTCAGCGCCGTCAGTGCCGGCACATCCCCGGGCGAGTCGAACCGCTCCCAGAGGGCGTCGTAGTTCCACACGCCGATTTCCTCGAGGATCGTCTGTGCGGCGACCAGCGCCGTGGATTGATGGCGCCCGCGGGCCACCTGCCGCTCCCCGACCACGAACAGACCCGCGACGGAAACCAAGACTCCGGCCAGGATACCGAGGGCCACGATGACCTCGATCAGGCTGAATCCCGCCTGCGCCGAGCCCCCCCGGCGCATCAGTCGATCACCCGTGTCACGCCCATGCGGCTGGTGCGAACCTCCCACGTCTCGGGACCCTGGCGGGTCCGCACCTCGAGTACCGTGAGGGCCTCCGCGTCGAGCGTCCCGTTGGGGCGAAACACGATCGGTGACGTGCTGGAAACGATGCGGATCCCCGGTGGCATTCGCTCGGTGCGGGGCAACCCCCTCAGGTCGGTGAACGTGTACTGGTTTTCCGTCGGGCCGGGAGGCGTCGGCGGTACCGGTCCCGGGCGCACCTCGACGGTCATGTCCGTTCGTTGAGTGACGGCGACGATCCGAGCCGCTCGGAAGGTCGCCTCGAGCGAGCGGGTCGCCGAGCGCAGACGGGCGTCGCGGATGGCGTCGCCGATCGTCGGCACGGCGACGAGGACTGCGAGGGCGATGATCGTGACCACCACGAGCATCTCGGGGAGCGTCACTCCATGCTGTCGTCGACTCCGTGCCATCGCACTTCTCCCTGGGATTGCCTTTCCGAGCGGCAATCGAACCCGTACCCCCAAAGCTACGATGAATGGAGCATCTTAACAGCGTTTCAGGCCGAAATGGCCTCAAGATCGTTGCGGGGGCCAGGAAAGGGCGGGCTAACGGGAAGGAATCACGAGGCCTAAGTAAAATTCTGCAACCTCGCGAGCGAAAAACAGGGCCAAGAGGGCGGCGGGGGCCAGGAAGCAACCGAACGGCAGGGTGTCCTGGAGCGAACGGCCGCGAAGCGGGATCATCGCGAGACCAAAGAACGCTCCGACCACCGAGCCACCGAAGATCGTGAACAACACGCCCACGGGCCCGGTAAACGCGCCGACCATCGCCATCATCTTGACGTCCCCGAGGCCCATCGCCTCGACCCCACGGATCTTTTCGTAGGCGGCTCCGAAGCCCCATAGCAGACCGGCGCCGAGACCCGCGCCGGAGACCGCCGACCAGACGGACTCCCAACCCACGCCGCGGAGAAACGGGTTGAACCAGGCAACCGCCAGGCCCGCAACGAGACCCGTCAGTGTGATCGCATCGGGGAGGAGTTGATGGTCGTAGTCCGTAAAGAAGAGCACGATCATCGCAAGTGCGAACACCGCGGAAATGGGGAACGCCGGAGCGAAACCGTACAGGCTCCAGGCGCCGAAGACGACGGCACCCGACAGCAACTCGACGAAGGGGTAACGCAACGCGATGCGCTCTGCGCAATTCGCGCAGCGGCCACGCAGCGCCAGCCACGACACGACCGGAACGTTTTGATACCAACGAATCCCCTCCCCGCAACCGGGGCAACGCGAGCGTGGTCGGACCACGCTCTGACCCAGTGGGAGGCGATGAATACAGACGTTGAGGAAGCTACCGACGACCAGACCCACAAGGGCGAAATACAGGCCCGCCCACGGCTCCGGGACGAAGCTCATGACCCCTCCGGCAGGATCCGGTCCCTGGGTGCGGCGACGACCCCGGACCCAGGGTCGTAGTCGTACGGCCGGCCGAAGGGATCGAACGGCAGGGCGTCAGTATAGCCGCTCTGAATCAGTTCGGTGAGCGCACCGGGCCACCGTTCGTTTTCGAATTGGAACTTCGCGACCCAGCCTTGAATCTCTTGAACATCGATCTTGACCTTGAGGTGACGTAGCTGGCGCTCGGCAATGTCGATCGTTCCCGAATCGGCACGGGGATCCTGCAGGACGTCGAGCCACATGGCGTAGGCGCGCCTCAGATCTCCCTTCGCGGCAGCCATCCCGATGCGTGTGCGCTTGACGTAGACCGGCACTTCGGGAAGTGCCTCGGCCTGTGCGAAATAGGCTTCGGCGCAATCGAACCGGTCGGCGTGATAACACTCCCAACCCGCAAGATAGGGCAAGATCCAGTTTTCGGGGTTGGCGGCAATACCCTGGTCGAGCAACTCGAGCCCGGCCTCGAGATCGTTGGCCTCGACGATCAGGATCAACGCCCCCATCCAGTACGCATCCACGTAGTTCGGATCGAGTTCGGCGATCACGTCACCGAAGATGTGCTTGACATAGCGAAAACGATCCTCGCGCTCGTACTCGGAGTAGTACTGGATCGCCCAGAGGTACATCAAATCGGCGAGCAACGGCGCCTGGCCCAGGCTTGCGGCCTTCAGGTGCTTCCCGTTGGGCAGCAGCAACAGCGACTTTCCGCGCTGTTGCTCGACGCCCGTTTGCTCCAGCCGGATCCCCGACCATGTCGTCGCAACGACACAGACCAGGACCAGCACCATGACGATCGCCTTGTCACGCATCAGTTGAACTCTTTGCGCGAAAAGGCCCAGCACGCCAGCGCCACGATCACGGCGCCGTAGCCCAGGCCATAGACCGCGGCAAGTCCGACGTAACCCTCCGGCATCCCGAGACCGTGAACCACCTGGGCCTTGAGATCCAACCGCTTCAGGTTCGGCAGAACCCAGTACAGCCCGTCACAAATCCAGCGAGCGACCCCCTCGGGCACCTTCTCGCGCAACGTCAGGAGCGACCAGGAAAGGTGCCCGGCCACATACACGGCAAAGGTCCAAACGGAGGCAAGCACCGGGTTGGTCAGGCTAGAGAACAGCAGCGCAAAAGCGGTCACGACCGCAAGCTCGACGGCAATGAGCAGCAGCGCGGGCAGCAGCGGCCACGGCGGTTCGCCACGGAACAGCAGCAGGGCGAAAAGGGCGGCGGACATCAGAACTACGTTGAGCAGTAGGACCGCAAACAACCCGATGAACTTGCCGAAAAGGAAGTGCGAGCGCAGCACGGGCTGGGCCAGCAACGTGTAAACCGTGCGCCGTTCGATCTCCTTGAACACCAAAGAGACGCCGACGAAGACCGCAGTCATCACCCCGAACAACGAGATCGCGGACAGACCGACGTCCTTGATGATCTTTTCCTCGTCCCCCACGGTGAGCAGGGACAACAGGCGCGAGATGCCGATGATGATCAGCGCAAACACGAGCATCAGGTACAACACGCGATCACGGATAGCCTCGCGGAACGTGTTCAGGCCGATCGCGACGATCGCGCCAAGCGCGTTGGGATGCCGCTCAAGCATGCGTCGTGTCCGGTGTTTCCGAGGCGCCGATCCGTTGCATGAATAGATCTTCCAGCGTGTCGCGACGCGGCCATATCGAGACCACTTGCGCACCGCCCTCGCGCGCGCGGTCGAGCAGGTCCCGCAAGGCTTCGATATCCGCAACGCGGACGAGGTGCTCGTCCTCGCGGCCCGCCGGATGGTGCGCCTCGACCCCCGCCGGCAGCGCCCCGCGCACGGTGACCTCGAACCAGCGCACACGTTGCGAGACCAACTCGTGGAGGCCGCCGACCGAGAGCATCCGGCCGGCCTTCAGGATCGCGATGCGGTCGCAGATCATCTCGGCGTCTTGCAGGATGTGGCTGGAAAAGAAAACGGTCTTGCCGGCCTGGCGCAGGCCGAGGATCAGGTCGCGGACCTCGCGGCGGCCCAGCGGGTCGAGGCCGGACATCGGCTCGTCGAGGATGACCAGGTCCGGCTCGTGCTGGATCGCCTGTGCCAGCCCCAGCCGTTGGGTCATGCCTTTCGAGAAGGACCGCAACGCGGCGTCGCCGCGCCCGGCAAGCCCGACGCGTTCGAGCGTGCGGCGCACGAGATCGCCGCGATCGGTCTTTGCAATGCCCTGGAGCCGCGCGTAGAAATCGAGGAACTCGCGCGCGGTCAGGTAGTCATAGAAGTACGGGTTCTCGGGCAGGTAGCCCAGGCGAGCCCGCGCCTCGCGGCTGGCGGAGGGCAGACCGAAGATGCGGATCTCGCCGGCATCGGGGGTCAGGAGTCCCAGGATCAATTTGATCGTCGTCGTCTTTCCCGACCCGTTGGGACCGAGCAAGCCGAAGATTTCCCCCGGACGAACACGCAAATCGACACCCTCGACCGCCGGGCGACGGCCGATCCCGAGGTGCCCGACGAAGGCCTTGTGGAGACCCTCGATCGCGAGCGCGGGAGGGCCCTCAGACGCCACGGCCCACCCCCGGCCCGATCCGTTGCGCGACTTCCAGGCCGTCCAGCAACGCACGCTCCATGTAGGAATACGTCCAGGCGCCGTAGCGCCCGGCCAGGTGTACCCCGAAACGCTCGAGTTCCGGCACGATCTCTTCCATGATCCGTTGTCGCTCGCGATCGAAGATCACGTAGCCCGGATCGATGACGATCCAGTCGGAGGCGAGAATCCGGTCGTCCGGTCGCAAGATCCCCTCGCGTTCGAGTGCGACGCGCGCCTCGCGCTCGAGCCGTTCCCGGTCCGGCCGTTCGCCGCGCGGCAGGCCGAATTCGACATAGAACGACGACGTCCCCTCGGGAGCCACGCCGTCCGAGAAGTTGGTCGGCACACCGACGCGATAAAACGGCGCATCGGCATCCGGGAAATAGATCCAGTGCGCCCCGTCGGCGATTCCCGGGCGATCGATCCCGAGGTTCCAGCAGGCGACCACCGACCAGTCCAACCGGCCCGCCTTCTCGACGAGCCCGCGCGGACCCCCGCGGGCCATCTGCAGGAAATCCGGCAGCGGTAACGTCATGACCAATTCGTCGTAGTCGTGGCACTTCCCGGTTTCGGTCGTGACCTGCCGGCGGTCGAGGTCGACCGTGCCGACGCGCTGGCCCAACCGCAGGTGCTCGACGCGGTTTGCCACGGCCGCGGGGAGCACGCCTATCCCGCCCTGCCGCGGGTAGCGAAACGTCGAGTTGTAGCCCATGCCTTCGTTCTGCACGCCGAGCGCGCCGTCGACGACTTCGCGCAGTGTCGGCTTCGGCACGGCCCACGAGACCCAGTCGGCGGTCATCTCGGACGGCCTGCGGCAAAACAGTTTGCAGTTGTACGGCAGCATGAAAGCGTCGCTGATCCCACGCCCGAAGACGGCAAGCGACCACTCCTCAAACGATGTGGCGGGATCGTCGGGGATCGGCCGGGCCAGGCACTCGGCAAAGCCCACGAGGCAATCCGATACGACCTCCCGGGGCAGCCCGTGAAGATTGGCCTGGAACGGGAACGGCAAGGTGACCCCGTGCGTGCGGATCCGTGCGTTGCGCTCGATCGTCTCGAATGCATCGGGGAGCAGTTCGTCGACGAGCCGGATGATGCGTTCGTCGCGCAGGTGCAACAGGTGGCCGGTGTAATCGAACAGGAAACCGTTCACGTCGCGCGTGCGGCAAAGACCTCCAGCGGTCGAGGCCGCCTCGAGCACGAGGTGCTCGCGCTCGCCGAGGTGCATTGCCGTGGACATGCCGGTCAGGCCGCCACCGAGAATCAGGATCATGGTTTCCTCACAGACTCATATCGATTCGTTTCAGGAGCACGCCGGCAACGAGGGCCAGCAGCCCCACCCCACCGAGGACGATCAGCGCCCCTTGCAAGGAGACGAGCGTCATCGCGATCGCGGCGACACCGAGAGCCGTTGTCGCGCCGTAGGACGCGACGACCGTCTGACGCGTGCTCCAGCGCCACTTACGCATCCGCAACGCGACATGGTCGGGGCTGCCCAGCATGACCGGAAGACCGCGCATGCGGCGAATCACCATCACGAACAGCATGTCGAAGATCGGAACCCCGAGGATCAGCGCCGGGGCCAGTGCCGCGACGGGGTTGCGCTCGGTGTACGAGTTGCTCATCGCCAACGCTCCCAGCAACAGGCCCAGGAACATGCTCCCCGTGTCGCCCATGAAAATGCGTGCCGGCTCGAAGTTGTAGCGGAGAAACCCGAGACAGGAACCGGCCAGGGCGACCAGCAGGGTCGCGGACACGATCCCGGCGTTGAGATCCGAGACGACGGCGAGCACGACGGCCGCGACCATCGCCGTCCCGGCGGAGAGTCCATCCATGATGTCGATCAGATTGAACGCGTTGATGATGCCCAGCATCCACATGATCGACAACGCGATCGCGAGAGGCTGGGGCAGGAACGTCAACTTGATGAAGATGCCGGATTTGATCAACACGAGAATCGCGACCAACTGGCCGGCCAGTTTGGTCCACGGACCGAGTTGGCCGAGGTCGTCGATCAGGCCGAGGATCACGACGATCGATCCGGCGAGCAATAAGCCCAGAACTTCCTCGCTGAACGAGAACGTCAACGCCACGGTGAGCAGGAACGAGAGGCAGATCGCCAGGCCGCCGAGATAGGGAATCGGCTCGCGGTGATTCTTGAGCCGGCCATCGGGCTCGTCGACGATCCCGAAGCGGATCGCGGCGTCGCGCACGCGTGGCGTGAACACGGCCGACAGGACCCCCGCCAGTGCAAAAGTCAGCAGGTAGGACAGCCAGCGCGAGGCCGCTCCTCCGTCTTGCCAAAACTCCATCACTCCTCGGCACCCGGTCCCGCCACGGGGCACCCGGCTCTCCGACTCAAATCTGATTCCTCGTGCGTCCGTCGTCCAGTCGTCGCTTGGTCCGGGCCGCTGCGAAAACCTGTCGGGAACGCCAGAGCCGGAGCAAGACTACGGGACTTGTTACGAGCAACAACGCAAGAGTGCCCAGATCCCGCGCCCAGATGAACGGGACATTGGCCCAGTACCCTGCAACAGAATCGTTGCGCATGATCGTGAGGTAACGGTTCTTGACGATGTGAAACCGGACTTCCGGACTGTGGCCCAGCATCGCGGCGACTCGCCGCTTCCAACGCGGACCCGAGGCGGTGCCCCCGCGCGCATGGTACCCGACCGCCCGGAAACGGTAGGCGGCGAGCCAGCCGAGCCTGCGCGCGCGCCAGGCTAGATCGAGGTCTTCGACGAAGGCAAAGAAGGTCTCGTCGAAGAACTGATCGCCCTCGTCGACGATCGAGTCAAGCATCGCCCGGCGGTACAACGCGGCCGCAGCGCAAGCGCCGAACACCGCTTCGTCGACGTCGTACTGCCCGGCGTCCGGTTTCCCGTACCCGCGGTCCAGCGGCTGCCGCGAGCGCGCCAGATTCTGGCCCGCCGAATCGAGCGTCCTGCGATCCAGCCGCAGGAGTTTCCCGCAAGCGATCCCGACATCGGGATCGTCGAACGCCGGCAGCAATTGACGGAGAAAGGTCGGTTCCAACTCCGTATCGGGGTTGAGGACGAGCACGAACGGTGCGTCCGTGCGCGCGATGCCCAGGTTGTTGGCGCGGCAGAACCCTTCGTTGGCGGGTCTGGCGAGAAGCTCGACTTCAGGAAAACGCTCGGCCAGCCAGCCCGGAGTGCCGTCCGTCGAGGCGTTGTCGACGACGACGATCTGCTGCACAGGGCGCGCGAGGCCGCGCAGGCTGGATAGGCACCTGTCGAGGTAGTCGCGCGAGTTCCAGCTCACGATCACCACCGCCACCGGTTCGACCTCGGGTGCGCCCCCCGGCCCCGAACCCGCGCTCGGTATGTCAGACTGCGGCTCACGCCGGACGGGCCGGCGGGTGGGGTTGTTCGTTGGCTGCATCCGATCCATTGGTCAGCGTCGTTCTACCGACATACAACCGCCGGCAGTCGCTCGGTAGGGCGATCCAGAGCGTCCTGCAGCAGACCTACGCCAGGCTGGAGTTGCTGGTGGTCGACGACGGGTCGACCGATGGAACCGAGCAACTCGTGCACGGGCTGGGCGATGCGAGAATAAGCTACCTGCGGCACGAGAACAACCGCGGCGGAAGTGCCGCGCGCAACACCGGGCTCGGCGCCGCCCGCGGAGAGTTGATCGCGTTTCAGGACAGCGACGACGAGTGGCTCGCGCACAAACTCGAGCGGCAGGTCGCGTTCCTCGTTTCGGCCGGCGAAAGGACCGGTGCGGTGTACTGCCCCTACCGCAGGGACCTCCTCGACGGCAGCAGCGAAACCCATCCCCGCGATCCGGGGTCGGCCCCGCGCGGAGACATCCATCGTGCCCTGTTGCACGCAAACTTCATCGGAACTCCGACGATTGTCGCGCGCCGGCCTTGCTACGAGAGCGTCGGCGGATTCGACGAGGCGTTGCGCCGTTTCCAGGACTGGGATTGGATGATCCGTGTGTCCCGCGACTGGGAGGTCGGGCTCGTCGAGGAACCGATGGTTCTGGCCGGATTCAGCGGAGACAACATCAGCGGCGGTCATACCGCCGATCTCGTCGACGCCGAACGAAGGCTGGTGGAAAAGCACACCGAATGCCTGCGGCATGCCGGAAGCGACGTCCTGGCCTATCGGCTGTGGCATCTGGCCCACGTTTCCATCATGCAGGGCGCTGCCGCCGATGGGCGCAGGGCGCTGCGCCGGGCATTGCGCGAGCAGTTTCGCTGGCCCTGGGTGGGCTTGGGCGTTCTGGCTCTGGCCCCACCGCTGTACCGCGCGGCCTATCGTTGGACGCGTGGGGGTCGTCTCGCTCATCAGCGCGACTGAGGCTCCAGGCTTTCGAACACCGGGTCGAGATCCCGGGCCATCGCGTCCCAGCTGAATCGATCGACGCACCGTTGCCGCGCAACGGCCGCACGGCGTCGGGCCTCTTCGGGTTTCGCGAAGCGTTCGCCGATTGCTTCACGCAACGCGTCCGGCGAGTTCGGGGGAACGACCCAGCCCGCACCCTCGAGCACCTCGGGGATGTCCGACACCGCGGTCGAGATCACGGGCACTCCGAGGGCCATCGCGTCGAACAACTTGGCCGGCATCTGACCCCGCGTCGCCGGCGTATCGCGTTGCGGCACAACCGCCGCATCCGCGAGTGAGAGAAACTCGCCCAGGCGGTCGAGACGCTGCGGGCCAAAGCAATGGACCCTCCCGGTCAGGCGTCGTTTGGCCGCAGCGAGCGTTGCGCGGCTTGCCGGATCGTCGCCGACACCGACGAGCAGCAGCGACGGCGCCGGGTCGGACAGACCGGCGAGGGCCTCGATCAGGTCGTCGACCCCCTTGTACGGCTGCAGCGTGCCGATGAATGCGACGAGCGGCCGTTCCTCCGAGAGCCCGTGGACGCGACGCAGCGCGCCGCGATCCAGGTTCGCGGGACGGAAGGTCTCGGTATCCCGGCCATGCCAGACCAGAGCACCGCCGAATCGTCTTTCGAGGAACGAGTTGGACACCGTGCGCCGGTCGGCGTAGCGCGTCAGGCGGTCGAACAGGAGGTTGTTCCAGAGGCCGTGGTTGAGGTGCGGGCGCAGGGTCGAGCCCAGCAGGTAGCGAAGCCGCCTCCAACCGGATAGCCCGCGCAACGCTTCTCGAACGAAAGCGGCGTCCCAGTCGTCGATGTCCAGCACGAGCGGCCGCGGCCGCTTCAGGCGCGCCCACAGACCGACGCCGTAACTGGCGGCCAGCGGTTTGTTGGCGTAGATCACGTCGCCGTCGACCCAATCGGCGAGCCGGCGAAATTCGGGCAGGCTCGTGCCGCGGCGCGCCATCGGCCAGGCACGGTAGCGGAACGAGTCCCCCGCGAGCGGTTCCCAGATCCCGTTCCCGAACGCCGGGCCGACGATCTCCACCTCGTAACGCCGTTCGAGGACCCGGGCCAGGATGTAACTGCGCCCGAGACAGTTGCTCGACAGATCCGCGCAGAGGATCGAGATCTTCAAGGCGCGCCGCGTCCGGCTTGCACGAGGTACTGGAACGCGAACAGCTCGCGCAGCAGCGGGAGCCCCAGCAACGGGGCGAGCCGGTTCAAGCGGTGCGGTCGTTCGATGATGCGATAGTTGCGGTCGAGCTTGCGGATCGTCAGGCCGGACGAATCGAACAACTCGCGGATGTTGCGCAGGGTAAAAAACCGCAGGTGCGTGCGATCGTGGATGCCGCGGTCGCGGTAGGGCCAGTAGCCCTGGAACAGGAGCGTTCGGATCGTCGTGTAGTGGCGGATGTTGGGCAGGCTTGCCACGACCACGCCGTCCGGCGCGAGCCGTTCGGCGAAGCGCTCGAGCGCAGACCACGGATCGATCAGGTGCTCGAGGAGATCGGCAAAAATGATGCAGTCGAACGTACTCTCGCCCAGCCCCTCGAACAGCGCCTCGTCCTCGACGCTGCCGATGTGCACCTCGTCCAGACGTTGGCGCGCCGCGGCTCCCATCCGCGGATCGAGTTCGACTCCGGTGACCCGGGCGCCGCGTTCGCGCAGCGCCAGGCCCAGCGTACCCACGCTGCAGCCGACATCGAGCACGCGCGAAACACCCGCCGGCACGAGACGCAGGATGTCCTCCCGCGGACCGACGTAGGACGGGTTAAACATGCGCGGCCCCGGCGGGTCTCAGGGATTGTTCGAGGATCGCGATCAATCGCTCGGCAGATTGGTCCCAGTCGAACCGGGAGATGCGTTCCAGCCCCCTCGCCGCGAGCCGCGCACGCAGTCCCGCATCGCCCGCCATGCGCAGGATCGCGTCGGCCAGTCCGCGAACATCGCCGGGCTGGACGAGCAGGGCCGTTTCCTCGTCTCGTGCAAAATCCCGCACTCCGCCGATGTCGGTGCACAGCAGCGGAACCCCACACGCCATCGCCTCGGCCGCGGGGTTGTTCCAGCCCGCCTGGAGGCTGGCCTCGATGAACAGGTCGGCCGCCGTGTAGACACTGGCCATGCGGCTCTGTGGGATGCCCCGCCCATGGTAGGTCTCCAGCAGAAGGTCCTCGCGGTCACGACGGGCCAATTCGACCGCTTCACGGATGGCCGCAGTGCCCTTTCGCGGCCGCGGGTCGCCGGAGCAGAGGATGCGGAAGGCTTCGTTCGGCGGGCGGTCACACGGGTGGAACATCTCACGGTTGACGCCGCCGAGGAGCAACGTCGACTCCAGTCCCATCCGTTCGCATAGGAACGTCGTCAGCCACGTCGCGTTGGTCAACAACAGGTACCCCGCACGTAACGAGCGTTTCATGTACAGCGTGCGCTGGTGCCTCGGGCGGTAGATCATCGGGTGCAAGCCCGGCAACAACGAGGTCTCGTACAACTCGAGCACGTAGAATACCTTGAGCTTCGCCCGCGCGCGTCGGACCCAACGGAAATCTTCAGGGTTCGGGTCGTTGTAGATCACCACGTCGTGCGCCGAGTCGAGCAGGCGCTCCGTGGGTTGCACGCGGGCACGGCATTCCATCCACTCGCACGGCGTCCCCGCGGGATGAAACAGGGTCACGTCGACCCCCCGTTCGGTCAGGCGGTTGGACAGTTCCAGGATGCGGCGGATACCACCGAACAACCCGAGGTGTGGTTCGACGATGGCGACCTTCACCGCGCCCCCGCCGGAACAACGCGCCGCGATGCGCGCCAGCAGATCCAGGGGATCGTGACGCGGGCCGAGATCAGCTTCCACAGTTCGGCCAGGAACCAGACCCCGGGACGCATGAGACGCTTGAACGCACCCCCGGCGGTGCTGCGCGGCCGCGCGGTCCACAACCCGCCGAGTTCCCCGAGGAACAACTTCAGTTCGTCCGCGGCGAAACGGAACCAT
>Ga0255049_10001707_pt1 | contig 11954 bp, 14 predicted proteins | sample JV7_2_3_MG_FD_183615 | JGI IMG/M metagenome (GOLD analysis project Ga0255049, IMG submission 183615) | Seawater microbial communities from Jervis Inlet, British Columbia, Canada - JV7_2_3 | ecosystem: Environmental > Aquatic > Marine > Inlet | place: Canada: British Columbia | collected 2016-10-06
CTACTTCCAATCGAAGCTGTGATCTGCCTCACGGAGGCAGTCAATTCAGGTCCCTATAGTCACTCTTACTGACTGATTTTTGATAATGGATTTCAACGGTCAAGGTATGTCACACAAGCAAACAAAAAACGAAGCACCAAGCGCTTCCCTGAAGAACGAATCAGCTCGTCAGCGATGGGATCTTTTTCACAGGGCCATCGCACACGCGAAGCAATCCAACGACGAAGCACTGCTGGACGCCGATGGCGACTCGACAGATCGTAAAAGCGGCGGACCGCTGCTGTCGATCGTGCGTTAGGCGCAGCTCGCTTTTACTATGGAAAGAGTTCTTCTGTATTGGGATGATCTCGACGATATCGTCGGCGCATTCGCCCTTATGGCAGAGCGCATTCGCAAACTCCTGTTATTCGCGGTGTGCACGACGTGCGTCGCCTGCCTGCAAATAGGCGCTATTCTACTGGCGCTAAGCGAGCCGCCGCTCGCACTCGCTATCGCAACGATTCTGCTCGTAACAGTCCTCTATCGCGAAACAACAAACCCGCCAAGCCGCTCGATTCTGGCCTGACGGCCATCGCAAATAAGCCTTGAAATGGGCGGCCAAGACCCTATGGTGTTGGCCTGAATCCCGTTCCAGGAGACTTACGCGTGACCCAAGCAAGCGGGCCGGAGACACACGGCTTCCAGACCGAAGTTCGTCAGCTGATGCAGCTGATGATTAATTCCCTCTACAGCAACAAGGAAATCTTCCTTCGTGAGCTGATTTCAAATGCCTCGGATGCCGCCGACAAGCTGCGATTCGAGGCGCTGGCGGCGCCCGATTTACTCGCCGGTGACCCCGACCTCGGCGTCCGAATTGAGCTCGACAAGGACGCCAAAACTATCTGCGTTGTCGACAACGGGATCGGCATGTCGCGGGAAGAACTGATCGACAATCTTGGCACGATCGCGCGCTCCGGTACGGCTGACTTTCTGCAGCAAATGACGGGCGACGAGAAAAAGGACGCGCAGCTCATCGGGCAGTTTGGTGTCGGGTTTTACTCAGCATTTATCGTCGCAGACAAAGTATCCGTCGAGACGCGTCGTGCCGGGCAGGCAGATGAGGAAGCTGTTCGCTGGGAGTCGGACGGGCAAGGCGAGTTCACAATAGAAACGATATCGAAGTCCGAACGCGGAACATCCGTGACGCTGCACCTGAAAGAGGGCGAGGCAGAATTCGCGGAGGCGTTTCGAATCGAGTCCCTGATTCGCAAATATTCGGACCACATTGGATTTCCCGTCACACTCAGCGGTGTGTCTGAGGATGACGAAGAGAAAGTGGTCAACTCGGCAACTGCGTTATGGACGCGGGCACGAGCGGATGTATCGGACGACGAGTACAAGGAGTTCTACAAGCATCTGTCGCATGATTTTTCGGACCCGCTTAGCTGGAGCCACAATCGTGTTGAGGGTAAGCGCGAGTACACGAGCCTGCTCTATTTTCCATCGACGCCGCCTTTCGATCTTTGGAATCGGGAAGCGCCGCGAGGCCTGAAATTGTACGTACAGCGCGTATTTATCATGGACGACGCTGAGCAATTTTTGCCCCTGTACCTGCGCTTCGTTAAGGGCGTTGTCGATTCTTCGGATCTGCCGCTGAACGTGTCGCGAGAGTTGCTGCAACAAAACCCTGAACTGCAAACGATGCGCAGCGCGTTGACCCGTCGTGCGCTCGATATGTTGCAGAAACTCGCAAACAGTGATGCGGACGACTACCCGGCATTCTGGGGCAATTTCGGTAATGTTATTAAGGAAGGAATTGTCGAGGATAACGCCAACAAGGAAAAAATCGCCAAACTGCTGCGCTTTGCAACGACGCAGGATGCAAGCGGCAAGCAGTCACAATCGCTCGACGACTATGTTGCACGTATGGCCGACGGCCAGGACAAGATTTATTATCTGCTTGCGGACAATTACGCGACCGCTGCGGCGAGTCCGCACATCGAGCAGCTGCGCGACAAAGGCATTGAAGTGTTGTTGCTTACGGACGCGATTGACCCCTGGGTCGTCGATCACTTGACGGAATTCGATGGCAAATCATTCGTTGACGTTGCGCGCGAACAACTGAGCCTGCCGGAAGGCGATGGCGAGATCACACAGGAAGCGATCAACGACGAACACAGGCCGTTACTCAAGAAAATTCGCAAAGTGCTCAAGGAGCGTGTGGAGGCCGTCAACGTCAGTCAGCGACTCGTCGATTCGCCGGCCTGTGTCGTATCAGCTCAGGACGAACTAAGTCCACAAATTCGGCGCATGCTTGAGGCAAGTGGTCAGGCGGTGCCGGAATCGAAACCGATTCTTGAAGTGAACATTGAGCACCCGCTGGTCGCCCGGCTCTCTGCAGAGACCGAAGACGGGCGCTTTACGGAGCTGTCGAACATCGTTCTGGATCATGCGCTGCTGGCCGAGGGTTCGCAGCTCGAGAATCCGGCCGAGTACGTCAGGCGAATGAACGCCTTGATCGTCGAACTTGATTCGGCTCAGAGCGCGGGATAAAACAAAGCGCAATCGGAGTTAATTATGAACAATGAAAATCCGGGCAGCGACGAAATTCGCGACAAGCTCGATGACGAGCAGTACCACGTAACGCAGGAGAAAGGCACCGAGCGTGCGTTCACCGGAAAATACGTGGATCACAAGGCCGACGGTACCTACGCCTGCGTCGTGTGCGATGCGCCACTGTTCAGCTCGGAGCACAAATACGATTCCGGCTCGGGTTGGCCAAGTTTCTGGGTGCCACTGGCAGGCGAGTCGATCGCTACCGTCAAAGACTCAAGTCATGGCATGATTCGCGAGGAAGTGACCTGCAGTAATTGTGGCGCTCACCTCGGCCATGTCTTCGAGGACGGACCGCAACCGACCGGTCTACGCTATTGCATCAACTCGGCATCTCTGGATTTCGACGATGGCGAAAAACAATAACCCGAAACGAGAGGGCATTAAATAGATGAAAGCACGCAATTTTCTAATCGTATATTCGTCACTGGTCCTGTTGGCTGCTTGTGGGCAGAAAGCCGAGGAAGGCAGCGCTGTGACCGAACCTGAAGTCGCCGCAGAGACTGCAGCTGAACCCGCAGTCGCCGAGGAGAGTAGTTTGCAAATCGAAACAATCAAAAGCGGCCATGGCCGTGCCGCAATGGCGGGTGATCATGTCACAGTGCACTACACAGGATGGCTTTACGACGAAAATGCCGCCGACAACCGTGGTGAGAAATTTGACAGTTCGGTAGACCGCGGCGAAACATTCGATTTCGCACTGGGCGCCGGTCGCGTCATCAAAGGCTGGGACGAGGGCGTCGCCGGTATGTTGATCGGTGAAAAGCGAGTGCTAACGATTCCGCCAGAGATGGGTTACGGCGATCGTGGAGCGGGCTCCGTAATTCCGCCGGGCGCAACACTGGTATTCGAAGTTGAATTGTTTGAGGCTGTTTCCTTAAGCGAATAAGCAGCGCCAACGTTCTTCAACGCGGCGTTTGCAGTTCGAATTCAATCCGTCGATTTCGTTCGCGACCCTGCGGGGTCGCGTTATCGGCTATGGGAAATTCGGAACCTGCGCCGCTGACACGGAGTTGCGTTGCGGCGGCGCCGCGTTCGAGGAGATAGTCTGCGACGGCTTGTGCCCGAGCTCGACTCAAAACTTTGTTATACGACTCGTTGCCCGTGTTATCGCTGTGACCCGTGATGCCGATGACCGCTTGTCGGCAATCGCGCGCGAAATCGCCGATTCGATCCAGCATTGGCTGAGACCCACCGCTAATGCCGGTGCCGGATTGGAGGAAGCTGACTCGCCCGGTGGTTAGTTCTGCGAACATTCGCGAACATAAATCCTCAAGCGGTAGCCCGGTATCGACGACAAATACATCCATCGACAAGTCGACTCCATCGGCAAGGCTGTTGCGAAATTCTGCGAGCAAGCGCGTCCACTCCTCACCTGCCGTGGCGACTCCCTGCAGCTTGATTTGTGAGCTGCCTGTGTCGACATGCGATTCTGGCATCGAATCGAGCAGCGAATTCAGCGCATCGGCGGAATAGTCCGGTTCACCCGCCTGGCCAGTACCACGACCTAACGGTGTGGCGAGCATCAGGCCGGTAATGGCCAGAATGACGAGAAGGAAAATCTGTGGCCAGCTCGGCACCGGGCTAGCTCATTGTCGTTCAGGCTTGCTCGCTGGCTTGCCGGTTGCGCAAATCGCGAGCTTGGCCGATCCAGTCTTCCCGATAGATGCGTGAACGAAAACCCTTAAGCCGTTTCGCAACACGGTCGATATCGTACTCACTCATATCGGCAATCTGGCTGAGACGAACAATGCCGAGTTCGTTGAGCGTTTTCTCAATCGCCGGGCCAATACCTTTGATCTGCTTCAGGTCGTCATGAAGCGTGAGTTCGTCGTCCTGTTCATCGTCTTGCGCGTCGTCATCGTCCTGCGGCGAATCAGCAGCGTCGTTAGGCGCATCGTTGATGGGTTGCGCGTCGAACGAATATTCCTCGACGTGAGTTTGGTCGTCGGAGCCGATGGCGCCTTCGACGTCGTCGTCCTCGTCGAGGATATCGTCAGCAGAAAGCATTTCGCCGCTGGCAGCGTCGTCTGCGTCGTCAGGATCATTTGACGCATCCAGGCCATTCGGCATGGCGTCGGCGTCGACCGGTTCGACGTGTGTCTCGTCAAGGTCTACCTGCGGGTCATCCGAATCGAGCATCGCTTCAAGTGCCGCAATACGGTCGCGTGCCTGGGCGAGTTCGGCTTCGAGCTGCTCAGCTTCTTCGTTGCGAACACGAAAACGTTCGATCAGCGGCGGTAATCTGTCCTGCCACTTATCAAGATCGCGACCCAGTTTCGCGATCTTGTCGTCCTTTTTCTGCAATTCAACGCTTAGTGAACTGTCATTCGCGGACAGTGATTTCATGTTGGCCTGCAGTTCGTCGCGTTCGCCTACCGCGGACTGAAGCGTATTACGCACATCCTTGATTTCGCGCTGCAACTCGTCGCGGCGCTCGAATGCTTCCTTCAGCGCTGTCGATAATTCCTTCGCTCGATTGGTCGCATCCTTGCCTGACGCCTTGTTTTGATTGACTTGCTCCATGAGGCTCGTGTTCTGGCCGAGCAGCCGCTCATGTTCGGTTCGTTGCGCCTCCAGTTGTTCCTGCCATCCGGAATTGACCGCGATCTTTTCCTGCGCGCAGCGATTGCCGCGCATGACCCAGCCGGCAATGACGCCGATGCCGACGGCCAAGGTCAGCAAAGCTATGTGGATGACTGTGATTTCAGGCATGTCTTATCCCGTTGCCAATGTCTCTCACGAGGCGAGGCGGACTTTGTCCATCTCGCCGACGACGTCCCGGATCTGATCCAGCGCCCAATCGATCTCGGCTTTACTGATGATCAGCGGTGGTGCAAGACGCACGACCGTTTCGTGCGTTTCTTTGCTCAGCAATCCGCGCTGCATCAAGGCTTCGCATATTGCACGAGCATTGCCGAACTCGGGATTCACCTCGATGCCGATGAACAATCCGCGACCGCGAACTTCTCCGATAAGCGGACTGTCGATTTGGCGAAGCTGGTCGAGCAGATAGGCACCCATCTCAGCACTCTTCGCCGGCAGATCGTCATCGACGAGAATATTCAGTGCTTCAAGTCCGACCGCCGCGCCCAGCGGATTGCCGCCGAACGTACTGCCATGGTCGCCGGGTGTAAAGACGTCCATGAGCTCACGCCGCGCGAGGAACATCGAGACCGGCAGAATGCCGCCACCGAGCGCCTTGCCAAGAATGAGACCGTCGGGCTTCACACCTTCGTGCTCGCAGGCAAGCAGCGTACCCGTACGACCGAGTCCGGTTTGGATCTCGTCCGCAATGAAAAGCACGTTGTGCTTCCGGCAAAGCGCCTCGGCTGCCTTCAGATAGCCGGCCGGTGGCACGATGATGCCGCCCTCGCCCTGAATCGGTTCGACGAGAAAGGCCGCGGTGTTTTCGTTGATCGCCGCTCCGAGCGCATTGATATTGCCGTATTCCACCAGAGCGAAACCTGGCGGGAACGGACCAAACCCGGATTGGTATTGCGGTTCATCCGACATGGCGACAATCGCGATCGTGCGGCCGTGGAAATTGCCGGTACAGGTGATGATCTCGGCCTGATTGTCCGCCACGCCCTTAACGGTATAGGCCCATTTGCGTGCGGCCTTTATGGCGGTCTCTACGGCCTCAGCGCCCGTGTTCATCGGCAGCGCCGCATCCTGACCGCTTAATTCGCAGGCACGTTTAAGGAATGGGCCCAGCTTGTCGGTATGAAATGCGCGCGAAACGATGTTGAGTTCCGCAACCTGGCGCTGCACGAGTTCGACCAGACGCGGGTGTGCGTGACCATGGCTGACCGCAGAATATGCGCTCATCATGTCGAGGTACTTGTTGCCTTCCTCATCCCAGACGTAAACACCTTCGCCGCGCGTAAGCACTACGGGCAGTGGATGGTAGTTGTGCGCGCAATAACGCGACTCGAGATCAATACGGTCGTTCATAGTTAACCTGCCAGCGCTGGCGAGAACGTCTTGCCGCGCGCATCAAAAGCTCTATAAGATCATAATTTTACAGTAATAACCCTCACGCGGGCCACCCGCCAGGAACAATCATGTCAAAACCGCCGCTTAGCGAAAAACTGTTTCTCGACGGCCCGGCAGGCCGTCTGGAGGCAATTCTCGAATCACCCGGCGATGCGCCCGTGATCGGGGCGGCGCTAGTGTTGCACCCGCACCCCGAACATGGCGGCACAATGCACAACAAAGTGGCGCATACGCTGGCGCGTAGCTTCGTTCGTATGGGCTTTGCTGCACTGCGATTCAATTTTCGTGGCACCGAGGGAAGCGACGGTGAGTATGACGAAGGCGAAGGTGAACAACAGGACGCCCAAGCCGCGCTTGCCTGGATGCGCGGCATATACCCTGAGCTGCCGTTTTGGCTAAGCGGGTTTTCCTTTGGTGCCGCCATTTCCATTCGCGTTGCTACCGAAACAGCGGTGGACGGGCTGGTCACCGTCGCGCCCGCAGTCTACCGATTTGCTGACGGCCTCGATGGCCAGCCCCAGGCTCCGTGGTTGATTGTCCAGGGCGACGAAGACGAACTCGTCGATGTTGAGGATACGATTGAGTGGGTAAACGGTCTCGAGCCGGGGCCAGAGCTTGTCGTGACGACGGGTGCAGAACATTTTTTTCACGGTCGACTTATCGATCTGCGCGAAGTCGTGACCGAGTTCGTTACACGCAATTCCGCCTAAGGGAAGGACAAAAAAAGCCGGGGCAAACCCCGGCGTTTCCTGAAAAAAGCCGGGGCAAACCCCGGCTTTTCCATGTTTGAGTCCGTAATGGATCAAACCATGTCTTTGAGGCCCTTAAGTACGGTCGCCTTGACAACTTTCGTTGCTGGCTTCGCCTTGAACATCATCTCTTCGCCCGTAAACGGGTTGACACCCTTGCGAGCTTTTCTTGCGGGCTTTTTCACAACACGCAATTTCAACAGACCCGGAATCGAAAACATTGCCGGTGCGCCACGACCGCCAAGATTCTTTTTGATCTGGCCGTTCAGTGATTCAAAAACGGCGACGACGTCTTTACGAGTCAGGCCGGTGTCATCAACGATCGTTGCGTAGATTTCCGACTTGGTCGGTGGCTTATTGGTATTTGCTGCCATGAAAAACAAACTCCCTAAATTGAAAATCGAGTGGGAAAAAAAGAGAAACGGGCCTGAGCCCGCGTCAAAAGCAGCGCGACGATAGCACAAATAGCGGCCTTGGTAACCGGAAAACAGCCTGTTTGAGCTGATTTTCCGCCGAATTGCCGGAGCGCGGCTCAGTCCGTATAGAACTGCCGTATGAAGAGGACCTCAGATGCCTTCTCGACGCCTTCCGGTGTAACGCTGATATAGAATTTTAATGTCTCCCGATTGGCGACCGGCGTGATGCCCATGTAATAGATCGCGGCCGGCGAGCCCTGCACTCCAGGCTCATCGACTCGACGCAGCGCGACGTTCTTTAATTGTGCCGTCAGGTTGAAGGTTTCGACGGCAACGTCTCCCGCGACCGGAACACCGTCGGACTCTCGTAAAATCGAGACAATCAGCATCGCGCGATTCTTGCTACGCACAACATTCAAGGCACGCGCAAATTCGGGAGGAAGCTCGTCCGTCAACTGCGTATTGAAATGCACCGCGTAGTCACCAATATCGGCCGACGTTGCACCGGCGGGTTGCGCCTCCGGCACGTCGGCCTCTTCGCCAGGTCCGCCGCAGGCAGTCAGCAGTACGAGCAATGACAAAGTGATCGATATTCGTATGGTCATCATGATACTTGTCTCCGGTTGCATACGGTGTCCCCCAACGCCGCACACGGCACAAGGCCTACGGCAACCACTATAAACTATTCATCGGCGGCGATCAGCCCGGGTGCCGCGGGCTATCGCAAGGTGTCGAGCAGAGACACCTGCACTCCGCCGATAAGGATCATAAGGACGGCGAGCGTAAGCATGGCGAAAATTGGCGAGATGTCGAATCCACCCATTGGCGGAATGATGCGTCGAAACGGCCGCATTACCGGATCAGTAATTGCCCCTATAATTTCGATGGCCGGATTGTAATTGCCCGGTGCAATCCAGCTCAGGATGATGCGGATGAAGATCGCATACATAAAGAGCCTGAGCAGCTGGCTGATGAGCGCAAATATCGAATTTACCGCGATCACTAAAATGCTGGACGGGTCGCCATTGATCGCGCCCAGTAGCCAGATCAGCAAATACTGAATGCCGAAAGCGACGACAACGGTCGCAGTGTCGAGCCGGCCGATCGGCGGCAGCACGCGGCGTACCGGAACGACCAAAGGCGACGTCGCCTTCAGTATTCCCTGTGCTAGCGGATTGCGAAAATTCGCGCCTACCCAAGGCAGTACCAGCCGTAGAAGTAGCAGCAGCAGGTAGAGGCCCACAAGCACGTTTAGTACAAACTCAATCGCGGTAATGATGCTGTCGGTCATTCTTCAGTCCTGGTTCTGGTTCGCTTCGTCGGCAAGCGTTGTCGCGCGGTCGCGAGCCGCGGTGATGGCTTTCGAAAAGATATCACGAACGCCGGCGTTCTCAAGACTGTCGAGTGCTGCGGCAGTCGTTCCGCCCGGCGAACGAACGCGTGCGATCAGAGTGTCCATACTTTTGGATTCTGAGCCGGCGAGAGCGGCCGCGCCTCTCGCCGTTTCAATCGCCAGCGTTTTCGCACTCTCTTCGCCGATGCCCATCTCAACGGCTGTTTTCATGAGCATGTCGATCAGCAAAAAAAAGTAAGCTGGACCGCTCCCGGATACGGCCGTTATTGCATCGATGTCCGACTCGTTATCGACATGCACAACGGATCCAACCGCGGCAATGATTCCCGCTGCATATTTGCGCTCTTCATCGCTGACCCGATCGTTGGCAAAAAGTCCGGCAACGCCGAGTCGCAACAACGCGGGTTGATTCGGCATGATGCGTATGACAGACAATCCGCCGCCAAGCCACGCGTCGATGTCAGCGCTACGCGTGCCGGCTGCGATAGACACGATGAGCGGACGTGAGCGTTGCGCCGTGTCTCGCAGATCACGACATACCGCGGCCAATACCTGCGGCTTCACCGACAACACGACGCATCCGGCGGCTGCGACCATATTCTTGTTGTCGTCGGAAATCCCTACACCGGGGAAAGCAAATCTGAGATTCTCGCGCGCAGCGAGAACGGGTTCCGATATCAAAATATCAGCGGGTGCGAAGCCACTCTCGATCAAGCCGCCCGCAATTGCCTTTGTCATGTTGCCGCCACCAACGAAGGCAACTTTCCGATTCTTCATATCGACTTACTCAATATCGACTTACTCAATGATTTGCTCATGTCCGTGGACCAAAGATAGCTGTGCCAATTCGAACCAGCGTCGCTCCTTCCGCAATCGCGGCATCATAGTCGCCGCTCATGCCCATCGAAAGCGTATCAATCTCGATGCCGTTCGCCGCAAGCGATTCTGCCAGTTCTCTGAGCCGGGCGAAGGGTTCTCTTTGTTCTTCCGGCGTATCTCGGGTGGCCGGCAGGCACATCAGGCCGCGTAGTTTCAGATTTGGCAGGTCCTTTACCGCCCTTGCGAGTTCCGGAAGCGCATCGGGGCTGATGCCGGACTTGGCAGATTCGTCGTCGATGTTGACCTGCAGGCAGACATTCAACGGCGGTTTTTCGGCTGGACGCTGACGGCTCAGGCGTGCAGCGGTTTTCTGTCGGTCGATTGTGTGAACCCAGTCAAAGTGCTCGGCGACAGCCCGTGTTTTATTGGTCTGCAGGTGGCCGATAAAGTGCCAGACAAGGTCCTCGGCGGCCGTCATCGCGATCTTTTCGAGGCCCTCCTGGACGAAGTTCTCACCAAAATCCCGTTGCCCGTCTTTGGCGGCCTCGAGAATCTTGTTCACAGGCTGTTTTTTGCTCACGGCGAGCAATTTGACGGCCCCGGGCTCACGTTGAGCCTCAACAGCCGATTTCGCCAGCAAATCGCGGATTTTTCGCAAGTTTTCCGTGACTCTAATCACGTTTTGCTCCGAGTGCTTCGCTATACTAGGCCTCGAATTGTCCGGGTTATGGTAAGTCCGGGCCTGTCTAATGAGGGAGAAATATGGCCGTCGACGTTGCCCAGCTTTTGTCGTTCACGGTAAAGAACAACGCCTCCGACCTGCACTTGTCCGGTGGGGTGCCGCCTATGATTCGCGTTGATGGGGACATCAAGCGAGTCAACATGCCGGCGCTGACCCACAAAGACGTCAATAGCATGGTGTACGACATCATGAATGACAAGCAGCGCAAGGACTACGAGGAATTTCTCGAGACCGATTTCTCGTTTGAAATCCCGAAGCTCGCCCGTTTTCGTGTTAACGCCTTCAACCAGAATCGCGGTTCGGCCGCTGTGTTCCGGACCATTCCCTCGGAAATATTGACGCTTGATGATCTTGGCGCGCCCGCGATATTCAAAGACATGTGCATGCACCCCCGCGGCATGATCCTCGTAACCGGACCGACGGGTTCAGGCAAGTCCACGACGCTGGCTGCGATGGTCGACTACATCAATGAAAACAAGCCCGATCACATTCTCACGATTGAGGATCCGATCGAGTTTGTTCACGAATCCAAGAAGTCACTGATTAACCAACGCGAAGTTCATCGCGATACGCTCGGATTTAACGAAGCGCTGCGTTCGGCGTTGCGCGAAGACCCCGATGTCGTTCTTGTCGGCGAAATGCGTGACCTCGAAACGATTCGGTTGGCATTGACGGCTGCCGAGACCGGTCACCTTGTTTTCGGCACGCTGCATACAAGTTCAGCCGCAAAAACGATCGACCGTATTGTCGACGTGTTTCCAGCGGCAGAAAAAGAAATGGTCCGGGCGATGTTGTCCGAATCATTGCGCGCGGTCGTATCGCAAACACTGCTGAAGAAAATTGGCGGGGGCCGAATCGCGGCGCACGAAATCATGATTGGTACGCCCGCGATTCGAAATCTGATTCGCGAAGGCAAGATCGCCCAAATGTATTCGGCGATTCAGACCGGGCAGGGCTCAGGTATGCAGACGCTCGATCAAAACCTTACCGAGCTGATGGCGAAAGGCATGATCAACAAAGAAGAAGCCCGCTTCCGTGCCATTAGCAAAGAGAATTTCTAGGAGTTCGGACGATGGAACGCGAACAAGCCGTACGACTGACACAGAACCTGCTGCGCAAGATGGTCGAGCGCAATGGTTCGGACCTGTTTCTGACCTGCGGGTTTCCGCCGGCAATTAAAGTAGACGGAACAATCCACAAAGCAACGGACACGCCGTTGTCGGCTGACCAGGCGGCAATCATGGTGCGTTCGATCATGAATGACAAACAGATCAAGGATTTTG
>Ga0255049_10001708_pt1 | contig 11947 bp, 8 predicted proteins | sample JV7_2_3_MG_FD_183615 | JGI IMG/M metagenome (GOLD analysis project Ga0255049, IMG submission 183615) | Seawater microbial communities from Jervis Inlet, British Columbia, Canada - JV7_2_3 | ecosystem: Environmental > Aquatic > Marine > Inlet | place: Canada: British Columbia | collected 2016-10-06
GCGACTCACCCGGCTGCTGCTGTTGCGAATCCGACTGTTGCTGTCCTTGCGACCCCTCCTGTTGCTCGGACTGCTGTTGGTCCTGCTGCGACTGCTGTTGTTGCTGCTGATCTTCCCCTTGCTGCTGATCTTCCCCTTGCTGCTGTTGTTGCGATTGCTGCTGTTGCTGCTGCCTGAGCCAATCCTCGATCGCCTGGCGGTTGAAAAGCGCGTCTTCGTGTGCGGGGTTTTGTTCAAGCAGCCTGTCATATGCCGCCAGCGCATCCTCGTAACGGCCCTGCTGCGCAAGCGCATTGGCGTGATTGTAGCGCGCGGCCTCGTTGTCGATCTGCTCCCAGTCCTCCGCCGCGGTCTGGTAGTCGCCGGCGCGGTACTTCGCGGCTGTCTGCCATTCATCGTCGGCAAACAGCTGCGCGGCGGCTCCGTGTTGCTCCTGCTGGAACAGCTGCAGCGCGCGTTGGTCGTCGTTACGCCACAGCGACTGCCAGTCGAGCGCCTGCGCATCGGGCGGCAAAAACACGATATACAACGGCAGCATCCAGATCAGCCCGCGTCGAAACGCGAGCGCCGCAAACGGCAGTAGCAACAACACCAGGCCCGGGCCGAGTTCGCGCCACAGGTCGGCGGAGTAGTCGCTCTGCCGCGCCTCGTGTTGCTCCAGGCTGGACTCCATCGCGTACAGTAGCGTGTTGATGTCGCTATCGTCGGTGCTGATGCTGGTGTAAGCGCCACCGCCAAGCCGCGCGGCGCGGCGCAGGTTGTCGACATTCATGTCGGCGATGACGATGGCGTCTGCGTTGTCCTTGAGAAAGCCGCCATTGCGCAGCGGCACCGGCCCGCCTTCGGGCGTACCGATAGCCAGCACCGAAAGGCGCTGGCCCGGGTGCCTGTCGAGCAGTGCTTCGAGGCCTGCGACTTCGAGGTCGCTGAATCCATCGCTGACCAGCAGCACGTCGCCGCGGCGCACCCCGCTGTTGTCGAACAGTTCCAGCGCCCGCTCCAGGGCGCGGTCTGCGCGCGAGCCCTGCGCCGGCATCAACCCGCTTTCGAGATCCGGCAACAGCGCGAGGATGGTATCGGAATCGTGGGTCAGCGGGGTTACCGCGAAGGCATCGGCGGCATACACCACCAGCGCCGTATGTCCTTCCTTCCTCAGGTTGAGTATGTCGGCAATCTTGTGGCGCGCACGGGCAAGGCGGGTCGGCTTGATATCGGCCGCGTCCATCGAACGCGACAGGTCGAGTGCCACCACCAGCGACGCCTGCCAGTCAAAAACCGCTTGCTGCTGCTTTTCCCAGGTCGGCCCGGCGAGCGCGATGATCGCCAACCCGGTGACCGCGGCGAGCACCCAGCGTATCGAGCCGTGCGCTCGCCGACTGGCGCCACTGAGCACATGGGGCAACAGGCGCGGGTCGATTACCGTGCGCCAGTTGCCGCTATCGTAACGGCCGCGGATCAACAACCAGATGACAGCCGCGAGCGGGATCAGCGCCAACAGCCACCAGGGCCGCAGAAAATGGAATTGCTCGATCACAGCCGACTCCACAGGCGCGGCGCGATCAACAACCCCGCCAGCCCCAACGCAATTGCCAACGGCCACATGAACAGCGACCTTACCGGCCGCAGGTTGCGGCTATCGCGCGGTAGCGGCTCGAGTTCGTCGAGCAATTGGTAAATCTTCGCCAGTTCCTCGCTGTCACGCGCCCTGAAGTAACGCCCTCCACTCAGGCTGGCGATCTCACGCAGGGTTTTTTCGTCGAGCTGCGCCGACGGGTTCACCCGGCGCAGGCCGAACCAGGTGTTTTCGATCTGTTCGTCGGCGCCGATGCCAATGGTGTATATCCTGAGGCCGCGCGCGGCGGCGAGTTGCGCCGCTTTCAATGGCGTGACTTCACCGGCGGTATTGGCGCCATCGGTCATCAGGATCAGCACTCGCGAATTGTCCGATTCCAGGTCGAGGCGCTTGATCGCGAGCCCGATGGCGTCACCGATCGCGGTGCGCTCTCCGGCGAGGCCGATGGCCGATTCCTGCAACAGCCGGTTGACGGTCTTGCTGTCGAAGGTCAACGGCGCCTGCAGGTAAGCCTGGGTGCCGAACAGGATCAGGCCGAGGCGGTCGCCGCGGCGGCGCTCGATAAACTGGCTCGCGACTCGCTTGGTCGCCTGCAGGCGGTTGACCTGCTGGTCATCGATCATGAAATCGCCGGTGCGCATGCTGTCGGAGAGATCGACCGCCAGCATCAGGTCGCGCCCGCTGATCGGGATGGCGATCGATTCGCCGAGCCATTGCGGCCGACTCGCCGCCAGCACCAGCAGCAGCCAGGCCAGCAGGCTCAGCCATTGGCGCCAGCGTTGCGTATAGACGCGCTCACCGAAGGCCGCATTGAAGCGGAAATCGTCGATCAACGGCACGCGCAACGCCGCCTGCCGTCCCGAACCGATTGCCGGCAGCATCCAGTAGGCCAGTAACGGCAGGGGCAGCAGCACGAACACCAGCGGCCAGTCCAGCTCAAACATGGTTCCTGCTCCGGGGCAAGGCGTGCAGCCAGCTTTCACAACCCTGCAGCAACTGCTCGATATCGAACTCGCAATGCGGCCGGTAACGCTCGCGCACCAGTAACTCGAGCTGTTGCTCCGAGAAACCGGTTTGTGGCGATAACCGCTGCAATTGCCGCAGCCAGTCCGTGCCGGTAGCGGCCGCTGCGACATTGCGCCCGTAGTAGCTGATCGTTACCCTGCGCAACAGGCCGGCGACTTCATCCAACACCGCCTTTTTACTCTGTCCCTGTTTATAGGCCTGACGGATGCGCGTGAGCTCCTCTAGCGACAGGCGCCTGAGCGGCTTGTGCCGATACCAGCGGAGCAGGCGCGGCAACAGTATCGCCAGCAGCACGATCAACAGCAGGCTGAGCCACCAGCCGGGCGCGGGCGGCCACCACAGGCTGGAATCGGGCAGGTGAATGTCTCTCAGTTCGAGCTGCTTCATCGGCCTTGCAACCCCAGGCCGGACTTCAGATCGGCGAGCATATCGCCATCGGTGGCGATATCGATTTGATACAGACCGAGTTCATTGCAAAGGCGTTTCAACGCCTGTTGTTGCTGGTCGTAGCGCTCTTGGTACTGTGCGCGAATATCGCTGTTCGAGGTATCGATCTCGACGCTGTGTTCGCCGTCGGTGAAGCGATAATTTCCCGGTGGCGGCAAGGCGCATTCGAAGGGATCGAATGTGTGGATCATGAGAATGTCGTTATGGCGCGCCAACTCGACCAACTGCCCGCGGCAGTCTTCATCGAGGAAGCGAAAGTCGCTCAGCAGCACCAGCAGGCTGCCCGGACGCGTGACCTGGCGCAGGCGCATCAGGGCATGCAACCCGGCCTTGTGCTCGACGACATGACCCTCTTCCATGTCCCAGGCGTGATGCGCCGCCAGTTGCTGGATGAACTGCAACGCCGCGCGCTTGCCGCGGGTCGGGCGAAACTCGATGTGCTGCTGCTCGGAGAACACCAGGTAGCCGAGGCGGTCGCCATGCTGCACGCTACTCCAGGCCAGCAGCGCGGCCAGCTTCGATGCCAGCACCGACTTGAAGCAGACCTGCGTGCCGAAGAACATCGAGCGCGAAAGATCCAGCCATAGCAGAACCGGGCGTTCGCGCTCCTCGCGATAAATCTTGGTGTGGGTCTGGGCGCTGCGCGCGGTAACGCGCCAGTCGATGCTGCGGATATCGTCACCCGGCTGGTAGGGGCGCGACTCGTGATACTCCATACCACGCCCACGGAATCTCGAAAGGTGACCACCCGCCATCTGCGCCTTGACCGAATTCGAGATCAACGGCAGGCCGCCGGCCTCGCGGTTGAGCCCGATCAGCGTGGACAGTTTCACCCGGATTATGTCATCGCCTGTTTTCACGGCAATATGCTAGCCTGCAAATTGCAGGCTAGGGAACGGCGACCCGGGCGAGGACTTCGTCGATGCAACTGTCGGCGGTCTTGCCTTCCGCCTCGGCGGCGAAGCTCAAAATGATGCGATGCCGCAGTACGTCGGGCGCGAGCAGCTGGATATCCTCGGGCACCACGTAATCGCGATTGTTAAGCCAGGCATAAGCGCGCGCGCATCGATCCAGCGCCATGGTCGCGCGCGGGCTGGCGCCGTGCTGAATCCAGCCGGCCAGTTCCTCGCCGTAGCGGCTGGCGCTGCGCGTCGCCATGATGATTTCGACGATGTAATCCTCGAGGCTGTCGTCGAGATGGATGTCGAGAACCGCGTCACGCGCTTCGAGCAGGCCCTGCTGGCTGATGACCGCGCTTGCCGCTTGCCGCTCCGATTGCGAGCGCGCCTCGGCGCGCGTCAACTCGAGAATCGTTTTTTCGTCGGCAGCGCTCGGATAGCCGACGCGCACGTGCATCAGGAAGCGGTCGAGTTGCGCCTCGGGCAGCGGGTAGGTGCCTTCCTGCTCGAGTGGATTCTGGGTCGCCATGACTAGAAAAATTTCCGGCAGGAAATAGGTTTCGGTGCCGACGGTTATCTGACGCTCGGCCATGGCCTCGAGCAGAGCCGACTGTACCTTGGCCGGGGCGCGGTTGATTTCATCGGCGAGAATCAGGTTGTGAAACAATGGCCCGCGCTGGAACTTGAAGCTACCGTCCTGCGGACGATAGATTTCGGTACCGGTAAGGTCGGCGGGCAACAGGTCGGGCGTGAACTGAACGCGATGAAAGCTGCCCTCGATGCCCTCGCCGAGTACCTTGATGGCGCGCGTCTTGGCAAGCCCCGGCGCACCTTCGACCAGCAGGTGACCGTCCGCCAGGATCGCCACCAGCAGGCGTTCGATAAGCCCCTCCTGGCCAACAATTCGTGCGGCCACGGCCGACTTCAAATTCAATATTTCCTGTTGTGACAAGTAACAACCTCTCAACTGTTTCGAAGTTTTAGATTTCAGCGCCTGCTGCGCAGTGAGACAGTGCCAACCGGCGCAAAGTTTAACTGATTCGACCGCGCTTATCCCTCCCCCTGGTGAGAGATGCGGGCTAGCCTGCATATTGCGCCAGTATACCGAGTTCTGACGCAGGACAGATGCGTCTGAACGCCGGTCTGGACTGAAAGCCATAGCTTAAGCTATGGCTTGAAGGAAGACCAAGTTCAGGCGTATCTGGACAAGTCAGGGCCGGGATACTGGTGCAATATGCGGGCTAGGGAAGCAGGTGGCCCGTCTTGACCCAGGCGATCGTCTCTTCCTCGACGAAACGGCAATGTTCGCTATTGTTCGGGTTGCGCAGCCAGCTACCGGACGGGTAGACGCCGTATTCGTCCTGCAGGGTTCCCGACAGGACAAAGATTTCCTCGCCGCCGAAATGCTGTTGCGGCGGAAATCGGCTATTCGCCGGCCACTTGTAGAGCGCCACCATTTCGGTGTCGAAGTAGTGCAACGGCATGACCTGCAGGTCACCCTCGGCGGGGAACCAGTCGCGCGAGCGCGTGTCGATGCGCACACTGATATCGTCATCGGCAGCGAACTGGTCGAGCTTGACCAGCAGCACGCAGCCCTGCTTGCTGAACGGCGTATGCGCCGAGCCGGGCGGGTTACGAAGGTAACTGCCGGCGGCATAATCGCCGTGCTCATCGGAAAAAACGCCCTCGAGCACCAGGGTTTCTTCGCCCAGGGGATGCGCGTGCTCGGAAAAGTGTGAATTCGCATCGAATCGCACCACGCTGGTGGTATGCCCGTGTTCGGCGGCTTCACGCGCCAGCGGTTTGCGCCATACGCCCGCCATCGGGCTTGCTTCCCATTCCATTTCGTCGGTCTGAAGCACAACCCACTTATCAAAATTCATGTTTAACATAAGATCAATCAGCGATTTCGATAGCAATGCAGCACAGAATAGTAATCACAATACGGGACAATTGCAGCAGGCGGAAGGTAAAAAAAAGCAGCCGTAAGGCTGCTCAAGATTCGGGAACAGGAACTACCTGGACCCTGGTGCGCCTGTTCAGGCCGATGAAACCTGCTAAACCTGAACCGGACTACCTTACCGCGGAGGGTACGGGCACCGGAAAACTGACTCAGCTGGATTCTAATCGCAGGGTCCTGGCCGCGAATCACCCAAACAGGTGAAAATCCTTAAATTCAGTGACTTATGGTGATTTTTCGGTGTATTTTGTGACAGGGTCGACACTTTCACCCTGTCATCCCTGCGCCCTCAGCGCCTCTGCGAGAAACAATCCCGAGAAACTCAACACCTACGCAGGGGCAACTTTTTACAAGGCCTGCGAGAGCGCTTCCAGGCTGTCGCGCGCGTCGCCGAACAGCATGCGCGTGTTTTCCTTGACGAACAGCGGGTTATCGACCCCGGCATAACCGGCCGCCATGCTGCGCTTGAGCACTACGGTGATATGCCCCTTCCAGACTTCGAGCACCGGCATACCCGCGATCGGGCTGTCCACATCTTCCTGCGCCAACGGGTTGACCGTATCGTTGGCGCCGACCACGATCGACACATCGACTTTAGGGAAATCGCCGTTGATCTCATCCATCTCGAAGACGATATCGTAGGGTACCTTGGCCTCGGCCAGCAGTACATTCATGTGCCCGGGCATGCGCCCGGCAACCGGGTGGATGCCAAAACGCACATTGACGCCCTTCTTGATCAGCGTGCGCGTGATATCCGCGACCGCGTGCTGGGCCTGCGCGGTCGCCATGCCATAGCCGGGCACGATCATTACATTCTTGGCGCTGTTCAACAAATCCGCCATCCCCGGGGTATCGATGGCCTGTACTTCTCCCTCGATACTCGGGCCGGCCGAGGAACCACCCGCGGTACCGAAACCACCGGCGATGACGCTGATGAAGTGGCGGTTCATCGCTCGGCACATGATATAGCTCAGGATCGCGCCGCTACTGCCGACCAGCGCACCGGTTACGATCAGCAGGTCGTTGGACAGCATGAAGCCGGTTGCGGCCGCGGCCCAGCCGGAGTAACTGTTGAGCATGGAAATGACGACCGGCATGTCGGCGCCGCCGATGGCAGCCACCATGTGAACCCCGAACACCAGCGCCAGCAGCGTCATCGCCATCAGCAACAGGGTCGCCTGCTGGTGGTCGGCTTCACCGACGAACTTGACCCCGACGACGATGACGGCGATCAAAATCGCCAGGTTGAGCCAGTGCCGCGCCGGCAACATCATCGGCTGGCCGCCGACGATACCGCTGAGCTTGCCGTAGGCGACGATCGAGCCGGTAAAGGTCAGCGCGCCGATACAGACACCGATATAGATCTCGATTTCATGGATGGTCTTTTCGACGCCCAGGTACTCGACCGATGCATCGAGAAAGGTGGCAAAACCGATCAACACCGCGGCGAGACCGACCAGGCTGTGCAGGATCGCGACCAGCTCCGGCATTTGTGTCATCTGCACGCGCCGCGCCAGGATAAAACCGATCACGCCACCGGCGATCATGAGCGCGACCAGCCACTCGTAGTGACGGGTGACGAAGGCGGCAATGGTCACGGCCACGGCAATAACCATGCCGATGATGCCGAACAAATTGCCACGGCGGGCGGTATCGTTGGTGCTAAGTCCGCCGAGCGCGAGGATAAACAGCACCGCGGAGGCGAGGTAAGCTACGGTAACCAGGCTTGAAGACATCGCCATTACCCCCTGAACATCTGCAACATGCGCTGCGTTACGGAAAAGCCGCCGACGATGTTGATGCAGGTTATAAACACGGCAATCGCGGCGAGAATAAAGATCAGCGAGTTGCCGCTCGAAATCTGCGTCAGCGCCCCCAGGATGATAATGCTGCTGATCGCGTTGGTGACGCTCATCAGCGGTGTGTGAAGGGTCGGGCTGACGTTCCAGATCACCATGTAACCGATGAAACAGGAGAGGATGAAAACGGTGAAATGCGTCATGAATGACGGCGGCGCAACCTGTCCGAGGCCAAACAGTGCAAGCCCGCCGAGTATCAACGGGAACCAGGCACTTTTGGCGAAGCGGGAAATTTCGGAAACTACGACCGCAACTTCCGGCTCCAGCGCACTGGCTTCGTCCTGCCCGGTCTTGATCGCCTGCCCGCCAAAGCTGGGCTTGCGCTCCGCGCTGACCGCGATGGGCGGTGGCGGCCAGGTGACTTCGCCGCGATTGACCACGGTCGCGCCGCGGATGACCTCGTCTTCCATGTCGACCGTGATATTGCCATCCTTTTCTGGACACATCTCCATGATCAGGTTGAAGATATTGGTCGCATAGAGCTGGCTCGACTGTGCCGCCAGCCGGCTCGGCAGATCGGTATAACCGACGATGTGGACGCCGTGACGATGGACCACCTTGCCCGGCACGGTGGCTTCGCAGTTACCGCCCTGCTCGGCGGCGAGATCGATGATTACACTGCCGTCGCGCATGGATTGGACCATGCCGCGTGTAATTAGCTTGGGCGCCGGCTTGCCCGGGATCAGCGCGGTCGTGATGATGATATCGACCTCGCTGGCCTGGCGCGCGAACAACGCCATTTCCGCGGCGATGAATTCCTCGCTCATGACCTTGGCGTAGCCACCCTGGCCGGTGCCGTCTTCTTTGAACTCGAGTTCGAGGAATTCGGCATCCATGCTGAGTATCTGCTCCTTGACCTCGGGGCGGGTGTCGAAGGCGCGTACGATCGCGCCCAGCGACTTGGCGGTGCCGATTGCGGCAAGACCGGCAACACCAGCGCCGATGACCAGCACCTTGGCCGGGTCGACCTTTCCGGCCGCGGTTATCTGGCCGGAGAGGAAGCGATTGAACTGATGCGATGCCTCGATCACGGCGCGGTAACCGGCGATGTTCGCCATCGAGCTCAGCGCATCGAGTTTTTGCGCACGTGAAATCCGCGGAATGCTATCCATCGCCTGCACCGTCACCTTGCGTTCGGCCAGTTGCTGCAGCAATTCTTCATGCTGGGCGGGCCAGACAAAGCTGATGAGGTGCGCGCCCTCCGGCATCAGATCGATTTCGTGGCGGCCAAGCTCGTTGTTGTATTCCGGCGGACGCACCTTGAGGATCAGGTCGCCGGCGGCCCACGCGGACTCGGTGTCACGGGCAATTGACGCACCCACTCCGAGGAACACATCGTCCCCGATACTGGCGCCCTTGCCCGCGCCGTGCTCGATGACGACCTCGAACCCGGCCGCGATCAGCTTGCGAACGACTTCGGGGGACGTGGCCATGCGTTTTTCGCCACGATGGATTTCAGCAGGTATTGCTATCTTCATATTGAGCCGCCTCTGACTGGTGCTTCGGGTATGCGGTGAATTAAAACAGTGCTTCTCGAGATGGCAGCGAGCCCTGGGCATACCGTACAGCAGGACCGGTTTCAGCCGCGCCATCCGTTCTCATGGACACCCTCGCTATATGCGTGCATTATTCTGCACCATTCGCCACCCCACGACTATGTGATTTTTCTAATATCATCATGAAATTTCTGAATTCTATCGTCGACAAGGCCCGCGCCAATCGACAAACTATCGTCCTCGCCGAGGGCGAAGATAGCCGCGTGCTCGAAGCGGCACACCGCGCTCAGCAAGATGAAGTCGCAAACTGCATTCTAATTGGCAACGAAACCGTCATCCGCGAACAGGCCGTGGCACTCGACATCGATTTAGTTGGTATTAGTATCGAAGACCCGGGCACATCACAATATCACCAAAGGTATAGCGATACCTTATGGCAGTTGCGCAAACACAAGGGTATGACCCTGGATCAGGCGCGCCAACTGGCGCTCGACCCACTGTATTTTGCCGATCTTATGCTGCAGGCCGGGGATGCGCAGGGTTCGATCGCCGGCGCTGTATACACCACCGGCGACCGGGTTCGGTCGGCCCTGCAAATTGTCGGCGTCATGCCTGGATTCAAGTCGGTATCGAGCTTCATGCTGATGCTGTTCGAAGCCGAACACCACGATCCGAAGCAAATTATGCTGTTCGCCGATTGCGGCCTGATCGTCGATCCCGATGCGGCGCAGTTGGCAGAGATCGCGGTCGCGACCGTCAGTTCGGCGCAACGCTTGCTCGATACCGAGCCACGCGTTGCGATGTTGTCGCTTTCCACCGATGGCAGCGCGCAACACCCCCTGGTCGACAAGGTGCACGAGGCAACACTGCTCGCACGCGCACAGATGCCGGACACCGCCATAGAGGGAGAGGTTCAACTGGATGCGGCGATCGTACCCGCCATCGCCCGGCACAAGATTGCCGACTCGCAAATCGCGGGGCGCGCCAACATATTGGTTTTTCCCAACCTCGACGCCGGTAATATTGGCTACAAACTGGCGCAGCGATTCGGCGCGGCGATAGCGATCGGTCCCATACTGCAGGGACTGAAACGTCCCGCCAACGACCTGTCACGAGGCTGCAACAGCGACGATGTCTACAATCTGATCGTCCTTACCGCTCTGCAAGCTGCAGGCTGACAGTAGAGGGGGGGGGTTAGTGGCCGCCGAGCAGTTTGCGGATGCTATCGCGGACCGCCACCATTGACGGAATACGATCTTCTGGTTCGACCGCCATCATGTGTTCGACCAGCGCGGAAACCTCCGCGGAGACGGCCGAGTTGATTTTAGCGACCGGTTTGGCGCCGCCCTCACGATGTTGCCCAATGACTTCCATCGGCTGGCCGACGTAGGGCAGTTTGCCGCTGAGCACGTAGTACGCGACGACCCCGAGCGAATAAATATCACAGCGCTCGTCGGCATCGGCGCCAATCGCTCGCTCCGGCGCAAGATAGGCGGGGCTACCGATGATCGACCCGGTCTGGGTCAGGGTAGACTCGGCCGAAGCACCCGCCGAAGCAATGCCGAAATCGACGATCTTCAATTGCCCTTCCTTGTCAATCAGGATGTTGCTCGGCTTGAGATCACGATGGACGACGCCCTGCTCGTGCGCGGCCGCCATACCACTGGCAACCTGGTAAAGGAGCTTGAGACCTTCGCGCATTTCGAAAGCCTTTGTATCCTTCAGGATCATCTCCAGTCCACGGCTCTCGAAGTATTCCATCGAGATCGCGCAGACATTGTCCTTGATCAGCAGGTCATGCACACGAATTACATTGCGATGGCTGACCTTGCGCGCATACTTGACTTCGCGCTTGAAGCGTTCGGTCGATTGCTTGTCCACGGTCAGCGACGGCAGCATGAACTTGATGATCAGCGCCTCGTCGACCATGTCGTCCTCGACCAGCATCACCCGTCCCATCGCGCCACGGCCAATTTCCTTCTTGATGTGATAACGATCCATCCACACCTCACCCGGCTTGAGCTTGTCGAGCGGCGATATCCTGTTTGAACTGGTCGTGCCGGCGGCATGGTACGGGTTATCGCTGAAGACGTGCTCGACCACCAGCAAATCGGCGAGTTTGAATTTCCGCGTGATCTGGTTCACCAGGTCGGTGGCGTAGTCTCGCAGTTCGTCGGTTATATCACCGAGATGAACGATGAGGTTATCGCGCGCCTCGTCGGCGTGAGCCTTGTTGACGATTGCCTCGATGGTTTCGAGCGCGGTGCGTTGCACATTCGCCTCACTATTCTTGAGTACACTAAAGGCAACATCGAGGCCCTGGCCGAAGCCGAGTTGCTTGACGGCGCGTAACACCAGCACCGCATCATCGGGCCAGCCGTCGACCAGCTTGCGCAGAATCGGTATCGCGCCGCGATTGGCCGACTTTGCAAGCGAATGTATCGCTCGTTCCCTGACCTGCGCATTGTCGTTGAGCGCAAATTCCTCGATTTTCCCCAGGTTGTCGTCGCCGATCAGGTTGACGACCAGGCTCTTGGCCGACTCGCGCACAAACTCATCTTTGTGGCCGCTCAACTGATGCGCCACCCTGGTGAGGTTTTCGTTAGGAAACTTTTGCAGGCAGGCTATCGTCCCCTTCTGTACCGACTCATCTTCGATGGTCAGTCGCTGCAGGAACTTCTGGAAGT
>Ga0255049_10001710_pt1 | contig 11938 bp, 12 predicted proteins | sample JV7_2_3_MG_FD_183615 | JGI IMG/M metagenome (GOLD analysis project Ga0255049, IMG submission 183615) | Seawater microbial communities from Jervis Inlet, British Columbia, Canada - JV7_2_3 | ecosystem: Environmental > Aquatic > Marine > Inlet | place: Canada: British Columbia | collected 2016-10-06
CTCTGCGCTATCCTTCTGTGCTGCGTGGCCCGAGCCTATTATGTTTGTAATGACAAGGCCGACAGATAAACACGCGCATAAAATCAAAAGGTATTTGATGCGAAATATCATGATAGTTGTGCTCCCTCTACAATGGATCGTGCGTTAGCAAAATCTCGAACTAATTATTGGCGTCTTTCAATGACCTTGCCATTTCTGACCGACATGATGGCCTGCTGCGCCATTTCAGTTGATCGATTCAGATTCTCAAGGGCCGCTTCCAGATCACCTTTAGCGGTCTGCATGTCCGCCTTACTTCGAGTATCTTTGGCCATTTCCAGCAAACCTGACGCTTCCTTGTTAGGTTCGCCGTTAACGACGCGTAGCGCAGCCGAGATAAAAGTGTCATTCACCTCCACATATTCTGCCAGCCTGAACTCCAGCGCATCCGTTGACTCATCCTCGTCGTACTCCGACCTGATAGCCTGAAAAACGTGATCAAGGGCAGACTGGAGTGCGATGGCAGCCTCCATATATTTTTCTTCTGCGAGCAACTGCTCACCGTTCGATTTTAGCCTGAGTGCCTCTGCAATGAGTGGCTCGCTTGATTCGCCCCCTTCTCTGATGACCTTCTGGATACTGCTGTGGTTTGAATCCACAAGCAGGCGATCAAGCATGATTTTGAGATTGTTGGCTCTTTCCATGACGATTTGCGTATCCACCGGATCGCTGTTCTCGGCGAGAAGAACGCCATCAGGACACAGCGTCCAGATCGAAGTTAGGATGAGAAGTATTAAATGGAATCGCATTGTAGATTATCCTCTTTGAGCGCGATGGCACCTTAGACAATTAGCACGGAAATTGGGGGCGTCTACCACATCTGTCGGGAATGCAATCTTCCCATGGCAATAACCACAATATTTTCCTGCACGAATTTCTTTCATGGTCATTCGATTCGAGGCAATTTCCGGCCTGAAAATCCTTGGGTGGCATGAGCTGCAATTTAACCAGTAAGTATGAACGGCATGGGAAAAGACAACATCCTTGATCAGCATGTCGTCAAATTTGATAACGACCTTAAGGTCCATAATAGATTCTTCGCCACTGTTTACATCGATGGAAGCGAGGGGATTGATGAGTCCCTCACGGGTCGCCCGCTCCCAATCAACCTTATTGTCTTCATCCCTTGGAAGAGATGCATATAAACGCACGAATTCTTCGTGCGAATAATGCAACGACTCCAGGAAGGCAGCTTCGGCATCTATAGTTGGCGACGAGTCTTCATCATCCGTCTCGGCCTGCGCCACTGGCATGTTTTCGTTTGCAGCGACACCGCAAACGAAAACCAGCATAGCCAGACCTACGCGAAGTGAAGTCGATGTAATACGCATGATAAGAGACTTGAAAAAGACATGTCATTGACCATTATTTGGCAGCTTCGCTATCACCAGGCTGCGGCGGTGGCACGTGACATCGGGCGCAGTCATTGAGTGGGAAAGCCACTTTTCCATGACAGACGCCACATGCTTTTCCTTCAACAATCGTGGACATCGTTAGATCATTGGAGCCAGCAAGCGGAATGAATATTTTGATATGGCAGCTGTCACACCCCATCCAGGTGGTGTGCGTTTTATGTGGGAAGTGTGCGCCTGCGATCATGCCGGTTTTCGACGGCATGAGTACATTCATGTCGAATGGAACTCCCTCCACAGCGTTTACAGCAATGCTGCCTCTTGGATGGATCAGTCCCTCGTCCAATGTTGCCACCCAGTCAACCAGACCGAACTTGTCCGTGGGAAAATTTTCAAGGTCAGTGGGGTGCCAGCCGAGGCCAATCTGATACATCTCGCCAACAAACTCATCTGCGTCGGCAGGCTCAACCACATCATCTGATGCGGATTTGGATGCTTGCGGTGTCGGTTCCTGAGCCAGCGCAATTTGATGACTGCCGTAGAGCACCAGCAGCCCAAATACACAAAAACGGGCCACCGTGTTACCAAAACCATGAAAGTTACTAAAAAACATACGCTACTGCTTATCGTCGGTTTCTGATAGTGAATGACATCGATCGCAATAAAGTGGATCCCAGGCGATTTTTCCGTTGTGGCAATTACCACAAAATTCGCCGTCGATAATGGCTGACATAGTGATGTCACTCGCCCCTTTTTTCATGGGAAAGATACTTTCATGACAGGCCTTGCACTTAAATTGTATGCGGTGAGTCCAGTGTGGGAACACCACCGGTGACAGACCAACCTCGGCCATAGTGTCCTTATACCGATCCAATACCACATCGCCGTATTCTGAATACGACGTGGAATATGCAATCAAGAACACAAAACTTAATACTGCGAGTTTTTTTGAAGTGTTCGCGTTTCGCGTTCTGTTCATTTGTCACCTGTGACTACGTTCTGAGTTTCTCGCCAGATTTCTCGTCTCTGGCATACATTCCCGGATGCAATCTTACTGGTTCTTTGTAACCCGCAGAATAAAATCAAGTAAGGATTGGTTACTTATTGTAACTACTTGTAAATTCGAAGAGGTCAATCCGCACTGCGTGTGCCGTATCAGGCAAACATGAAATGATCAGGTTTTCGTGGTTCGACCAGCAAACTTATAGCCAAAATTACGAATAGTCAGAATCAATTTCGGTTGTGAGGAGTCCTCTTCGATCTTCTTTCGCAATTTACCAATGAGCACATCCACGCTTCTATCGTTCAAAGACCAGTCACGTTCGTAAAGGCGTTGCATAATCTGATCGCGACTCAGGACGCCACCCGGATGCCGTAAGAATATCTCAAGTAGTCTGAATTCATGGGAAGTCAGTTCCGTCCTGTGACCGGAAGGGGAGACCAGTTCATGGGTGAATAAATCTATTTCCCAACCATCAAATTTGATCTTCTGATTATCGTCACCGGCTTCCACTTTTTCGTCTGCTGCAGGAATTGCACGCCGGCGCAACAAACTCCGAATTCTGGCGAGCAATTGGCGCTCATCAAATGGCTTAGTCACATAATCATCGGCACCCATTTCCAGGCCGATGATCTGATCGATGGGGTCGTCTTTCCCGGTCAACATGATGATCCCGACATCCGATATTTTTCGCAGCTCGCGCGCCAGGGTTATGCCGTCGTCTCCAGGCAAAATCACATCGAGCAATATCATGTCGGGTATATCATCTTCGAAACATTTCCACATTTCTTCGCCATCGGTCGCGATTCTGACCTGGTACCCTTCCCGCTTGAGGTACAGCCGCAAAGTTCGACATATTCGAACATCGTCATCAACAATTAATATTTTTGCGGATTCGGTCATATTGAAATCTGAGTTGTGATCGGGCCGAACGCAGCCCTGGGAGAGGAAACTAGGTAAATCTACTGAAACACCGTATCTCAATTAACATAGTATAATTACTACGAATTGGCCAGCCCCGTCATGTCCACGGATGAGGCAGATCCGCACATAACGACGCTTAATCTAGGGAGCATAGCTAAGTGAACTGTAATGATTTATAGAGGCGGATTGCTCTATGTCCTGATTGTTATTGCAACAACGATTTATTCACCGCCCAGTCACGGTGAATCTACTTACGATTACCTGCTATTCCCCCATATAGGCACAATTTTTCGCACAAATCTGGCAACTGACTCGTTACTCGATGATGATGATTACAAGTACGGTATCGGTGTATTTGCCACAGCCGAATACGGGAAGCTGCTTTTTCTTGGTGAATTGCTACTCAATAAAGATGAACAGGAAATTGAGCGTATTCAGTTAGGTTGGACGGTAGGCGATAGCAAGGTCTGGCTCGGGCGGTTTCATAATACTGTGGGTTACTGGAATTCTCAGTTCCATCATGGCTCCTATTTGGAAACCAGTATCAGTCGGCCATCAATCGTTAACTTCGAAGATGACGGCGGAATCCTACCGATGCATTTAACGGGCCTACTCGTTGAAGGCGTCAAGGAATACGACAAGCAGGGGTTGGGTTATGCACTGGCAGTGGCCACTGGACCTGAATTGTCCGACAACCTGGAAGCGCTGGACGTTTTGGAGCCGGCATCGGGTTCACAGGACCTCAGCCTCGCACTGAACGTCTATCTTGAACCGGTGATATACAGTCCAACGCGGTACGGCCTGTTTGTCAATTACACTGAAATCCCTGCCGCCAGCCGGGGATTTGAAGAAATTCGCCAAATTAATGCAGGAGTGTATGGGAACTGGGAATCTCACCCGTGGCGATTGATAGGTTCAACATTCTATGTCGATAATCGCCTGCAACAATTGGCCGAAACGCTAACAGATAATTTTATTAGTGGCTATTTTCAAGCGGAATACAACCTGGATGATCGATGGACAATTTTCGGCCGCGGTGAATGGACCTTTGGCGATGAGAATGACGCTTACCTGGCGCTATTTCCACATCACATTACTGACAGGTTTCTTGGTGGGGTTCGTCTGAATGCGTTTAGTCGGCATGCCTTTAAACTCGAAATTTCCGGAAATCGTACACAAGGAGATAGTTTTGGCCAAATCATGCTGCAGTGGGATGCAATGTTCTGATGCGGAGGAAGGCGGCGAAACTCAAAGTCTTATTGATGTGCCTGTGTTTGGTTTGCACAAGTAGCAGCGCAGAGACGACGCAACGCAGCTTGCTGCTCGTCTGCAGCGACAATTCAACAATACAGTCACTTTCCCGTGCAGAGGTACGAAAGTTGTTCCTGGGTGTACCAATGACTAAAGATAAGGTACGACTAAGACCCCTGCTGAATACGAGTGATCGACTCGCTACAGACGTATTTCTGCAACAAATTATTTTTATGTCCAAACGTGAATATGAACGTCAATTGCTGTCACGTGTTTTCCGGCTTGGGGACCAGCGGCCACCCGAATATGAAAACATTGATGCGCTGCTTAACGCATTGCTCGATACACCGGGATCGGTGTCCTATATGTGGTCAGAACAATTCGGGCATCAGTCCGGACTAAAATCGCTGGGTGTATTGTGGACAGATTCGAACAACTAAAACGGGTCTGGCATAGCATTACCGGCCGTATGATACTTGGGGTATTTGTCGTTCATATCCTACTTACCCCGCTGTTGTTCTTCGGTATCCTGCTAATCGTCGAACGTAGTTTCGAGTCGCAATTTATCGACCAGGTACGTAATAACACCCTGTTGTATTCTGAATTGCTTAAGCCTGCGGTTGAGAATCAGGACACACAGAAACAGGCCGCATTTTTTTATGAGACACAGTTTAGTGGTGACGTGATCTTCGCGGAACTTCTTAACAACAATGATACGACCATCGGAACCGAAACGAACGGTACTAAAGAACCGATTATTTTTAGGGAAGACTTTGATTTCGGTCAGCATGCGGACCAGATTTATTTCATCGCAGCGCAATTGTTCAGTGATGTGGATGGCAGATCGCTGGGTGTTTTAAGATTGGGCTACGATGAATTATCCGTGCAGGATCAAATCGATGCTGCGTACCGTTATGGTTCATTCATCGCAGCTTGTTATATCGTATTCAGCATCTTGCTGGCCATTTTCTTTGGCCGGTTTATTACCCGGCCCGTTTCATTCCTTAGAAACCTGGCAACGAATATCGCCGCTGGCGATCATTCCATCGAACTCCACGTCAACACCACTATTTCTGAACTCAAGAGCCTGGCAGAAGACCTCGAGATAATGCACCAGAGCTTGATTGGTCAACAAAAGGAAATACTGGACCGTGAATTACGTCTGGAAGCCGTCCTGACCAGTGCAGGCGAAGGTATTGTCACGATTGATGAAACGGGAATTGTCCAAACATTCAATCTGGCTGCGGAGTCGATATTTGGTTACACCGCCGATCGGGTATTGGGCCAAAATATATCCATGCTCATGTCTTTGCCAGACGGTGAAGCGCATGATGATTATCTGGAGAACTATTTACGAACAGATATCGCAAAAATTATTGGTACCGGTCGAAGGGTGCAGGCACGGCGTAAAGACGGTGAACTCGTTCCGATTTATCTAACTGTCAGTAAGGTACAAGAGGGGCAGAACGTTTCCTTTACCGGCATTATGCGTGACCTGTCCGGTGAAGAAAAAATGAACGCCGAGCTGCGGCAGCTCTCCAGTGCCGTTGAACAAAGCCCGGTATCGATAATGATCACCAATGCTGCAGGGAACATTGAATACGTTAACCCGCGCTTTTACGATATCACCGGATATCGTGAGGACGAAGTATTGGGCAAAAACCCCCGCTTTCTCAGCTCCGGTCAAACCTCAACGAAAAACTACAAGGAACTGTGGGAAACCGTTTCGGAAGGCGGCATTTGGCGAGGCGTATTTCAAAACAAGAAAAAGAACGGCGACCCGTTCTGGCTGTCTTCCACGATCTGTCCGGTGCGCGACCAGGAAGGTGAAATTACCCGCTACATCTCGATCAATGAAGATATTACGGATGCGCGCAAGAAGGAGAGCATGCTGACCCAGGCCATGAAACTTGAGGCAATTGGCCGCATGACAGACGGCATTTCTCACGATTTCAACAATCTTTTGACGGTCATTCGAGGCAATCTGCGGTTTCTAAAGCAGGACATGGTCTATGAAGACGAAGATCATGTTGACCTGCTGGACGATGCTTTGTCCGCAGCTCAGGACGGGGCCGATCTAATCAAGCGCTTGCTGGCATATTCTCGACGCCAGGAACTTGATGTGCATTCAAAGAACATCAACAACATTCTTGTCGCGATGAAAAGGCTCATTCAGCGTTCTGTCCCAGAGATAAGTATACAAATGGAACTGGATGATGAAATTGGCAATGTACTGATTGATAACAACCGCCTCGAAAGTGCGGTGCTTAACATGGTCACCAACGCCCGTGATGCCATGCCAGATGGCGGCACTATTGTCATCTCTACCAGGACAGAGTTGGTGCATGGGACGGAACGAGTCGGAGATCTGGGTGCCGGCGATTATGTTGTACTGACCGTAACCGACGATGGTATTGGAATGAACGATGTGACCAGACGCAACGCCATTGAACCTTTTTTCACGACAAAAACCGTTGAGACAGGTACCGGGCTTGGATTAACAATGGTCAGTGATTTCGTGCAACAGTGTGGTGGCATTCTTCATATCGATAGCGCCCCGGATAAGGGCACCAGCATCAAACTATCGTTTCCGTCTGTTGCAGCAACGGATGATTTTACTATTGAACCCGAGCTGGACGACGACCTTCCGACGGGCGATGAAATCATCCTGGTTGTCGAAGACAGTAAGAAGGTGCGCGATTTTGCTTGTCGTACTTTGGATCGCCTTGGTTATGAGACTCGTAATGCCGAAAACGCAAATGCGGCGCTGGAACTATTGCGACAGGACGCGCAAATTGACCTCTTGTTTACAGATATTGTCATGCCCGGAGATGCTAACGGTAGAGAGCTTGCGAGAATTGTCATGAAGACGTGGCCGGACATCAAGGTTTTGCTTACTACCGGAATGGAACTTGAAAGTGAAAAAGAGGTTGAAAGTTCGGAGAATATTCCGTTGTTATCGAAACCCTATTCCTCAGAACAATTGGCGCAACGAATTCGTGTAGTTCTGGATGCTGAGCTTACAAGCTGAACTTTCGAGCGAGTCTAAAGGTTAGTAAGGGAAAGTATCTATCGCGCGGCTGCGTCGACACAGACACAATCGTGCAATTCTGACTCAGAATATTGCTCTATGGATCTCGTTTGTCCGGCTGGAAACTTGCCGTCTCTGAAAGCAGCCGTCGATAACGGCGCGAATTCTGTCTATCTGGGCTTCAGGGACGAAACAAACGCACGCCACTTTGCAGGCCTGAATTTCAAAGACCAGCAAATTGAGACCGGCGTACGTTATGCCCACGAGCGCGGTGTGCAGGTTTTTGTCGCGATCAATACCTATCCGCAACCCGACAACATCACCCAATGGCAGAGGGCTGTGGATCGTGCGGCAGAGCTCGGCGTCGACGCGCTGATTCTTGCCGATCTCGGCATCATGGAATACGCCCGCAGCAACTGGCCGGATCTCAGGCTGCACTTGTCGGTGCAGGGCTCCGCCACAACATCGGATGCGATCGACTTCTACGCCGAGAAATTTGATATCCGGCGCGCAGTCTTGCCACGGGTTTTATCCGTCCGCCAGGTCGCTGCGTTGATAGAGAAATGTGAGACACCGGTAGAAGTATTCGGCTTCGGCAGCCTGTGCGTAATGGTGGAAGGTCGCTGCTACCTGTCCTCTTACGTTACGGGACAGGGCCCCAACACATTTGGCGCCTGCTCACCGGCGCAGTTTGTCCGCTGGACAGAAACCGAAAGCAATCTCGAAACTCGCGTGAATGATGTGCTCATCGATCGATTCGGCCCCGATGAGCACGCCGGCTACCCGACGATCTGCAAAGGCCGATTCCAGGTCAATGGTGAAACCGGCTACGCGATTGAAGCACCGACGAGTTTGAACGTGTTGCCTATATTGCCGGAGTTGATGCGTATTGGTGTCGCCGCGATCAAGATCGAAGGTCGACAACGAAGCCCAGCCTATGTCGCCCAGGTGACCTCCGTTTTTCGACAAGCAATAGATGCCTGCAAGCAAAACCCTGATGACTTTATTGCCAATGATGCGTGGCTGGCACGCCTGCAATCTCTTTCCGAAGGAAGTCAGACGACTTTGGGCGCCTACAATCGAGGTTGGCAATGAGCATCTCGAATCTCCCTTATCGACTTTCTCTTGGCCCACTGCAATTTCATTGGCCAAAACAGGTGATGCTCGATTTCTACCGCGACATCGAATCGACGAACGTCGATATCGTTTATCTTGGCGAAACCGTTTGCTCCAAGCGCCGGGAATTTGGATACGGTGACTGGATGGACGTGGCCGAACGATTGCTCGATAGCGGTAAGGAAGTTGTGCTGTCAACGCTTGCACTGGTCGAGGCGCGGTCGGAATTGGGGTACATGAAACGGCAATGCGATAATGAACAGTTCATGGTCGAAGCCAACGACATGTCGGCCGTCAGGATGCTGGGTGGCGATACCGCATTCGTTGGCGGCGCGACACTTAACATTCAAAATCAAGACTCCCTGAAGGTCTTGATAGATCAAGGCCTGGTGCGCTGGGTAGCGCCGCACGAAATGTCAGCGTCTGTAATGACTGCAGTTGCAGCCAATTCGGCGGATGAGATCGAGTGCGAAGTCTTTGGCTGGGGGCGTATGCCAATGGCTTACTCGGCACGTTGCTATACAACTCGTGCCCTGGATATTCCGAAGGACCAGTGCAAGAACTGCTGCATTCAATATGAAAATGGCCTTATGCTCTCGACCCGTGATGACGAAGAATTTCTTGTCATCAACGGCATACAGACGATGTCTGCGAAAACGACCTGTCTCGCGCGAGAATTTCAAAGCGGCGAACACGGCGCTGACATATTGCGTATCAACCCGCAGGCGCTCGGCACCAACAGCATCATCGAATTACTCGATCAACTCCGAAACAAGTCAGTGAATGCCACGGCAGTAACCGACGAGATGGCGAAGTTCGCCCCGGACGGACTTTGCAATGGTTACTGGCATGGTGCGCCCGGTATGGACTACTGCGACGACGCTGCGATCCTATGAGCACCAGAACCGAGCGTTTCATTAGTCGTCGTATTGCCTCGCTGACGCAAGACAAACGGATTACGCACGAAAGTCTCAGAGGCTTCATTGCGTCATTGGAGCGAGACAATGATGTTGTGCGAATTGCCGAACCCGTCGATCCCGAGCTCGAAGTTACCGAACTGTGCCTTCGGTCAATAAAACGCGATGGCCCTGCACTTTATTTCGAGTCACCCGTAGGAAGCAAAATCCCGATGGTTGGCAATGTCTACGGGTCCGAGCGCCGGGTCGCGGCGGCAATTGGTCTTGGCGGTCCGCAGGACTTTCGAAACTTCGGCAAGGACCTGGCGTGGCTAAAGTCTCCAGAGCTACCGAATAACGTTGGTGATGCGCTTGGCAGTCTGTCGAAGTTCGGCCGTTTGGCCAACATCAACCCACTGGTCGACGACAATCCACCTTGCCAGGAAGTGGTCATCGAAAAGGATGACGTCGACCTGGCCGATCTGCCGATCCAGCACTGCTGGCCCGATGACGCAGGCAGGTTAATCACGTTTGGTCTTGTCGTCACGAAAGGTCCGCATAAGGAAAGGCTTAACGTCGGGATCTACCGCCAGCAGGTCATCGAAAAGAATCAGCTCATCATGCGCTGGCTGCCGCATCGCGGTGGTGCGATCGACTTTGCCGAGTTCTGCGCTGCCAATCCCGGCCGCCGCTTTCCCGTCGCCGTCGCAATCGGCGCCGACCCGGCGACCACACTGGCCGCGGTTTCGCCGGTGCCCGATACAATTTCGGAATTCCAGTTTGCCGGACTCTTGCGTAACGCGAAGACACACGTCGCCCGCTGCCTGTCTCATGACCTGCTGGTGCCATCGACGGCAGAAATTATTCTGGAGGGATTTGTCGAGCCGGACCAGACCCATGCTGAGGGACCGTTCGGCGACCACACCGGGTATTACAACTCCGTCGAGAACTTTCCGGTTTTCACCGTTGAGAAAATCACCCACCGTCGTAATCCGCTCTACCAGGCGACTTACATGGGTAAACCACCGTTTGACGAACCGTCGGTACTTGCGAAATCGCTGAACGAGCTGTTTATTCCACTGCTGCAGGAGCAGTTCCCGGAGATCGTCGACTTCTACCTGCCGCCCGCTGCTTGTTCGTATCGCGTGGCGGTTGTCAGCATTCGAAAAGCGTATCGCGGTCACGCGCAACGTATCATGATGGGCATATGGTCCTACCTGCGTCAGTTCACGTACACAAAAATGGTTATCGTGACCGACGATGACATTGATATTCGCTCCTGGGATGAAGTCTTGTGGGCCATTTCGACACGCATGGATCCAGCACGAGACACCACGATACTGGACAACACGCCGGTCGATTATCTGGACTTTGCGAGCAGCACATCCGGCCTTGGGTCGAAGATCGGGCTCGACGCGACCAACAAATGGCGTGGTGAAACGACACGTGAATGGGGGCGGCCGATACATATGTCCAAAGATGTGGAGAAACGTCTGGACGCCATTTGGAATTCGCTGGAAATAGACTGACTATGATTGAATCAACGGCTACAAAGACTACCCCGCAGTTGCCTGTGTTACTTCAGGCGCCACTTCGAATACTGCCGCAGGTGTTGAAGACAGCACCGCTGCAGAAATTCCTGAATACGGTGTTTGCGGAGCAACTCGCCGACGATGAATTGCAGTTCCTTGAGGAGCGCCGCATCACAGTTGCTGTCAGTGACGCACACCTTGAGTTCTCGCTTACGGTGTCAGAGGGCAAGCTGATCGTTGGACCCGCCCTTCCCGATCCGGAGCTACGTATCCAGAGTACGATCTATTCGCTAATGCAACTTGCAACTGGTACAGAAGACTCCGACACATTGTTTTTCCGCCGCCATTTGAAAATGACAGGTGACACCGAACTTGGCTTGTTCATCAAGAATTTTCTCGAAGGCATCAGCATCGAGACGTTGCCGCTGCAGCCCGTCCTTGGCATGAGCCTGAATCTCGGCCTGCGGGTGGCTGATACAACGACACGGCTGCACCAAAAACTGCCATTCTGAGCTAAAGCGCCGTACTTTTACGTATGGCGAGTGCTGTAGCCAGGATCTATGGTGAACAGGTCCGGCCACTTGCATGCAAAAAAGCTCGCGAGGGATGAAATGCCACTTCTAACTTAGATTTCCGGAGGTGCAACCATGTCCACTCGATCCTGGGCCGAACCCTATAAAATCAAAGCCGTCGAACTCATCAAAATGACGACTCGCGAACAGCGTGAAGCTGCCATACGCGAGGCTGGCTACAACACCTTTTTGCTCAGATCGGAAGACGTCTATATCGACCTGCTC
>Ga0255049_10001711_pt1 | contig 11936 bp, 9 predicted proteins | sample JV7_2_3_MG_FD_183615 | JGI IMG/M metagenome (GOLD analysis project Ga0255049, IMG submission 183615) | Seawater microbial communities from Jervis Inlet, British Columbia, Canada - JV7_2_3 | ecosystem: Environmental > Aquatic > Marine > Inlet | place: Canada: British Columbia | collected 2016-10-06
CCTCTCCCTCGAGCACGTAGCTGTAGCCCCGACCTTCGAACTCTGGCCCAGCCACCTCGAAGTAGGTGCCGCGATCCGACTCCTGCTCGATCGGAGCCAGCTCGCTCGAGGTCTCGAGTCGTGCCTCGATCGCGGCCACGACCGACCCGATGTCGTAGCCGGGAAGGACCGTTGCGAAGACATCGATTACGCGCGTGATGTTCATGTGGTTGATGACGGCGGGGCCCGTCTTGCGCGAGATGTTGACCAGGGTTCCCAGGGGAACCGGCGGGCTCCCGTTCGAGCCCGAGACAGGGATTCCGCGCAGCGTGTCGAGGGAGAGCAGATCCGCTTCATCGTACTGCGCCCCGATGAAGTAGTGATTTCCGTTCCGGGGATCGATCCAGAAGGCCGGGTCGAAGCCGATACTGGAGTTCGTGGCCGTGACCAGGTTCTTCATGATGTCCTCGACGTTGACGCCCGCGTACGCGGCCTTGATGCGATCGATCTCGAAGTCGAGGATCGGGTAGTCGATGGGCTGGGCGATGCGCACGTCGGCGCTCCCCGGCACGCGGGAGACCTCCCGCGCGATGATGCCGGCGATGCGGTGTGAGGTGTCGAGCGAGCTGCCAGCGACCTGCAGATGAATTGGGGCCGGTTCACCCATATTGAGTGCGGCGGTCAGCATGCCTCCCGTATCGAAGGCGAGCTCAACGCCCGGGAACTGCTTCCGCAGGAGCTCCCTCAGTCGCGCTACGAGCTCAAAGGTTCCGGGCATCCCGCGCTTGCCCTTGAGCTGGACCAGGACGAACGCGTCCATCGGGCCCGTATTGGGCGTATAAGCCGCCGGCCAGTCCATCAAGACACCGATGTTCGAGATCAGCATGCGCAGGTTCGATTCGGGGTGACGTTCTCGGCGCGGGTACTCGGGGTCGGGCTGGCCGAGCTGTGCGGTGAGGACACGCTCGATCTGGGAGACGGTCCGCTCCGTCTGCTCGATGCGAGTGCCCGTGGGCAAGCGCACTAGGATCTGGAACTGATTCGCGTCGACCCGTGGGAAGAGCTCGCTCCCGGTGTTTGCGAGCAGCGGTAGAGTCAGAAGAAGCAGCGCCCCCGCGCCCAGCAGCACCTGACGGCGCCTCTCCAGCACCGGATCGATCCAGCGCAGATAGAACCGACCGGGGAGCCAAACGCTCGACTCTCCCATCTCCTGGCCGCCATTCGATGGCGCTGCACGAAGAATTCTGGCGCAGAAGGCCGGGACGAGCGTGATCGCAAAGAGATAGGAGGCGGCCATAGCGAGGGTCGCCGCGAGTGCCACGGGCGTGAAGAGGTAGCTCGCCATGCCCGTCAGGAAGATCACAGGAAAGAAAACCACGCAGAAGGTGACGGTGGAGATCAGCACGGGACCGGCCACCTCGCTGGCCCCGTGGAGCGCCGCCTCGAAGCTCGATTCGCCGTGTTCAATCCGGCGTACGATCGCCTCGACCACGACGATCGACTGATCGATCAGGATCCCGATCACCAGAGCCAGCCCGCCCAGGGTCATGGCGTTCAAGGTGGCGCCCGTGAAGTAGAGCCCGACGATCGAGGCGAGAATCGCGAGCGGAAGCGACACCAAAACCACCAGCGTCGAGCGGAGCCTGCGCAGGAAGACCAGCACCACCAGCGCGGCGAATCCCGCACCCAGAAGTCCCTCCAGCTGAAGCGCTGCGAGCGAGCCCCGCACGTAGACCGACTGATCCAGCACGACCCCGAGTGCCACATCGCCGGCCTCGGAGTTCATCTCGCGCAGGCGCTGCTGGATGCGTTCGAGCGAGCGCTTGATGGAGTTCACGATCTCGATCGTGTTGGCACCCGGCTGGCGGTAGATGGGGATGTAGACCTGGCGGCGACCGTTGATGCGAACCATGTTTGTCTGGATTTGCGCCGCGTCTCGCACACGCCCCACATCTCGCATCAGCACGGGCGAGCCGTGCCGCACGGCGATGGGGACGTCGTTCAGGTGCTCCACCCGCGGGGGCATCGCATTGGCAAAGAGCTGATAGTCGGTGTCCCCGGCCTTCATGTTCCCCGCGGGGATGAAGACGTTCTGTTTCTTCATGGCTTTGACGACGTCCATGGGGGACAGCCCGCGAGCCTCGAGCTTCTCCCGATCGACGTAGGCCAGAATCCGGCGCAGCTTCCCTCCGTAGACCGCGGGCGCGATCACCCCCCGGATGGACTGGAGCCGGTTCCGGAGCTCGAAGTAGGCGACGTCATAGAGGTCCTTCTCGTTCATCGTCGGGCTCGAGACCGTGACCAGAGCGAGCGGCACGCTCGCGGTCGGATCGAAGGGCATGACCATGGGCGGGATCGTGCCCGGGGGCAGATAGAACATGTCGCTCATCGCGTACGACGTGACCTGAGACATGGCCGTGTCGAGGCTGATGCCCTCCCGGAAGAAGTCCTTGACGATCGATACGCCCAGCATCGATTTGCCTTCCTGATGCTCGATGCCGACGGACTGGCCCGTCCAGCGCTCCAGGCGGCTCATGATGTCTCGCTCCATGACCTCGGGCGGCATGCCGGGGTAGAACGTGACGATCTGTACCGCGGGCGTCTTGAAGATAGGAAGCAGGTCAGCGGGGATTCGCTGGTAGGAAGCCACGCCCATCACGATCGCGGCCAGGGCTGCCACCACGACGACGTGAGGGTTCCGGATGGCGAAACGAATCAACGGGCTACTCCCTGCCCCGGGGTGCGCCGCTAGGTCGTTGGGCTTCCCGCGGATGCAGCGGCTCTACTGGGGGGCGTCGGATTATACACCCAGATGGTCTAATCGAGATTGCGGGTGGATTGCGTGCTCTTGTATGCCCATTTCTGCTGCAACGTGAGGCAGGGTCTGCTCAGTTACGGAGCAGATTTCCGTCCCGGTGGGAGTTGGAAGCGGATCACTTGCGCCCGAGTTGGCACATCGCTTGCTCATTCCCCCCCCGACTTACTTAGCGGCTCGACGGCAGGGCTCTTCCCACCGAGCGAGCGGAGGGATGCATCATGCACACGGGCGGGCGAGGTCTGATCTCGACATCTGCTGGGCTCCTGGTCCTCATGGGGGCGCGAGCGGCTTTTGCACAGGAGGGGGCGATCGACAGCGGCGATACCGCCTGGATCCTGACCAGCTCGGCGCTGGTCCTGCTGATGACCATTCCCGGTCTGGCTCTCTTCTACGGGGGCCTTGTCCGCACCAAGAACGTGCTGAGCGTGCTCATGCAGTGCCTGGTCTCGGCCGGACTCATCGGAGTAGTCTGGATCCTGGTGGGATACAGCCTTGCCTTCGGGGGTGAAGGCAGCTTCATCGGAGATCTGAGCAAGGTCGGGCTCGTAGGTATCACCCCGGAAACAGTCTCTGGCACGATCCCTGAGTATGTATTCGTCATGTTCCAGGGGATGTTTGCCATCATCACTCCAGCGCTCATGCTCGGCGCCTTCGCCGAACGCATGCGGTTCTCGGCGTACCTGGCCTTCATCACGGTCTGGGTGCTGGTCGTGTACGCTCCCCTCGCCCACATGGTCTGGGGCGGGGGCTGGATCGGAGCGGACCTCGGGGCGAAGGACTTCGCGGGGGGCCTGGTCGTGCACATGTCGAGTGGCTTCTCGGCCCTGGTCGCGGCTCTCTACCTGGGCAAGCGACGCGGCTATCCTAAGACGCTGATGCCCCCCCACAACCTGCCCCTGACCGTGATCGGCGCCGCCCTGCTCTGGGTGGGCTGGTTCGGCTTCAACGCCGGCAGCGAGCTGGCCGCCGATGGGGTGGCGGGCCTCGCCTTCCTCACGACCCACACCGCCACCGCCACCGCGGTCGTGGGCTGGGTGGTGATCGAGTGGCTTCATCGCGGAAAGCCCACGGTGCTGGGCGCCGCCACCGCTGCGGTGGCCGGGCTGGTGGCGATCACGCCGGCCTGCGCCTTCGTGAGTCCCATGGGGTCGATCGCGGTTGGTCTCGGTGCGGCGATCTTCTGCTACGCAGCGGTGACGTTGCTCAAGCCCGCCGCGGGCTACGACGACTCGCTCGATGTGTTCGGCGTGCACGGCGTAGGCGGAATGTGGGGAGCCATTGCCACGGGGCTGTTCATTGCTAGCTGGGGAGCTGACGAGGGAGTGACGTGGGGCGCGCAGGTCATGAAGCAGGTGGTGAGTGTCCTGTTCACGGCGGTCTTCGCCTCCGGCCTGACCCTCGGGATCCTGGTGGTCCTGCGGGCGCTGCTCGGAAATCTGAGGGTGAGCGATGAGCAAGAGCAGGAGGGTCTCGATCTATCGCAGCACAGCGAGTCTGCCTACACGACGGCCAGCGGCACGTTGGTTGGCTAGGAGGAACCCATGAAGATCGTCGAAGCGATCATCAAGCCCTTCAAGCTGGATGACGTGCGCGAAGCGCTGACTCCGATCGGCGTCCAGGGGCTCACGGTTACAGAGGTCAAAGGCTTCGGCCGCCAGAAGGGGCACACCGAGCTCTACCGCGGCGCCGAGTACGTGGTGGATCTCCTTCCCAAGATCAAGCTCGAGGTCCTGGTGCGGGACGACCAGGTGGACTCCGTCGTGAGCACGATCATGGACGCGGCCAAGACCGGCCGAATCGGCGACGGGAAGATCTTCGTGCTCGCGGTCGAGGACGCTATCCGCATCCGGACCGGTGAGCACGGCGACGACGTGGTCTGAGGCGTGCCCAGGCGCTAATCGAGAAGCGCTCCCAGCAGACGCTCCACGAGTGCGCCGCCGAGCCACGAGCCGATCCCGAGTGCCACGTAGAAGCTGAAACGCAGCAGCGTTGAGATGTCGATGGGCCAGCTGCTCACCGAGGCGATGCGAGCCTCGTAGGCGATCAGGTTCGCGAGGCGCGCGTCGCTGGGGGTGGTTGCGCCATCGAGCTGCAGCATGGCATCGCGTTCGTTTCTGATCTCGCTGCGCACGTGCTTCAGCTCCGTACGCTTGGTCTCGAGGATGCGACTGCGGACCCCCCGGAGGGGCAGCAACAGCGCCGAGAGAGCGAGTCCGAGGAGCAAGATCAGGGCCAGTATGGGAATGTCGGGAGCCCAGGGCGCCAAGAAGAGCAGCGAGACGAGCATGCTCAGGATGACCCAGAGCAGCACGCTGCGGAGTCCCCTGCGCGCGAATGGCGCGAGTGGGCTCGGATCGAGCAGGTCCACCTCGGCCCAGCGCTCTCCTATGTGTGAGAGCCGACGGGCGATTGTGATATCGATATCGATGGCCGATGCATAGAGCCCGAAGACGAGCACGTTCCTCAGGAACGCCCAGGTCAACAAGGGGTCTCCCAGCGGGGGCGGTTGGCCCTCTGGCCAGCCGGGACCATAGAGGGGAATCATGAGGCCGAGCGCGACGCCGAGCGCCCTGACGATGATCACCGATTCTCCTCTGAACGCCGTGAGCTCCCGAAGTTCCGTCTGGAACTCTGCCTCGGAGCAACGCAGCACAGGTCGCAGCTCGTGCAGGTCTCGCACCGCCCCGCGCAGCCCGTAGGCGGTGGCCATGGGCGCGTAGCCGATGAGCAGGGCTTGGAGGAGCTCGAGTCCGAATTGAGGGCTTTCCCAGAACGGCTCGCCACGGAGTTGGAGCCCCTCGACCCAGCCCGCGCAATAGGCGTAGATCACGTAGACCACGAGCACGCCCGCCGCAATCATCACACCGGTCCAGATGGGTGCCAGGGGGATCGCTTCGAAGAGCCGGAACGCCCACGGGACCCCCGGATGCCGTTCCGTCCGCGCTTGCAGCATGCGCGGGGGATAACAGGCTGGTCCTCGACTAGACTCAGAGCGAGATGTCGGGAGCTCATCTGATCTTGCTGTTCGTGTTGATGGGGCTCGTCGGTTGCGCCCCTGGCCAGTCCGACGATGCGTCTCCCACGCTCGTCCTTCGGGTCGTGTGTGGAATCCAGGGCTGGCTCGAGCGAAACGACTTCCGGGTGCGTACGGAGGGTGTCGATCGCTGCTCTGGCGCGGCGCGACAGATCGAGGCTGGCCGCGAGCGCGCGCGGGAGGTGCTCGAAGAGACGCTGGATCGTCGCCGGGACCATGAGGCTCCGAACCCGGCGCAAGAATCCGGATCATGACCGAGCTGCCGAGCCGCAGGCGACGCAAGCTCTCTGCCATCCTGATGGCGGACGTCAGTGGCTTCAGCCGCATGATGGAAGCCCACGAGGAACGCACGATTGCGCTCATTCAGGACTTCCACCGGCGCATCAAGCAGCTTGTGGAGAGCCACGAAGGTCGCGTGGTGGATACGGCGGGAGATTCCGTATTCGGTGAGTTTGATAGCGTGGTCAACGCGGTATCCTGCGCGCGAAAGATCCAGCAGGACCAGGCGGACGCCAACGCGGGGAGGAAGCCCGAGGACCGGGTCGATACGCGGATCGGTGTGCACCTGGGGGACGTCGTCATCCAGGACTACCACGTGTACGGTGACGGCGTGAACATCGCGGCGCGCCTGGAGGCGATCGCAGATCCGGGAGGGATCTGCCTATCGGAGGCGGTCTACCAGCAGATTCACAAGAAGGTCGATCTTCCGATCGAGGACATGGGTCTGGTCGAGCTCAAGAACATCGAGCACCCTGTGCGGGTCTATCGCGTGCCGCCGCTGCAAAAGCCCGCGCGCGCGCGCCCGCTGCCCGCCGTCAAGCCGGCGACACGAGCCGTGGCCGCTGAGCTACGCGGAGCTCAGCGGTTGGACGGGATCCGGCGTCCGGGGGTGCTCGTCACGGGCATGATCGGTCTCCTGCTCCTGCTCAGCCCCGTGTTCAGCTTTCCGACCGGCGGCGTGTTCCCCACCGCGGGAAGCGTTCTTTTCGGAGGGGTGATCGGGCGGGTCTGGCTGGACCTCGGCGGGCGTCGCGAGCTCCGCCTCCTGCCGCTGGGAGTGGGAATCGCGGCCGGCGCTCTTCTCACCAATTGGAGCGCCGTCACGAACTTCATCTTCGCCCTGGCAGGGCTCGTGGTAGTCGCGGCCGGGCTGAGCCGCAAGCATGAAGACTGAGCACCGGAACCTCGCATGAGCACGGCACGCGCGCGCGGTCGGTCGGGCATGACCGCATCGATGCCGCTGGGAGATTTCCTGGTGGCGTATCTGAACCGCCTGGGTGTTACCCACATTTTCGGCCTACCCGGGGACCTGGTCCTCGGGCTCTTCCACCGCTTTGGTCGCGATCGGGGACTGGAGATCGTGACGTTCTCCCATGAGCCGGGCGTAGGCTTCGCGGCGGACGGCTATGCGCGCAGTACCCGACGGCTGGGAGTGGTGTGCGTGACCTACGGTGCCGGTGGACACAACATCGTGAATGCGGTCGCCGGTGCGTACGCTGAACAGGTGCCCCTGCTGGTCGTCTCCGGGGGGCCTGGTGAAGCAGAGCAGAAGCTGGGCGGCGTTCATCACCAGGCCAAGCATATCGAGGGCCAATGCCGCATCTTCGCTGAGGTGACCTGTGGTGCACGCTTGATCCTTCACCCCGAGCGTGCGGCCGAGGAGATCCACGAGCTCGTGCAGCGCGTGACGGATGAGCACCGGCCGGGCTACCTGGAGATTCATCGAGATCAGGTCGAGATCCCAATCCCCGTTCCCAAGTCGATACGTGACTGGGACGGAACGTTCCCCCGGCCCACTTCCGACCCGCACCGGCTGGCCGAGGCCGTGCGTGAGACCACGAGTAGGCTGAGCCATGCCAAGCGTCCGGTGCTGGTCGGGGGGCTCGAGCTCTTTCGCGAGAGAGCCGAGGGCGATTTTCAACGCCTGGCCGAGAAGCTCGAGGTTCCGGTCGTGACGACCATGCTTGCCAAGGGAGTCTTTCCCATGGATCACCCCCTTCACATGGGAATTCACATGGGTCCCTTCAGCCATGAGGCCATCGGGCGACGCGTGCGTGAGGCGGACCTCGCGCTTGTCCTGGGGGCCCAGCACACCGATATGAATCTGGGTGCGAGCCGGTCACAGATCCCGACGGAGCACTCGGTCTGGGCGGCGGGCCAGCGGGTGAACATCTCCTACCATCAGTACGCTGATGTTACGCTGCGCGATTTCGTTCATGGACTGGCCGGCCAGTCGCTGCCTCGCTTCGGCGAGAAGGTCCGTTACTACAACAACCTCAAGCGGGCGCGGTCCAAGTCCCAACGCGGCGGAAGGCCCACCCCGCTAGCGGTGAACGACCTGCTGGTGGAGGTCAACGCGTTTCTGGCTGAGCATCAGGGCTACCACGTGTTTGCGGAGTCCGGTGACATGCTCTTCGGCGGTCTCGAGCTGCGCCTGCATGGCGGCTTGTACTTTGCACAGGGCTACTATGCCTCGATGGGTTTCGCGGTTCCCGCGGCCATGGGAGCGCAGATCGGAACGGGTGTGCGTCCGCTCGTGCTGATGGGCGATGGTGCGTTTCAGATGACGGGTCACGAGATCTCCCACGCGCCGTCCAAGGGCCTCTCGCCCGTGGTCATCCTCGTGAACAACTCGGGTTGGGGTATCTTCCGTCCGGTCTCGCCGCGACCCGACCTGCTGGAGATCCCGCCCTGGCCGTATGCAGACCTGGCGCAGGCCTGGGGCGGGGTAGGCTTCCGCGTCGATACGCGCGAGGAGCTGAGCAAAGTTCTCCGAGCGGCCCATGAGGTGAGCGAGTTCGTCCTGATCGAATGTCGCGTGGCCGAGAACGACCTCTCTCCCATCAGTCGCCGCTTCATCCGCAAGAGCGTCAAGCGAGGTCAGAGAGAACACTAATGTCAACGCTTCTGGATTCCAGGCAGCTTGCCATCACAGCGTTGACCCTCAGACTTCGCATCGAGGAGCGCTTCGCTGGATCCGGCCTTTCCGGGGTATGTGCTGAGCTCGTTTCTATTGCTGAGTCTGCGAGCGAGAGATGTAAGTCGATTGCGAAGCCGCTATTGGGGTTGAGAGTCACGGTCGGCGTGATCATCGCGCTCATCATCGGCGGGTTCCTCGGCGCACTCTGGATGCTGGAATCCCCCGCAGGTTCTCTGGGCCTGACTGAGCTCATTCAGATCCTCGAGCCGGGGGTAAACATCGTGGTTCTGGTCGGGGCGGCGGTGTTGTTTCTTCTCACGGTGGAGACTCGCATCAAACGACGGCACGCGCTCAGGGCCATCCATCAGCTCCGCGATCTGGCTCACCTGGTCGATGTACACCAGCTCACCAAGGGTCCTGACCGGCTTCTGGTCAAAGGGGAGGATACGCTCTCGTCACCCAAGCGGGAGATGACCAGTTTCGAGATGGGCCGGTATCTGAACTACTGCAGCGAGATGTTGTCGTTGATCGGGAAGATCGCTGCGCTGTATGCACAGCACATCGAGGATGCGGTGGCGCTCGCGGCGGTGGACAGTATCGAATCGCTCACCACGAACCTGTCGCGGAAGATCTGGCAGAAGATCATGATGCTCCAGAACGCCTGAGCTCGGCGGACCTTGCCCTGCGGCTGAGATACTTGCGGTGAATCCGGACAGTCTCGAGGATGGCCTTTGGGAAGTCCGTGGCTTTGACCTTGGAGCCTTCTACGTCGCGCCAGACCTCGAGCGGGAACTCGTAGATTACGTCCTCGGCCTGCGGACGATCGGTCCCGCGGCGATCACGGACGAGCCGGGCGATGATCTCCACGTCGAAGATCCAACGCGTGACGAAGGGGTTCTGGAAGAGCGCGACGGTATCCGGCGAGACGCGAAAGAGCTTCGCTCCGCATTGGGTGTCGTAGATGGCCAGACCCAGTGTGATCGAGGCTGCGGTGGCGAAGATGCGGCCGAGATAGTGGCGCAACGCGCTCCGCTCGATGGATCGCCCCAGGAGTTTGACGCGCGAGCCGAACACCATCTCGAGAGTGGGGCGGGCTTCGAGCAGCTCCACGAAGACCGGGAGCGCGTCCAGTGGGGTCGCGAGATCCGCATCCCAGAAGCCGGCGTAGGCCGGATGGGTCTCGAAGGCGTGCAGCATTCCGCGCCGCACTGCCTCCGCCTTGCCCTGGTTGGGCTGCTGATCTAGGACCGAGAAATGGGTCGCGTCTCGATCTTCGAGCCGGCGCAAGACCTCGAGCGTGTTATCGGTGCTCCCATCGTTGACGAACAGAAAGCGCAGATCGGGCTGGATCTTCACAAAGCTCTCGAACTGCTCCACGGCGAGCCGCTGGGCCTCATTGAAACACGGAACGATGAGAATGGTATCGGGCATGGGTCCTGCGGTTCTCCTGATCCGAACGCTGGGCTTCGTCCGGGTCGGGCGATTGTATCGGGATGGCGTAGAGGGTTCACCCCCCAGTCTGCGACTCCGCCAGTACGACTCCCCCCGCGACGCTCATCGATGACTGGGTTGGTGCGCTTAGCGACTGAGCACCTTCGTGACCACCCAGTTCGGGCCTAGCTCCTCTTCGATCTCTTCCCGGGCCGCCTCGGGGGACGTACTGGCAACCGTCAAGATGCGGGATACGGAGCCGGACTTCTGGATCACCCGAACGTGGAAGGTCTCGAGCAGCGGTCCCGGGGGCTCGCCACTCGACTCGGAGGACTTTCTCTCGCGTTCCGCCAGCGCGTAGTACTCTTTTGGGGCTTCGAGGATCCGCATGCCGACCCCATCCTGTGTGAGCCGAAAGGATGGATTGGGCAGAAGGCGCTGACGTACCACGATGGCGCGCAGAGTCATCTCCGCAACGCCGTGGCCTTCAGGGATGTGCACCTCGACCTGGCTCCCCTGCGGGATCTTCCGCCTGGTCCGAACAAAAAGGCCATCCGGCGCCAGGTTGGTCACCGTTCCCTCCTGCCGGCTGGGTCCGTTTCGGACTTCGCACGGGAAGCCGCCCTCGATGCGCGTCATTCGCCGCAGATCCATGCTGGTCCTCAGGTTCAGTACTTCAACACCGCTGAGCGACAGATCGGCGTGGGCGTGCCCACCCTTTATGCGGCCGGTCGGCTCCGCATCCCGCATGGCTGAGATCTTCCACAACGGTACACTCCTTTCAATGACGCCACGCCCGCGCCGCCGCTACGAGCTCCAGGACCCCGAGCTCAACATGGCGGTCGAGGCCCTGGTCGAGCGCGCGGAAGGGCTCTACGGCGATAGCGGAGACGCCGAGTACGTGAGGCAGATCGTGGTCTCGGCGATCCGGCTCATGCGCGATGGAGCCTCGCGCGGGGATCTCAAGCTCATCAACCACACGCTCAAGGAGCTGCGTCACTCGTTCCGCGTATTCGCGCCCTATCGGCAGCTCCGCAAGGTCGCGATCTTCGGCAGCGCGCGGACCGCAGCCGACCACCCCGATTGGAAGCAGGCCTACGACTTCGCCGAGCGGATGGCGGCTGCGGGCTGGATGACCATCACCGGGGCGGGCGACGGCATCATGGGGGCGGCCCAGGGAGGTGCCGGCCGGGAAGCCTCCTTCGGCGTCAACATCCGTCTTCCTTTCGAGCAGGATGCGAACGAGGTCATAGCCGGTGACCACAAGCTCATCAGCTTCCGCTATTTCTTTACGCGGAAGGTCACGTTCGTGAAGGAAGCGCACGCCATCGCGCTCTTCCCCGGTGGCTTCGGTACGCATGACGAGGGCTTCGAGGCGCTCACACTGATCCAGACCGGCAAGAGCGAGATCCTGCCCATCGTGTTTGTGGATGCTCCCGGAGGGAGCTATTGGGAGGCCTGGGAGCGTTATCTCCAATCGCACCTTTGTGCCCGTTCGCTGATCAGCAATCACGACCTCGCACTCTTCAAGATCACGGACGACGTCGAAGACGCGGTCCTCGAGATCCTGAACTTCTACAGCAACTATCACTCGAGCCGCTATGTCGAGGACCTACTCGTTCTGCGCGTACGCCAGGCGCCCGATTCGGGTCAACTGGATGAGCTCAATGGAAGCTTCGGCGACATTCTGAGCGAAGGCAGGATCGATGTGGGCCAGGCCCTGCCCCTCGAGGCGAGTGAGGCCGAACACTATC
>Ga0255049_10001712_pt1 | contig 11932 bp, 7 predicted proteins | sample JV7_2_3_MG_FD_183615 | JGI IMG/M metagenome (GOLD analysis project Ga0255049, IMG submission 183615) | Seawater microbial communities from Jervis Inlet, British Columbia, Canada - JV7_2_3 | ecosystem: Environmental > Aquatic > Marine > Inlet | place: Canada: British Columbia | collected 2016-10-06
TGTGCAGGATGCGGCTACCCGTGAAGGACGGCCGTGGGGGCCTGAGCGCCGTCCAGTCCGTGACCAGCGCCTGGGCCCGTGCGTCGGCGAGGCTTGCCAGCGGGGCCGTCTGGCGGCCCTCGAAGGCGTGCCGGATCGAATCCTGTTCCTCGCGGATCCCATCGAAATACGCCGTCTTGTCCTTGCCGAGCAGGCGACCGACCACATCGACCGCCCGCGAGGCGTCGAGCACGTGGACCGACGTCCGGCGGTAGGCCGGCGCGATCTTCACCGCGGTGTGCTTCTTGCTCGTCGTCGCCCCGCCGATCAGCAGGGGAGTCGTCATCTCGAGCCGGTCCATCTCCGAGGCGACGTGGACCATCTCGTCCAGCGAGGGAGTGATCAGGCCCGAGAGGCCGATCAGGTCGGCCTTTTCTTCACGCGCTCTCTCGAGAATCCTGTCCGCCGGAACCATCACGCCGAGGTCGATGATGTCGTAGTTGTTGCAACCCAGCACGACCCCGACGATATTCTTGCCGATGTCGTGGACATCGCCCTTGACCGTGGCCAGCAGGACCTTGGCCTGGGCCTTCCGTGCCCCACGTTCCATGTGCGGTTCCAGGAAGCTGACGGCCTTCTTCATGACACGGGCGCTCTTGACGACCTGGGGCAGGAACATCTTCCCGGCGCCGAACAGATCGCCCACGACGTTCATGCCGTCCATCAGCGGGCCCTCGATGATGGCGAGCGCGCCGCCGTAGGCCTCGAGCGCCTCGGCGAGATCCGCGTCGAGGTGCTCGCCGATCCCGCGCACCAGCGCGTGCGAGAGACGCTCGGCTAGGCTCGCCTGGCGCCACGCGTCGTCCTTGACGCGTGATTGTTTCTTTCCGGATACCGTTTCGGCGAACGCGACCAGACGTTCGGTGGCATCCGGACGCCGCGCCAGCAACACGTCCTCGACGTGGGTCAGCAGCTCCTTCGGGATCTCGTCGTAGACCTCCAACTGGCCCGCGTTCACGATGCCCATGTCCAGACCGGCCCCGATCGCGTGGTACAGGAAAGCCGAATGGATCGCCTCGCGGACCCTGTTGTTGCCGCGGAACGAGAAGGACACGTTGGAAACACCGCCGGAGACCTTGGACAACGGGAAACGCCGCTTGAGCTCGCCAACCGCCTCGATGAACTCGACGGCATAACGATCGTGTTCCTCGATCCCCGTGGCCACCGTCAGGATGTTGGGATCGAAGATGATGTCCTCGGGCGGGAAGGCGACCTGCTCGGTCAGGATCGTATGCGCGCGAGTGAGGATCTCGACCTTGCGATCGCACGTCACGGCCTGGCCATCCTCGTCGAAGGCCATCACGACGACGGCCGCCCCGTAGTTTCGGATCAAGCGGGCCTGGCGCAGGAAGGGCGCCTCGCCCTCCTTCAGGCTGATCGAGTTGACCACGCCCTTGCCCTGGATGCAGCGCAGTCCAGCTTCGAGGACCGAGAACTTCGAACTGTCGATCATGATCGGGATGCGCGCGATCTCGGGCTCGGCGGCCACGAGGTTGAGGAACGTCGTCACGGCGGCCTCGGAGTCGAGCAGGCCCTCGTCCATGTTGACGTCGAGGATGTTGGCGCCGCCCTCGACCTGATCCCGGGCGACCTCGAGCGCGGTCTCGAAATCGCCGGCCTTGATCAGACGGGCGAAACGGCGCGAACCCGTGACGTTGGTTCGTTCGCCGATCATCGTGAAATTGGAATCCGGCCGGATCACGAGAGGTTCCATGCCCGACAACCGGGTCCTCGAGTCATGGGCCACGCGCCGGTGAACCTGTTTCGTGGCGATCACATCGGCGATCGCGCGGATGTGGTCGGGTGTCGTACCGCAACACCCGCCGACCAGGTTCAGCCAACCGGCGTCGGCAAACTCGGAGAGGATCGCGGCCATCTCGTCGGGGCCCTGGTCGTACTCGCCGAACTCGTTAGGCAGACCGGCGTTGGGATAGCAATGGATGAAGCAGGGAGCCAGGTGCGCGAGTTCCTCGACGTGCGGGCGCATCTGTTCGGCGCCCAGCGCGCAGTTCAGACCGACCGCAAAGGGTTCGCTGTGAGCGATCGAGGTCCAGGCGGCCTCGACCGTCTGACCCGATAGCGTGCGGCCGCTCTGGTCTGTGATCGTCAACGATGCGATGACCGGGACGCGCGTGCCGTGCGTGTCGAACCAGCGTTCGATCGCGAACAAAGCGGCCTTGAGGTTGAGCGTGTCGAACGTCGTCTCGGGCATCAGCAGGTCGACGCCGCCGGCCATCAACCCGTCGACCTGATCGTAGTAAGCGGCTTCCAGCTGTTCGAACGTGATCCCGCGCAGCGCCGGATTCTCGACGTCCGGGCTCAGGGAAGCGGTCTTGTTCGTCGGCCCGATCGAGCCGGCCACGAAGCGCGGGCGGTCGGGCGTCGTCATCGCCCGAACGGCCCGTTGTGCCACTTCGGCTGCGGCCTTGTTCACCGCGAAGGCGTGCCCCTCGAGACCGTAGTCTGCCAACGAGACAGCGGTCGCGTTGAACGAGTTGGTCTCGATGATGTCCGCTCCCGCTTCCAGGTAGGCCCGATGGATCTCCTCGATGATCCGGGGCTGCGTGATCGAGAGCAGGTCGTTGCAGCCCTTGAGATCCGACGGGTGGTCGGCATAGGCCTCGCCGCGATAACCCGATTCGTCGAGCCTGTGAGCCTGGATCGCCGTACCCATCGCGCCGTCGAACAGCAGGATGCGGTCGGCGAGCAGGCGTTCCAGTGTGGTCTTGACGCTCATCGTTGCAAAGTATGGCGACCGGCGTCGAACGCTGCCAGAACTATGACAAATAAATGGCGCTAACCCGCGTGGACCTGGACGGCCTGTCCGACGTGGTCGAGGATCTCGCGCAGACGATCGTAGTCGGGGTGGCGGAAGCGCATCCAGGCGTTGGCCATGAACCCGGCCTCGACCGGCTGGGTCGGCGTTCCCACGGGGGGCAAGTGCGAGTCGATCAGGAACGGCTCGAATTCCCGACGCACCCCATCCAGCCCGCTGTAACCGGTGATGTGCCCATCTCGATCCGGCCGCAACGCGATCATCCCGGCCGAGAAGCGGCGCGAGGGTTGTTGCTTGGGCGGCAGTTCGACGATCGCGCGGGCCCATTCCCCGTAGACATCCATCTCGTTGCCCGCACAGTAGAGATCCCACGCGCCGACACCGGGCGGGCGGCAGCCGATCTCGGAGAACTTCAGCCCCTTGGGCCCATAGAACCACTCCATGTGCGTCGCCGTGGTGCCCAAACCGAGGGCCTTGACCACATCGAGACCCAAACGCCGGACCTCCTCGTAGCCCGGAGCGGCTTCCAACCGGTTGGTCGCGATGAACTGCGGTGAGATCCAGCGCTCGCGCATGCCTTCCAGCACGTTCGGGTAGTAGTGGCAGGCGAACTCGTGAACGGGCTGTCCATCGACCGAGATCGTGTCGTAAAAGCCTTCGTGACCCTCGATGAACTCCTCCGCCGCGGCCGAGAGTCCACGGTCGATCCCGGTTTCGACGACCACGCGTTTCAATTCGGTAGCGTCGTCGACTCGGTACGTGCCCGCCGCCCCCGCTGCGGCACGCGGCTTGAGGATGATCGGGTAGCCCACGCGTTCGACGAACGCCTCGGCCTCGGCCACCGAAGCCACCGCGTCCGAGGCCGCACAGGGCAACCCGGCATCACGCAGCGCCTGTTTCATCGCCGGTTTGTCCCGGCACAGGAACGAGCTCTGCACGCTGAGTCCCGGGATCCCGCATTTCTCACGCACGTTGGCGGTGGGCAGGATGTGGGCCTCGATGGTCGCCTCGAGCCGATCGACCCAGCCCTTTTCTTGGCAGCGCCGGACGGCATCCAGCAGCGACTCTTCATGGACCACGGAGGGGACTTGCACGTAATCGTCCATGTAACCCTTGAGCTCGGGGTCCAGTGCTGCTGCTGCGGCCTCACCGATACCGGTGACGCGCGCTCCGGTTGCGGCCAGGCCGCGGACGAATTCGCGCTGGTTGCGGGGAAAAGCGGGTTCGACGAATAAGACGTGCATCACGAAACCTCAACCGGCGCGTGGCGTCTCGGCCACCAGCTTGCCGTACAATTTGACGTATTCCTTGGTCTGCCGTGTCCATGAATGATCGGCCGCCATGGCGTTCCGGCGCGCCTTGGTCAGGAGTCCCGTGTCGGAAAAGAGCGCCAGCGCACGGTCGAGTGCCCACCCCAGACCCTGTGGGGTGTAGTGATCGAACACGAACCCCGTCCCCTCGCCGGTACGCGGGTTGAAGGACTGCACCGAATCGGCCAGCCCACCGGTGCGGCGGACGAGCGGGAGCGTGCCGTACTTGAGGCTGAACATCTGGTTCAACCCGCAGGGCTCGTAGCGCGAGGGCATGATGAAGAAATCAGCACCGGCCTCGATCCAGTGCGCGAGTTCGTTGCTGTAACCCCGATAGAACACCGCGCGATCCGGGTAGGTCTGCTGGAGCCGGGTAAAGAATTCCTCGTAGCGTGGTTCACCCGAACCGAGCACGACGAGCGTCGCGTCCTCGCGCGCCAGCAGGTCGGGCAACACCGCCATGCAAAGATCGATGCCCTTCTGCGGAGTCAGCCGCGTCACCATGCCGAACAACGGCGTCTCACCGCGGGGCGGGAGTTTGAGTTCGGAGAGGAGATGCAACTTGTTTTTTTGCTTGCCCGCCAAGCGGGTCGGCGAATAGCGGTGGCGGATGTAACGGTCCTTCTGCGGGCTCCACTCGCCGTAGTCGACCCCGTTGAGGATCCCGAACAGGCGGTCGGCACGGGCGCGCAACAGCGGGTCGAGCCCCATGCCGTACGCATCGGTGCGAATCTCCCGCGCGTAGGTCGGGCTGACCGTCGTGATCGCGTGGGCGTACAACAGACCGGTGCGCAGGAAGTTCACGCACCCCGCGCGCAGATCGTCCTGGTCGAACAGATGGGCCCAGCGTCCGAGTCCCAGGTCGTCGATGGCGGAGGCCGGGAAGAGGCCCTGGTAACCGATGTTGTGGATCGTCAGCAGCTGGCGGCTGTGCGCGAACAACGCATCCCACTCGTAGGTCGTGCGGGCCAGCAGCGGCAGCAACCCGGTGTGCCAATCATTCGCATGGAACAGATCAGGGCTCCAGCCCATGCGTTGGCAAACGTGCATCACCGCGTGCGCAAAGAATCCGAAGCGCCGGTGTTCGTCCTCATCGTCGGTATAGATCGATTCGCGGTGGTAGAGCTCGGGACAGTCGATGAAATACACCGCGAGGTCGCTGCCCGGAAGCGCCATGCTGCGCAGGCTAAAGACGAACGTGTGCGGGCCGAGCTGGAGCGGGACCTCCGTCGCGAAATCGACCGGATGAAGGGCCGCCCCGTCGGTCTGGAGATCGGCGTAGCAAGGCATGAAGAGGCGCACGTCGTGCCCCTGCCGATGCAGTTCGAGCGGCAACGCCGCGGACACATCGGCGAGCCCGCCGGTCTTGGCGAAGGGCGCGATCTCGGAGGCTGCGAAACAGATTTTCAGGGCGCCGGACATCGTGACGATCCCTAGTAAACGCAAGCCCGTGCGCGTGCTAGCCTGGGAGCCCGGCACGCAGGTCGTCGGAAACCTGCACGTTATCACAGGGAGGTCCGGTGGACCCCAAGCGCATACCGGTCGTGTTCGTCGCGCCGTTCATGGCGCCGACCACCGTGCGTTTCGTCCGCGCCGCGGCGGCACTTCCCGGGGTTGCCCTGGGCCTGGTGTGCCAGGATCCGATCGAGCGCGTTCCCGGCGCACTGCGCAGGCAACTCGCCGGTTTCCAGCGAGTGAAGGACTGTTTCGACACCGACCTGTTGGTCGCCGGCGTGCTCGAGCTCTGCGGTCGGCGGCCGCCACGACGTATTCTGGGAGCGTTGGAACAACTTCAGGTGCCGCTCGCGGGGGTACGCGAACGGCTCGGGGTCTGTGGGCTCGGGGTCGAGGCGGCGCTGAACTTCCGCGACAAGGATCGCATGAAGACGGTGCTTCGCGAGGCCGGTGTCCCGTGCGCGAAACACGGCGCCGCCCGCTCGTCGGCCGAGGCGCATGCGATCGCCGAACGACTGGGCTTCCCGCTCGTCGCCAAACCACCCGCGGGCGCCGCCGCGGCGAACACGCTGCGGGTCTCATCACCGGACGAACTCCAAGCCTACCTGGCCAGGATGCCCCCGAACGAGTCGCGCCCGTTGCTCCTCGAGGAGTTCGTCGTCGGTGAGGAGCACTCGTTCGACGCCGTCTCGATCGGCGGCGAGTTGGTCTGGCACTCGCTGACGCATTACAGCCCGGGCCCGCTGGCGGTGCTCGAGAATCCGTGGATCCAGTGGACCGTGTTGTTGCCGCGGGAGATCGACCACCCGCGCTACGACGACGTGAGGCGCATCGGGGCCCAGACCCTCGACGCATTGGGGATGCAAACGGGGCTTTCCCATATGGAGTGGTTCCGCCGCGACGACGGGAGCCTCGCCGTTTCCGAGATCGCCGCGCGTCCGCCCGGAGCGCAGTTCACGACGCTGATCTCCTACGCACACGAGACGGACTTCTACGCCGCCTGGGCCGAGTTGATGGTGTTCGAGCGCTTTCAACCGCCCCCGCGGGCGTACGCCGCCGGGATCGCTTACCTGCGCGGGCAAGGTAGCGGCCGGATCGCGCGCATCCACGGCCTCGAGGCGGCCCAGCGCATCGCCGGCCCGATGGTCGTGGAGGTCCAACTCCCGAAGAAGGGACAGCTACCGGCGAGCAGCTACGAGGGGGAAGGTTACGTCGTGCTTCGCGATCGCGACACCCGGCGTGTCGCCGAGGCGTTGAAGCGGGTCGTCGAAACGGTTCGTGTGGAGCTCCAATGAACGTCCTGATGTTCTCACCGGGTTTTCCCGCCGAGATGCCCGCGTTTACCGCCGGTCTGGCCCAGGCCGGAGCCACGGTCGTCGGTCTCGGCGACCAACCGCGCGAGATGCTGCCCGATCGAGCGCGCGACGCGCTTGCGCACTACGTCCAGGTCGGCCACCTGTGGGACGAACCCGCGTTGATCGACACGGTTCGTGAGATCGATGGGCGCTTTCCGCTGGACCGCATCGAATGCCTGTGGGAACCGGGCGTCCTGCTCGCGGCGCGGCTACGGGAGGCCCTCGAACTCCCCGGCCTCAGTGTGGAACAGGCCCGGCTGTTTCGAGACAAGGAGTTGATGAAACAGCGCCTGGACGAGTGCGGGATCCGGACCCCGCACCACGTCGGCGCGACAAGCGAGTCTCAGATACGCGCCGCGGCCGAACGCATCGGCTACCCGTTGATCGTCAAACCGCTCGCCGGGGCCGGCTCCGCCGATACGTTCCGCATCGAGGACCCGGCGGCGCTCGAGGATGTTCTACCGAAAATCCGCCACGTCGAGGAACTCTCGGTCGAGGAATTCATCGACGGAGAGGAGTACACGTTCGACACGATCTGCGCCGCGGGCCGGATCCTCTACTACAACGTCGCCTGGTACCGCCCCAAGCCGTTGATCGGCCGCTCGCTCGAGTGGGTCAGCCCGCAAACGGTCTCGCTGCGCCTGCAGGAGGCCGATGAGCTTGCCGCCGGTCGCGAGATGGGCGCGGCGGTGATCGAGGCACTCGGTTTCCAGACCGGTTTCACGCACATGGAGTGGTTCCGTACTCCTGGGGGCGAAGCCGTCTTCTGCGAGGTCGCCGCGCGGCCCCCCGGTGCCTGTTCGGTCGATCTGATGAACTTCGCGGGCGACGTCGACACGTTCCGCGGTTGGGGCGAGGCCGTGGTTCATGGCCGGCTCAGCGGGCGCTGGGAGCGGCCGTACAACGCCGCGGTGATCTTCAAGCGCGCGCAGGGCGAGGGCCGGATTCGCGCGATCGAGGGCTTGCAGAGGATCGTCGCACGTTACCGGCCGCACATCGTACGCGTCGACTTGCTCCCGATCGGCGCCCCGCGCCGCGACTGGAAGGCCACGCTGCTGTCGGATGGGAACGTCGTCGTGCGTCATCCGGATCTCGCCGCAACGCTCGAGATGGCCGACCGGATCGGGACCGATCTGCAGATGGTCGCCGGATGATCCAGTCCTAGCTCAGGTCGTCGCGGACCAGCGGGTGCGCCAGGCAGTGCGGGCCCCCCCGCGCCCGCGAGATCTCGTGGCTGCGTAAAAGGATGCAGACCCGGCCCGGGGAATCCATATCGATCTCGCGCTTGCCCAGCAGCAGGTCTTCCGCCTCGACGATTTCGAAACCACGCCGGTCCAGTTGATCCGCCGTGACGCGGTTTCGGTCGAACAACGTGAGCACACCCGGCGCCAACGCCAGAGTGTTCGCACCGTCGGTCCACTGTTCGCGCTGCTGCGTGACGGGATCGTCACCACCGCAGGCGACGGGCTCGAGGTCCAGGCCATGTCTGCGGAGCGTCGAGAGAAGATCGTCACGGGAGTGGAAGAGAAGATCGGGGTCGCACAAATCGATTTCGTAGACATTGGCTTGCTCGGCGCCACCGGCGAAGATGACGGGCGCGTGCGCCAGGCAGAGATCCCGGTCCGCCGCCGTGAACAGGGTGTCCAGGTGCATGTAGGCGCGACGTTGCGGCAAATCCAGGACCACGAGCCAGCGCGGGCCGTCCGCGGTGCGCGCGAGAGTCCGTGCGAGTCGTTGAACGCCCGCGCGATTGGTGCGCTCGGACATCCCGACGGCGACGATCGTGTCGGACAGCACCAGCACATCACCGCCCTCGACCGTCGGCCGGGTCGGATCGGCCACCTCCAGAGTCAGGCTCTCGGGCCCGGCGGGATCCATGCGCATGGGGACGTCGCGAAGGGACGGGTGGTGGCGGAAGATCGTGCGCGTGAGTAACGACTCCGGATGCCGAGCGGGGGTTGCCATCGCTCCGATCAACACCTGATCGTGGAGCACCACCTGGGGATCGCGTTGAAAGCACCAGTTCGGTAACGGAGGAATCTCGTAAAGCCGGTCGCTGGGGACGTCGTCGTCGGGCTCCAAGCTCGTCGCGCGGTGGCCGCCGACCACCACCGCGGCAAGGTCGGCCGCGGGCATGTCACGCAGTTCTTCGCGGCGGCGGCGCGGCAGTCGTCCGAGGAGCACGTCGACAATCCAGTCGCGCGCCTCGTCACAGGCCAGCGCCTCGGTCAGGAGCTGCGCCGATTCGAGGACTTCGATGCCCAGCAACTGCATCACCCGGCGAAACCGCGCGTGCTCGTCGCGCGCCAGGTCGCCGTAGAGGATGTCGTCGAACAGCAGCTGTTCCAGCATCGCCGGCACCATGTGATCGACCTCGACACCGGGCTCGTGGACGAGCACCCTCCGCAGGCGGCCGACCTCGGACGTGACACGGACCATCGGGCTAGCTGCGTTCCAGCCGATCGAGGATCTTCTTGGTGCCCTCGAACTGGGAGCGCGCCTTGACGATGTAGGCCCGGACCTCGTCGATGTAGCCGTCGACCGACGCCGACCAGACACGGTTGAGGTAGCGTTCGCCGGCGGCGAACTCGTTCATCACTTCGGCGTAGGCCTGCAGGCCGAACTTGGTGCCGATTTGTTTGCGATGGTCGGCGAACAGGCTGAGGTCCGCAACGAACAACCGATCAATTCGCGCATGATACTCATAAGGGTTCAGTGTCTCGCGTTCGCTATCGAGTTCGTGGATGTTCGCCACGATCCTGTTGATGGCCTCGCCGAGCGTGCGAACACCGGCGCCTTCACCGGCGCTGGCCACCGCTTCCTTCTTGTCACTCAAACGGCTGAGCACGATCCCGACCACGGCTATCACGACGCCGGGGGCGAAGTGCGTCCAGTTGACCTGGTTCGCGGCGGTCTGAACCGCGACCAGCGAACCCGCGAGGAAGCCGCCGGCCAGCAACAGTAAGCCGAGAACCTTCATCCGCCACCTCCCATCATCGTGCGCAGGATCTTGATCACCGCATCACCGACACCGACAAGGGCCTCGCCGACGATCAGACCGGCCGCGATCGGGATCCCGGTGCTGTCCGCAAACGACTTGCCCGCGAAGCGGTCGGTCGCGAAGCGCAGTACGGTGCCGACGCTGTAGGTCATGACGATATTGAACGGGAGATAGAAGCCCAAGCCGACGAGGATCCCCAGGCCGCCGATGCCGCTGGCCGACAGTACCGCTCCGAGCCCGGCACCCGCGACGTACTTCATCGACGGGATGTCCCCGCCGAGGATTCCCTGCATCACGCTGGCCAGTGCGACGCCCTGGGGCGCCGGGTAGTCCGCGCCGCCGAGAGGGGAGTCGTTGTGCAGAACAAAGACCAGCGGAACGATCAGCAGCGGTCCCAACCACGTTCCCAGAAACTGCGCGATCTGTTGTTTCTTGGGCAGTGCACCGACGAGGTACCCGGTCTTCAGATCGAGCATCAGGTCGGTGGCCTGCGACATCGCGACACAGGCCGCGGCGCCAACCATCACCGAGGCGATGACCGTCGGTCGATCTGCAAGTCCGTCACCACGACTGGCAATAAAGATCAGGATCGTGACCGCGATCAGCGTCATCCCGGAAAGCGGCGACCAGTTCGTCCGCCCGATGCACTCAGAGAGGATCACGCCAGCCATCCAGACCCAGAGTGTGGCCAGCAAAGCCATCAGGACGCCGCGGCCCAGAGTCATCTCGGGAACCGACATCTGGGACATGAACAGCATCAGCAGGAAACCGCCGCCGACCGCGACGTAGAGCAAACGGATCGGTAATTCGTCCCGCGAGGCCGCGGTCTTGGTCTTGGCGGCCTCTTGCATGCTGCGGATGGCGCTGGCGATCAGCGGAAGCGCCAGGACCACCCCGGTGACCGCACCTCCGATCAACATGCCGATCCCCAGCGGCCGGAACAACGCGGTACGCAAGTTGTCGGCGCCGCCCGCCAGCAGCGCGTCGATCTCGGGAAGACCTTGCGCGTTGAGGATCGGGGCCAGCATCCAGAAGCAAACGTAACCGCCGACGATAAAGTAGATCCCGCCGCGGCCCGAGAGGTAACCTACGCCGATCGTCATGACCGAAACGTAGAACACTACGTTCATGTATTCGGGAAGACCGAGCCATTCACCGACCTGCAGATTGGTGAAATCGAATGTGACGTACAGGACCTTGACGATGCCCGAGACCAGCGCACCGCCCAGCAACAGGTAGGCCTTGCGGATCCCGGCCCCGGGGGACTTGAGGATGGTGGCGACCGCGATTCCACCGGGATAGGGCAGGCGCTCGAAATCGATCATCTGCTTGCGCAGCGGGATGATGAACGCGATGCCCAGCACACCGCCCGTCATGCAGCCGATGATCATCAGGGGAACGTTGAAATCCGTGTAGTTGAGGATGAATAGCGCGGGGACCGAGAACATGATTCCGGCCGAGGCCGCGTTGACCGAACTCGCGAGCGACTGGTTGATGTTGTTCTCGACGATGCTCGTACGACCCATCAGTCCGCGCAGGATGCCGAAACCGAGGATTGCCGCCAGTTCCGAGCCCTCGATGGAAAAGCCCAGCAGCAACGCCGCGTAGCCGATGCTGACGGCGATCACGGCGCCCAGGAAGTAACCGACCAGGACCGCGTGCCAGGTCAACTCCGGATAAGGCCCGTGCCGGATGGGACTGGATCGTGACGGTTCGCTCAAAACGGCCCCTCCGCTCAAAAAAGGAAGCCTGTTTGTATCACTCCCGGGGCGCAGGTCCAAACAAGATCGGGGCCGGGTCAACCGTGAACGGTGGGTGCAATGCCGCGCGAATCCATCAGGTCGCGTTCGTGCTCCAGCCAGCCCTGCCAGCGGCGGCTGAAACTCTCCGGGTCGGCTTCACGGGAGGCGAGGCGGTGGAACGTGACCCAGTGGCGCTTCTCCGCGGGGCCGAGATCGAACAACAGGTCGGCGACCTCGGCGTCGCGGTCTGCAAT
>Ga0255049_10001713_pt1 | contig 11931 bp, 11 predicted proteins | sample JV7_2_3_MG_FD_183615 | JGI IMG/M metagenome (GOLD analysis project Ga0255049, IMG submission 183615) | Seawater microbial communities from Jervis Inlet, British Columbia, Canada - JV7_2_3 | ecosystem: Environmental > Aquatic > Marine > Inlet | place: Canada: British Columbia | collected 2016-10-06
CGCGCCGCCTTTTCGTAATGCGCCACGGCATGGTCGCCGGCGGCCTCGATGTTCTGGCCGACGGCCTCGGCGAACTCGCTCACAAGCGGGGCGCGAGGCGAACTTGGCGAGTCGGTCTCGCTCTCCCTGAGCACCTCCGCATAGAGATTGAACCTGTCCGCGCACTGGCGCAGGAACACGACCTCTTCCTCAATCGGGAGCATGGCCAGACGGTTGTCGCGGAAGAAAGTGCGCAACCGGCGGTCCTCGGCGAGGAGTTCGAGCATCTCCCCTGCGGCCACGTAGGCGCGCGCACCGAGTTCGGCGAGGTCATACCCCTTGACCTCGCGACGGCCCAGCAACCCGAGATCGAACAGCGCCTTGTCGGCCAGCCGGCGGACATCGTCCGGGAGTCGCCGGATCAGGTAGCGCTCCTGGCCCTCGATGTCCGGCTGCCGATCCATGAAGCGCCGGACAAGCCGGTCGACCAGCCGGTCGGGCTCCATGATCCGCGCGATCCGGCGATCGGTGTAGACGTCCTTGAGGAGCAGCGAGCATTCGTGGACGACGCGCACGAGGTGGCGCAACTCGAGTTCGTCCATGATCCGGTTCGGTGAGACGCGCCCGGCCGATTCGCGTAACCTCGCGGCCAGCGCTTCCGGCTCCACGCTCTCGATCTTGACCCCGGGAAGTCGCTCGGCTCCCATCGAACCCTCCGTCCACACGCCCCACCCTGGAAGATTGGGCCGGATGGCGCTTTTTGCACGCCGTCCGGGGTCCGACCGTAGCCTCCTTGGGGATGAAAACGGTTCGCCGGCCAGAATGATGCCCGTTGGCCGAAAAGAATTGATTCTGCGCAAAAGTTTTTTGAACCGACCGCCTTGACACTCATTTTGACCAATCCTATAGTACTGGCACTCTGCACGATCGAGTGCCAGAGATCACTCGTTAAATTACTCTAACAAAAGGGCTTAAGCCCATACTAGGAGACTCGAGATGAAAGTAAAACCACTCTACGACCGTGTGCTCGTCAAGCGGATCGAAGAGACGGAACAGCGCCGCGGCGGGATCATTATCCCGGATACGGCCAAGGAAAAACCGATGGAAGGCAAGGTCGTCGCCGTCGGCGCCGGTCGCCTGAACAAGGACGGTAGTCGCGCAAAGCTGGAAGTCAAAGCCGGTGACCGCGTGCTGTTCGGCAAATATGCCGGCCAGGAAATCAAGATCGACGACAAAGAGCACGTCATCATCAAAGAAGACGAAGTGCTCGGCATCATCAGCTAACCCTTCTCATTAACTGTTCAGCCAAAGCTGATTAGGAGCATTTCAAATGGCAGCCAAATCCATCACCTATGCCGAGGATGCACGGCAAAAAATGCTGCGCGGCGTCAACAAACTCGCCGATGCGGTCAGAATCACGTTGGGCCCCAAGGGCCGCAACGTGGTGCTCGAAAAGAAATTCGGTTCCCCGCTCTCGACCAAGGACGGCGTTTCCGTCGCCAAGGAAATCGAGCTCGAAGATCCGGCCGAGAACATGGGCGCGCAACTCGTGCGCGAGGTCGCGAGCAAGACGTCCGATGTCGCGGGTGACGGCACCACCACCGCCACCGTGTTGGCTCAGTCGATCCTGCGTGAAGGCGTAAAAGCAGTCACGGCCGGCGGCAACCCGATGGACATCAAGCGCGGTATCGACGCGGCGACCGAGAAAGTGGTCGAGTCGATCAAGAAGCTGTCCCAACCGGTCGCCGGAAAGGCGATCGCGCAGGTTGGCGCCATCTCCGCCAACAGCGATCCGATGATCGGCAAGATCATCTCCGAGGCGATGAACAAGGTCGGCAAAGATGGCGTCATCACCGTCGAGGAGGCCCGTGGCCTCGAGACCTCCCTCGAAGTCGTCGAGGGCATGCAGTTCGATCGCGGCTACCTGTCGCCCTACTTCGTCACCGACGCCGAGCGCATGGAGTGTTCGATCGAAGACGGCTATATCCTGATCCACGAGAAAAAGATCTCGTCGATGAAGGACCTCCTGCCCGTGCTCGAGCAGGCCGCCAAGACGGGCAAACCGTTGATGATCATCGCCGAGGACATCGAAGGCGAAGCGCTCGCCACGTTGGTGGTCAACAAACTCCGCGGTACGCTGAACGTCGCCGCCGTCAAGGCCCCGGGCTTCGGTGATCGTCGCAAGGCGATGATGGAAGACATCGCGATCCTCACCGGTGGCACCTGTATCACCGAAGATCTGGGCATCAAGCTCGAGAGCATCCAGCTCAAGGATCTCGGCCGCGCCAAGAAAATCGTCATCAACAAGGACACCACCACGCTTGTCGAGGGTGCGGGCAAAGCCAAGGACATCTCGGGCCGCGTGACGCAGATCCGCAACCAGATCGAGGAAACCACGTCGGACTACGACCAGGAGAAGCTGCAGGAACGTCTGGCCAAGTTGGTCGGTGGTGTGGCCGTGATCAAGGTCGGTGCCGCGACCGAGTCCGAGATGAAGGAAAAGAAAGCCCGCGTCGAGGACGCCATGCACGCCACGAAGGCCGCCGTCGAGGAAGGCATCGTACCGGGTGGCGGCGTTGCGTTGCTTCGTGCCCAGGGCGCTCTCGATAGGCTGGCCAAGGCCGAAAAGATCGAGGATCGCGCGAGTGGGATCCGCATCGTCCGACGTGCTCTCGAGGAGCCGCTGCGGCAGATCGTGAACAACGCGGGCGAAGAAGGCTCCGTGATCGTCAACCAGGTGCGCGACCTCGAGCCGACACATGGCTACAACGCCCAGGTCGAGAAGTTCGAGGATATGCACAAGGCCGGCATCATCGATCCGACGAAGGTCGTTCGTTGTGCGCTGCAGAACGCCGCATCGATCTCGGGTCTGATGCTGACCACCGAGGCGCTGATCGCGGAGGTCCCCGAAGAAAACGCAAAGGCTCCGGCAATGCCGGATGCCGGCGGGATGGGTGGCATGGGCGGCTTCTAAGCCACCCTTCCTCCTGATTAGGTCCTTAAACCCGGTCGCTTCGGCGGCCGGGTTTTTTTGTGTAAGAGGGAAAGGCTTTGCGTCAGGTGACCTGTTAGATTGCGCGCTATGCCCCGCTCCGCTGTCCTTAGCTCCCTGATCGCCGTTCAAGTGTTGTTCGGGTTTCACTACCTCGCAGCCAAGTTCGTGCTCGCCGAGATGCCGCCACGCGCCTGGGCATTCTCACGCATCGCCGCGGCCGCGGTGTTGCTTTGGACGTTTTGCCTCGCCACGCGCCGGCCGATCCCGAAGGATCCGAAAATCTGGGGGCTGCTCGCACTATTCTCGATCTTCGGGGTCGGAATCAACCAGGTCTGCTTCGTCGAGGGGCTCTCGCGGACCACTCCGACGCACTCGTCGCTGATCAACACCACGATCCCCGTCAGCACGCTCGCGTTCGCCGTGCTGCTCGGCCGCGAGCGGATCCGGTTGCGCAACGTGCTCGCCATGCTGGTGGCGCTGGCGGGTGTGCTGCTCGTGATCCGGCCGTGGGCCGTAAGCATGCCCTCCCGGATTCAAACCGGGGATCTGTTGACGCTGGTCAACGCGACGTCTTTTTCGTTCTTTCTGGTCATTTCCAAGCGTTTGATGATGCGCATCGATGCGCTGGCAGGCACGGCGATCCTGTTGACGTTCGGGGCGCTCGTGATCGGGATCTTGGGCGTCCCGCCGTTGCTCACCGTCGAGATCGCGACTCTATCCGTGAGTTTCTGGTGGCTCGCCGCCTTCATCGTTCTCTTGCCGACCGCCGCGGCCTACGTGATCAACTACTGGGCCCTCGGCAAGGTCGATTCTTCGCTGGTCGCTTTCTTTATCTTCCTGCAACCCGCGATCGCGGCTAGCCTGTCCTGGGTTTTGCTCGGAGAACGGCCCGCTGCGGTGATGTTCGCGGGTGCTGCGTTGATTTTTCTTGGCGTGGGGTTGAGCGGGCGGGCGGTCAAGGTTCCCGCGAAAGATCTTTTGCCAGGCACACGCTGAGCGGCGAATCGGCGTACTCGCCAAAGCACGGGATCCGGACAAAGCCCGCTCTCTCGTAAAGCGCAATGGCTTCGACCTGCCGCTCTCCGGTTTCGAGGACGATGCGTTTCACGCCAAGGCTCCGGCCGTGCGCCTCGAGTTCCTCGAGCGTGCGGCGTCCGAGCCCCGAGCCGCGGGCTGCTCGATCGACATACATGCGTTTGATCTCCGCCTCGTCGTCGCTCAGCCGGCGGATCGCGCCGCAGGCGACCGGTTCGTCGCCGATGTAGCCGACGAGGAAGACCCCCCTGTCACCGGACACTTCATCTTCATCGAGACGGAAGTGGTTGGCGCCTTCTTCCGGGTACTGCTCGTTCAACTCCGCGTTGAGCGCGTCGATCAGGTGCTTTGCGACCGGCTGATCGAGCGTTGTTAGGCGAAATCGAAGCGTCATCTAGTTGACCTGAAACGTACCGCCGAACCACTGGACTCCGGCGATCGGTTGCGGCGGCGTCATGGAGTCGAGGAGTTCGTTGTTGCCGAACGCGAGCATGCTCGTTCCGTTGGCGGTCACACGCAGGAAACGAATCTTGATGAGAAATTGCGCCGTGTTGAAATCGATCCCGGTCGCGCCGAGCCGTGTCACGCCGACCGTGACCTGTCCGGCCCCCGTCAACTGTGCGATGGGCTGGATCGTGGTCCCGTCGCTGGCCAGGTGGGACCCGGCCGCGTCGAAGTCGAGGAAGCCCACCGTCGCCGGGTCGTAGTCGAGCGTAAAGGACGCCGTCAATACGTCGAGCACGCCGGTGACATGGATCTCGATCTCGGCAACACTGGCCGTCGACGCCGCACCGAGGACCGTCGTGACGGAAGGGCTGGGGCCAGCTCCGGGCACGTACGTAAACATGATCGGCGACGCCACCACGCCGCTGCCGCTACTGCTACAGCCCGCCGCGAAGAGCATCGAGCACATGGCCATGACCAGCATGGCGAGGGACATCGGTCGGCTGCCTGTCGGTTTCATACGGATCCTCTACGGACAGATCGGGTCGGTACTGCCGCAACCCCAGAGAACGCCCAGGAGCGACAGGTCGGTCCCCGTCACGCATCCATCCAGGTTGTAGTCGACCGGGAACCACCACTCGGCCGCGGGAGTCGCACTGCACAGCGTGAACGCGCGGCCGAGCCAACTCAGCTCGATCCCGTCGATCAACCCGTCGCCGGTGAACTCGTACTGATCGCACGTCCCGTTGTCGGCGCCTCCGTTGCAGTCGTTGTCCAGGCCGTCGCAGAGGTCGAAGGCCCCGGGGAACACGGTAATCAGGCTGTCGTTGCAGTCGGCCAGCCCGGGGTTGGCGCACCCGGAACCACCGAAAGCGCCGTAACCGTCGCCATCGACATCGGTACAGTCATCGCAGGCATCCCCGAGCCCATCGCCGTCCTCGTCCGCCTGGCCCGGGTTGGCATCGTCGGGACAGTTGTCGGCAACGGAACAGATTCCGTCACCGTCGGCGTCTTCCCCCGGCGCCGTGCAATCGCACGCGTCCCCGACGCCATCGGTATCGGTGTCGCTCTGCGTGGGGTTGAAGGTGGTCGGACAATTGTCGCAGAGGTCCCCCACCCCGTCGTCCTCCGCGTCGTCCTGGTTGAAGTTGGTGTCGTCGGGGCAGTTGTCGACGTTGCTCGCGATCAGGTCCAGATCGTCGTCGTGACAGACGCCGGTGTCGGTCAATTCCGCATCCGAAAAAAAGTGCGGGTTGTGGAACGTGTCGCATTGCATGAGGTCGAGCCCCTGGTTGCCGCCGGCCGCGACACTGCCGTTCATCACGTTGCTGGGATCGGACACGTGGCCCAGACCGGTGTTGTGCCCGTATTCATGCCACCACAGGAGATGCTCGATCGTGGATGCGGCCCGCACGAGCATCATCCTGTCGCCCGGCGTCGTGGCGCAGCCCAGGATATTTGCATTCGGATTCGACGTGCCCGCACAGAAACGAATGATCCGCACGATCTTGACCCGTGCGATGGGGTTGCCCAACACCGCGTCGCGTTCGGTCGCGTTGTCCACGACGTCCAGACCGTCCCCGCTGACCCCGAACGACTGCAGGCTACCCGAGCGAGACATGGAAACACAGCAGGAGACATCGCCCATGAAATCGGACCTGGCCGCGGCGCTGGAAGCCCTCGCCAAGACGTCGTCGAGCGAGGCGTTGGTCATCGGATTGGTCATGTCGACGTGGTTCGCGTAGGTCAACCCGTGATTGTGACTTGCAGCCGCGGGGTCGACGACGGCCAGGATCGAGACATGCCCGTCACGCCGCGCCGGAGCGACGCCGCCGGCCTGCGCAGTACCGGATGTTCCCGCCCCCGAGGCCGGCGAGGGGCTCGTCGCAATCGTACCCGCCACTCGATCGAAATCCGCAAGCGGCCGGCGCGCAGCCTCGTTCAGGCTCAGCCCGTGCACCCTGGTTTGCGTCGTGGCCTCGGTCAGGACCCTGAGATGTTCGCGCGCCTCGGGAAGCCCGGATCGTGCCAGGCCCCAAAGGGCGGATTCGACCAGATCGGCACGCATCGCCTCCGCGTAGGGCCCCCCGGCAATGCCTCGGGCGAGGCGTCCGGAACGAACGCCGGATGCCGTGGCATCCAGCAAATGTTGCAGCGCCGCCGGATCGGCCTGCGCGGCGATCTTCCCGAGAGCCTCGGGAGCCAGCAACAACGCCCGTTCATCTTCCGGAATCGATGCGGGGTCCCCGAGGGGTTGCTCGATCAGCCTCAGCAGCGGTTCCAACGCACGAGCGTCGGGAAGGTGCAGCAGGAACGCCACCACGTTGTCCCGTCGCGGGAAGTCCGGATCGCCCAGCAGCGGCAACAACTCGGCCCACCCGTCGGTCCCGATCGCCTCGATGGCGATCTCCTCGCTGATGCCGTGGAAATACGTCGTAAGCGCCGCCGCGCGAACACGTTCCGCCGCAGTCTCGTCGCGCGGCCCACGACGCGGGTTCGTCTGTGCCGCGGCGGGGGTCACGACGAGCAGCACGAGGATGGACAGGATTCTTAGCACGCGAGAGGGGCCCATTCGGTTGAGTATAGCCCCGTTTCGACCCCCTTCCAAGACACCGCGCCTCAACTCCGACTCGAGCGTTAGCTAGCCGGCGGAGTCCGAGATCAGACGATCGTACTGTCCGACTCTGTCCCGTTGCCCGATTTGAATCGCCGCGACGCCGAGTGCCATCCAGAACAGGTTTGAACTCTTTCGAGCTTTTCCTATCTTTTCCAGTTCACTCAGGACGAGCTCAAACTCATCTTGATCGAGAAACTCGCGATAGCTCTGGAGCTCGGGATCCGAATCAGGATGCTCGCCCAGGTGGCTGGACGCGATCTCAAAATAGTGCCTGGTGAGTTGTCGCTGTTGCTCTTTTGATCCGCTCATGAGGGGCCTGAGTTCAGTATACGCCCTGCAGGGCCGCACCTTCGGCTTAGACATCACCTACGTCCAGGGCCAGGCGGGTCAGCAACTCGGCGCCGCGAGGCAGCACCGATTCGTCGATATCGAATTGCGGCGAATGGTGCGGGGCCGTGATGCCGCGTTCCCTGTTGCCCGCACCGACCAGGATGAACGCTCCGGGACGTTCCTGCAGGAAGTAGGAGAAATCCTCGGCCGGCGCCATCGGCCGCGGTTCGAACACGTTCTTTTCGCCGAACACGGGGACGGCGAGGCGGCGAACCGTTTCCACCGCAGCGGCATCGTTGACCGTGGCAGGGTAGCCGCTCTTGAGCTCGAATTCGGACCGGCATCCGTTGGCCCGCGCGGAGTACTCGATCACTTCGGCGGCGCGTTGCTTCAACATCTCCCGCACGTCCTTGTCGAACGATCGCAACGTTCCCTCGAGTCTCGCATCGTCGGGGATGATGTTGCTGACCGTTCCCGCGTGCAGCAGGCCGACCGAGACAACCGCGGGGTCGATCGGGTCGACGTTGCGCGACACGATCGTTTGCAATGCCGTCACCGCGTGTGCCGCGGCCACGATCGGGTCGCGTGTGACGTGCGGTGTCGCCGCGTGACCGCCTTTGCCGATGATGCGTGCTTCGAAACTGTCCTGTGCGGCCATCATCGGGCCCGGGCGCACGTGCACGGTCCCGGCCTCGCACGGGCTCCACAGGTGCAACGCGAACGCCGAGCCGATCTCGATCAGGTCCAGTACGCCCTGCTGGATCATCTTCTCGCCGCCGCCGTAGCCTTCTTCACCCGGCTGAAAACAGAACAACACGTCACGTTTCAATTCGTCGCGGCGCTCGGAAAGGATCGTCGCAGCGCCAAGCAGCATCGACATATGGCCGTCGTGGCCGCAGGCGTGCATGCGCCCTTCCGTCTTCGAGCCGTACTCGCGGCCCTCGACCTCGGTCAACGGCAACGCGTCCATGTCCGCACGCAGCAACACACCGGGACCGGCGGGGTCCTTGGCGCGCAGGATCGCCGCCATCCCGGTCTCCGCGATACCGGTATGGACTTCGAGGTCCAACGCGTCGAGGCGCTCCTTGACGTAAGCGGCGGTCCGGACTTCCTCGAAACCGAGTTCGGGCTGCTGGTGCAGGTCCCGCCGCCAGGACACGATCGTCGGGGCTAGTTCGTCGGCGCGGGCCTTGATCGAGTCGGACATGCGCTACTCGATCCGCTTGATGATGTGCCAGCCAAACGGGCTCGCCGTGGCGTGGAAGCGCGCCATCCCGATCTCGCCGACATCGAGCCTGAACGAGACATCGCCGAAATTGACGGCCATGTCTCCTCGCTTGGACGTTCCCGGGGGCTGCGCGACGCCGCGGTTGACCATCGTGTAGATCCCCGGATGCGAGTCGTTGGTGTATTCCTTCACCAGCGCATCGAAGTCCTCGCCGGCCTCGGCGCGGTCGAAGATTTCCCAGGCGAGCTTTTCGGCCTGCTTCTTGGTTCGCTCGACGGGCTTGCTCGTCTTGCCCGTGAAGCTGATCAGCACGTGCTGGACGGTCACCACGTCGGGGTTCCTGTTCCTTTTCTTTTTCTGCTTCTCGGCCGCGGCCGGGGCCAGCCCGGTGAGCGCGAGACAAACGGCGGTAACGAGCAACGTGCGCGGGCGCATGTGGGGCCTCCCGTCGGTTTCTGGGAAAGCTCTATTTTTTCACCTGGCGGGGTGTCGCGGCAAGTCCTCCGGGCCGAGCCTGCTGGCGGGGCCCCGCGGCTCCGATATAATCCGGGACCGTCAACGGAAAAGGACACCCCGCACAATGAACCGACGAATCACCGTGGGCCATAGCCCCGACCCCGACGACGCCTTCATGTTTCACGGGATCGCCTGCGGCAAGGTCGACACCGCGGGCTTCACGATCGAACAGCTCCTCGAAGACATCGAGTCGCTCAACCGCCGCTGCATGGAGGGCGAGATCGAGGTCTCGGCGGTCAGCATCCACGCCTATGCGCACCTGACCGGGAACTATGCGTTGATGCATTGCGGAGCGAGCATGGGCGACGGCTACGGGCCCAGGATCGTCGCCCGGCAACCCGTCTCGCCCGCCGATCTCGCAAAGATGACGATCGCCATCCCGGGCACGCTCACATCGGCGTTCCTGGCGTTGCAGCTGTACCTCGGCAAGCCGTTCGAGTACCGCGTCGTCCCGTTCGACCGCATCCTGGAAACGGTCCGTGACGGCGAGGCCGATGCGGGTCTCGTGATCCACGAGGGCCAGTTGACCTACGGCGATTTCGGACTTTCACTGATCGGCGACCTTGGTGTCTGGTGGGGCGAACAACACGACGGGCTTCCGTTGCCCCTGGGTGGTAACGTCGTGCGCAAGGATCTCGGCGAGGAAACCATGCGCACGCTCACTCGGGTACTTCGCGACAGCATTACCTACGGGCTCGATCATCGTAAGGAAGCGTTGGATTACGCAATCGGGTTCGGGCGCGGGCTGGACCGCGACCTCAACGACGAGTTCGTCGGGATGTACGTCAACGACCTGACCCGGGACTACGGCAAGCGCGGCCGCCGCTCGATCGAGTTGTTCCTGGCCGAAGGCGCCGCGGCGGGACTCGTCCCGCCGATCGACGGCTTGAAGTTCGTCGACTGATGGGCGACAACCTGCGCAACGCCCTGCTGCAAAGCGGCGCCGTGATCGACGGCGCCTCGGGGTTGCCGCTGCATTTCGGCGCTCCCAAGGCCGAACTCCACGCCGCTCTCAACGTCTGTACGGTGGCCGATCGTTCACTGCTGGCGCGGTTGATCGGCGATGGGCCCGATCTGGCCGACCTGCTCAACCGTCTGTCGACCAACGCCGTCGACGCGCTCGAGCCCGGGAGCGGCGCGGCAACGGTGCTGACCACCGCCAAGGGACGGATCGTCGAGCGTTTGTTCTTGTCGAATCTCGGCGACGCCGGGTTGTTGTTGGTGGGTGGGACCGGGCGGACGGACGCGATCCTCGACCACCTCAAGAGATTCACCTTTGCCGAGCAAACAGGGTTGCGCGATTGCGCGGGGGAGTACGGGCTGCTTGCGATCGGGGGACCACTGGCACGGGAAGCGTTGAGCACCGCGGGTTTCGAGATACCTCCTCCGCTGGGTGCCGTCGAGGGGATGCAGGACGGGATCCGGACCCATATTCTCGGTCACGACGGCTACTCGGACGAAGGGTTCTCGGTCCTCGTGGCCAACGAGCAGGCCGACTCGTTGTGGCAGACGCTGGTGCTGGCCGTTTCGAAGACCGACGGGCGCGCGGCGGGAGAGCTCGCGTTGGAAGTCGCACGCGTCCGGCGCGGCGTCCCCGCCGGCGGCTCGGAACTCACCGCGGATTACAACCCGCTTGAAGCCGGTCTGTGGGACGCGGTCGCGTTCGACAAGGGTTGCTACGTCGGGCAGGAAGTCGTCGCCCGGCTCAACACCTACGACAAGGTCTCGCGTCGCCTTGTCGGCCTACGTATCCCCGAAGATCAACTCGTCGTCGCCGGAGGCACGAAGCTTTACCGGGACAAGAAGGAAGCCGGTGTCGTCACCAGCGTCGCCGGGATCGAGGGCGTCGAGACGGTGGCACTCGGCTACATCAAGACGCGGGTCGCCGAGGTCGACGATACCGTCCAACTGGGTGCCGTCGACGGACCCGGCGTTCGTCTACAAGCATTCCCGATGAAAGATTAGGAGAGACCCATGTTGCGCCATGTTCGTTCGTTCGGTGGGATCCTCGTAGCGGTCGTCGTCCTCGCTGGCTGTGCCGGAGTCGATGGACCGACCGGGACCGACGATCCCGAGGAATTCGTCGTCGAGATGGAAGCTCGTTTGTTCGATCTGTGGGTCGAGCGCGAGCGCGCCTCGTGGGTCCAGCAGAACTTCATCACGGACGACAGCGAGAAGATCGCTGCCGCAGCGGCCACGAAGGTGATCGCTGCGACCGTCGAACTCGCCGCACGGGCCGCGGCCTTTGACGGTCAACCGATGTCCGACGAGACCCGGCGCAAGTTGAGGCTGCTCAAGACCTCGCTTTCCATGGTCGCGCCGAGCGATCCCGCGCAGCAGGAAGAACTCACCGGGATCACCACCGGGATGGAAGGGCTCTACGGCAAGGGCACCTACTGTTCGAACCGGCGCGGCGGAGAGTGTCTCGACCTGGGCGCCATGGGGACGATCATGGCCGAGAGCCGCGACCCCGAAGAGTTGCTCGATCTGTGGGTCGGCTGGCGCGAGGTCTCCCCGCCGATGCGGCCGAAGTACGAGCGCTTCGGCGAGCTGGTCAACGCCGGGGCCCGGGAGTTGGGCTTTTCCGACATGGGCGAGCTGTGGCGTTCCAACTACGACATGGACGCCGACGCGTTCGCCGTCGAGGTCGATCGCCTGTGGGACCAGGTCCGCCCGCTTTACGAAGCGTTGCACTGCCACGTGCGCGCTCGACTCGCAGAGCGCTACGGGTCCGACGTGGTGACGCCCGGCGAGCCGATCCCGGCGCACCTGCTGGGCAACATGTGG
>Ga0255049_10001714_pt1 | contig 11929 bp, 8 predicted proteins | sample JV7_2_3_MG_FD_183615 | JGI IMG/M metagenome (GOLD analysis project Ga0255049, IMG submission 183615) | Seawater microbial communities from Jervis Inlet, British Columbia, Canada - JV7_2_3 | ecosystem: Environmental > Aquatic > Marine > Inlet | place: Canada: British Columbia | collected 2016-10-06
GTGCAGGTCGATCATTTGTCCGAGGAACTCGTGCGCAGCATCGGCATCCTCGGCGACCTCGAAACGACCGCCCATCTCGGAGAGCAAGCGGTTCGAGCGCCGAATCTGAGCCCGTGTATTTCCCGAGCACAGTTGCAGAGGGTCCTCGATTCCGGCCAGCCGAACGAAGTAGCAAGGAGTTTCCCGCATCACGGCCGGCGTCGGCAAATAATCCAGCACCGTCCGGGCCACCTCGGCCTCCATCCCCACCAATCGCAGTTCTTGCCACGACGGGTCATCCCGCGTGAATGACGCGATCGATCGGCCCACGGCGGCGTTCCGGCCCGGGGCGTAAAGGAACTGATTGTACTCAAGATAGATGTCGTGGGGGTCTGCGGAGCACGGGCCCAAGCAGGCGACCCGAACCGGGATCATCCTGCGGCGCGTCGATTGGTGAACCAGCGCGAAAGCGCCGACCGTTTCCGACCCTTGCAGGACAAAGACGATCTGCAGCGGCAACTCGTAGACGCCGCTCCAGATGCGCATCCAGGACCAACCGTTGTAGAGATTCGCCTGAGGACAACTCTCGTGGAGCCGGCCCCAGCGCGGCGGGACCGTCGGGTCGTCGATGCCGAGGACTTCGAACGAGCAGTCCGTCTTGTCGGCAGAGTGGTCGTCGCTTCGAGTCACTTGGTCTTCGGCGAGGCTTGCTTTTCTCCGTTCCACCACCCATTATAAGGAACTGGGAGTCGAGTAGCCACTTGTATCCTTCGCGATAAGCAGCAATCCGCCACGCAGCAATCTCCACACAAGTTTTCCAAACGCCGCACTCTTTCGGAGTCCGGGAGTTCTGATGAGCGCGACCGAAGAACCGGGCTGGACTGAGGCCAAGGCACCCGGTCGTTCGCCTCTGACGGTTCGTTGGGTCGACAGTCTCGACCAGATCGAAGCCCTCAGAGAGCACTGGTCGCGGTTGGAGGCCCGAGCCAGCGATCGGACGGTCTTCGCGCGGTGGCTCTTCCGGTACGTCTGGTACCGCAACCTCGTTCACCATGGCGAGCAGCCGCTGTGTGGAGGGGCCTGGAGCGGTGACCGCCTCGTCGGCCTGGCTCCCATGGCGCGCAGTCGGAGCCGACTGCACGGCGTCCCTGTGCATCGCGTCGATTTCTCGGGCCGCCAGGTCCACCAGGGTGAGTTCCTGGTCGACGACGAGCATCCCGACGCCGCCGAGCGGCTTTTTGCAAGCCTGCTGGACGACGTTCGGCCCGACGCCGGTACGATCATCGGGCCCGAGATGGGATCACCCGGTCTCGCTACACTTGCCGCGATCGCCTCCCAGCGGGGTTTCAAGTTCGTCGAGCGGCCGCATCATCACTCGATCGTTCGACTCGATGCGGGATATGACGCCTACTTCGCCTCCCTCAAGCGTACGTTTCGCCGCAACGTACGCAGCCGGGCTCGCAAGCTGGAGCGGCTCGGCGCCACGGTCGAGACATTCGGCCACGGTGATCACGACGTGGAGGCGATTCGGGGCGCGATCGACCGTATGGTGGAGATCGTGGACAGTAGCTGGCGGGCCCACGAGGGTGAGAAGATGTCGGAGCAATGGCGCGCCGTTTACGAAGACACCGCGGTGGTCTTTGCCGCCGAAGGAAATCTGCGACTCGACTTCCTCGTCGTCGACGGTCGCGACGCGGCGTTCTTCTACTCGCTTGTCGACGAAGAGACGCTGTACGACGTCACCATCGGTTATCACCACGACTTCAGGCACCTGTCCCCGGGGACCGTTCTGATGCAGCGCCTGCTCGAGCGTTACGCCGACGAGGGCATCCGCTCGGTGGTCTCCCAAGGGCCCTACCCGTACAAACGACATTGGTCGACCGGCAAGGTCAACCAGAGCGACATCCACTTCTTCGCCCCGACTCTCCGCGGGCGGTTGGGTTATCTGGTCAACGCCTATCTGATGCCCCACGTGAGCCAGTGGCAGAAAAGATACAGTCGCTGGCACAACGCAGACGGTCGTTGAGTACAAAACAAAGACCCGATCCCATTGCTCGCACTCACCGTGACGGTCGAGGTGCCGGCATCCCCTGTCGGTGGACTAGGGCGGTCCTGCTTGGTACTCGACGTGCAGCAAGGGCGCGGCGCCCGGCGCTCCGTTGAAGGACTCGGCCACGCGCTCACCGCTGCCGCTGAAGGTGAATACCAGGGAGTTCCCGCTCGCCCACCCGCTGCGGTTCACGATTTCTTGAACGACCGCGGCGAGACCAGAAGTTTGCTGGGCCGGCCCTGCTTGGCCTACCGTTGACCATGGCGCGGGCACCCACACCACGCTCGCGCCGGTGCGGCTTCGGGATGAGATGTTGCCGGTGGACCTGATAAACGTCAGTGCATGATCCGTGGCCTCGCCCTCAATCGTCAGGCTCGTGGCTCCCGAGGACACCTCATCCACCTGGAATCGTACAAAGGCCTCGACGATCGTGGCCCCCTGGGGGATCGCCACGCCCGTAAAGCGTAGGCCCACGGTTTGGTTCCCCCCGCCGTCAAAGACCAGTTCGAGATCGCTACTCCCGAGAGATATGCTCCCTGACGCCCCCTCCTCCGCATCATCGGAACTGGCCGCCACCTGCACGTCGATGAGGAAGGTGCCGCCGGGTACGGCGTCAAAAGTCACCACTGCCGTGTCGAGGATGGGCACCCCGTTGGTGACATCGGTCGCCATATAGGTGACTGTCTCGGCGGTGGTGTCGGTTACCGCAAAGGACACCTGGCCGTTCAGATCCGAAACGCCACTCGCTACACCGATGGAAGAACTGCCCGTCTGCGCCAAACTGACGGCGTGGCCCACGACCGGGGCACTCAAGCTATCCAACAAGGTCACAGTGAGGGTCGCACTGCTCGTGCCGTCAGCGAGCACGTTGCTCGCACTCGCCATCACGCTCGAGGTGCCGGCATCGGTGATCATCCCCCCAAAGACGACTTGCGCGGTTTGCGTGACGGTTACACCGTCGGTGTTATCCGTGGCGGTGTAGGTCACCGTCTCGGCCGTCGTGTCGGTCACCGCAAAGGACACCTGGCCGTTCAGATCCGAAAGACCACTCGGTGCACCGATGCCGGAACTGCCCGTCTGCGCCACGCTGACGGCGTGGCCCACGACCGGGGCACTCAGGCTGTCCAACAAGGTCACGGTGAGGGTCGCGCTCGTGATCCCGTCCGCGGGGACCGCACCCGGCGTCGCGCTCACCAGCGAGGTGAACGCATCCGCCGGCAGCACGCTAAACGTCACCTGGGCGGTTTGCGTGACGGTCACCCCGTTGGTGACATCGGTCGCCGTATAGGTCACCGTCTCGGCCGTCGTGTCGGTCACCGCAAAGGTGACTTGGCCGTTGACATCCGAAACGCCACTCGCTGCACCGATGGAAGAACTGCCCGTCTGCGCCACGCTGACGGCGTGGCCCACGACAGGGACACTCAGGCTATCCAACAGGGTCACCGTGAGCGTCGCGCTCGTGGTCCCGTCCGCGGGGACCGTACCCGGCGTCGCGCTCACCAGCGAGGTGAGCGTATCCGTCGGGGGCGCGTTGGAGGTTACCTGTGCGGCCTGTGTGATCGCCGGGAAACCCGCTTCGATTCCGAACGAACCGCTACCGAGGCCCGTCGCGACGACGGTCTCCCCGATCGAGGTCACCGTGATTCTGAAGCTCGACGAGCTTAGCTGCACCCCTTGCGACGGCCCGCCGCCCGCGTTGAACGTGTACTCCTCGAGCGTGAAGCTGGTGCTCGTCTGGGCCAGCACCACGCCGCTCAGCAAGAGCAGCGTACCGGCCCCGATCGTCATTCTTCCCAGCCATCGAGACGCGAAACAGACAGACCGTCGCGGGGTCGGCGCAGAGCTTGTGCATTTCGCGACGATCGTCGACGTGAGCGGCCCGATCATCTTCTCCCCCGGCCACTGCTGATCTTTCGCTGGGTCCTAAGCCCGTTCAACGTCCATCACGCACCGGCCAGACCCACAGCGGGATGGACTTGTTTCCGCTGCTGTTCAGTCCCTCGTCTACGTTGGCACCCCACGCGCCGTTCGGGTTGGCCGCGTTGGTGGACGACGTCCAGTAATCGTCCACCTCGAATCCGATAAACACACAAGGATTGGTGCTGCAGCAACCTTCGCCCTGCGTGTCCGGCAAATACGGGAACGAGCAGCCGTTGCTGATGGCCTGATCGATGATCACCTGCCACTCATCCCGGGTGGCCAGTCGCCAGTCGCCGGCGGACGAACCGTCCGTCAGGCCACACTGACCATCACCCAGAGCTTCCGCCGTGGCGTTGGCACTCCACCAGGTTTCCTTCGAAAGAAAACAACCCGGGTTCTGCAGCCAGACCAGGCCCGTCGCCGTGTCCGTCACCGTCCCGTTGCCGCAATCCACGAAACGGTCGAAAGTGCCGTCTCCTCCGTGGCACGGCGGGTCTGCCGGTTCATCGCTATCGAGCGCGTATGCCGCCGAGACGATTCTGGGTCGGGGGCAGAGGATTTCACCGTTCACGGCGATCTCGACGTAGACCGCCTGGCTGCTTCGCGCCATCTGGGTCAGTCCGTTCGCCGTTCCGGGCGTGACGCTACCACCTCCGAGCATCACGCTGAACAGACCTCCGGTCACGCTCACCGCACCCGTTCCGCCGGCTAGGTGGCTGTCCGTCAGGAGCACGTTTCCCCCGGTACATGTGGGCCCGCCGTCAGCGTCGTAGAAGGTGAACACCATGTCGAAAACGCCGTTCTCCGGATCACCAGCCGTGTTCCGCAATACTCCCTGGAAGTTGATCAACTCGGGCGGCCCGAGGGCGAAGAGTCCCGTCCAGCCCGCCAGCAGCAACACCCCAAGCCCCACAGGGGCCTTTCTTCTCGTCGTCACCATCCAACTCTCCTCGCCCGGGGCAGACCGTCCACCCGCGCTTCTAAGCAATGGCTGCCGTTCTGGTCCAAGGCCACGCGATAAGCCAGCCGGAGGGCCGCCTCCATCGAAAGTGCGAAACTCACCTTAATATCCGCACCAAGCCGCTGATTGGCAACGACCATGACAAGAAAGGCCACGCCCCGTCGGGGCGTGGCCTTCGTATTTGATCGTGCTGCGATCAGGGGCAGGGGTTGTCATGCAACTGCAAGTTGCCGCCGGTGATCGTCACCGGATCGATGGTTGTCGAGTCCCCGTCCACGTCGATGAGCAACAGGGTTGTCGTGTGCGGGTTGAGAGGATCGGCATAGACATGGAGGAAGTAGCGGTCGATGTCCTCGCCTTCCGCGGGAGAGTGCTCGTTTCCGGGCTCGTTGTTGTCCTCGATGTAGGCGTGGAAGTAAACTCCGCCGTAATCTTCTTTGTTGCCCTTGATGCCCACGAGTGAGCCCTCGCCCCAGAACTCGATGAAGTTGAACGCCGTGACCGGCGACGTGGAACCGGGAGGCTCATCGTGGTTGCCACAAACCACCGTGGCAATGGGGTTGCCCTTGAAGTGCAGCTTCAGGGCGTGCGCCACGTGGTTCCAGTGACCACCTTCGGCCCCGGAATCCCCGGTACAGGCGGGGAAGACGTTGCCGCCGACGGAGTCATGGGGTCCGTGCTCGGCTACATCCATGCCCGCGACCCGATCGAACTTGACGCCGCCTGCGGTCATCCAACACATCCCGTCTTCGCCGTTCGGATGGCATTCCGGGCTGTCGACGAGCCACTCGAAGTAGTGGTCCGTAATCGTGTCCGTCAACTCGAAGTTGAGATTGTTGGCGGCCGGAATGACGAAGGTGAAGCCGGCCGGCAGCGTGCTCTCGTCCAACGTCAAAGTGTAGATGTCCGGATGGTCGGGCAGGCTCAAGTAATACCTGCCGTCGCTGTGCGTGTCCCAGTCGTGGTCGATAAACGTGCCGCCTATGTTTTCGACAAAAACATGGACGGTTCCCAGAGGAAGGTCTCCGCCATCGATCGAACCGTTTTGGTTCACGTCACAGAAGACCTTGCCTTTCGCGTGCCAAGCGAATGCGGGACCCGTGGAGAGGACCACTGCAACAATAATGATCCCCGGCAGGACGAACTTCTTCATAGCATTTCCCCCCTATTCTCGGTGAGCAGCCACTATCACTGATACTTGGATACACCTAGTTTTACTCACCAAACAGCAGTTTATCAATAGAATAAGCGAAGAATCGGCGCCGAATCACTCTCGGGAATTACCACATGGCCGCTTGATCGAACTGGGGAATTTTGGTCAGATTCCCGGCGGAGCTTCCGGCAAGCCGAAGCCGCCTGGCGAGGCGAGGCTTCCTCCTGGCAACGCGTTGCATGCGTCGTACATTCTCGAGGCTCCAGGCGGAATCTCGTAGCGAGGCGAATGTGGGCAAGCGGACGATCCTGATCTGCACCGTGTTTGTGAGCGGTCTGGCGTTCGCCCAGACCAGTACGAGCTACCGGATCGACGAGTACGCGTTCAATTCCGGAAGCGTGCCGTCTCAAGGAATCGAGTCGACCTTGACGAGCTTCCACATCACGGCGGGCTCGATCGGCGACACCGTGGCAGCGATCGGCTTGAGCAGCAGTTCGTTCGTCATGGATGCGGGCTTCGGCGTGGCCTACCGCCCGCCGGGGGAAGTCGCACCGTATTGCGGTACACCCAGCGGGCAGTGCTTGCGTTTCATCGACGGCCAGACCCTGGAATGGCCGGCGGAAGGTTCGGCGGCAGTCTACAGTTTGTACCGCGGCCCGATCGGCGAACTGCCGACGCTGGGCTTCGGCGATTGCGTGCAGACGAATCTGGCCGTGACGACGACCACCGATGCCGACCCCGTGCCGAGCGCCGCCGGGTTCTTCTACCTGATCACGGTCACGAACCACCTCGGCGAGGAGGGAACGAAGGGAGCCGGGAGCAACGGGACGGAGCGTCTGGGCGCGGGCTGCCCCTAATCATGAACGGGCTCAGTCGACCCTGAGGTTCTGGGGCGAGTCGGGGGCATTCCCCACCGCGGACGCGTCCAATTGCAGGATCCAGTCGATCATATCGTCGCGGAAGCCGTCCATTTCGCCCAGGCTCGCGGAGGTCGCATCGCCGAGGATCCGGTCGTAGTCCGCCTGGGCCGTCTGGGCCAGGGCCTGCCGTGCCGCGTCGCCCGAAGTCTGTGCGGCGGCGATCCTCAACTCGAGTTGATAGCCGTATTTTCCGTCGTCGATTCCCTCGCGCAGGGCCTCGAACTCCGGCGTCAGCACGGGGCCGTCCACGCCGGGGTAGGCCACCATCAGTTCCGGCCGGCCCTTCACGCTGTCCAGATCCGTGTACGGGTCGCCCGCCGCATTCTGCGATGTCTGAAAGCTCCAGGGCGAGATGCCCACGAACGCGCTCGCTACGTGCTTCAGGCCAAACTCTCGTCGGATCTTCTTCGCATTATCGGGCGGGTCGGTGTTGACCGAGTCGCTGTTCGGGAAGATCCAGCGCTCGCCGTTCAGCGGAAAGCTGGAGCCCCAACCCGGCTTGAAGAACCGGATGTCGATCGGCCAGTCCAGCTGCGCTCTCGCCGTCACGGTCGTCTTTTCACCTCCCATGGCCCAGATCCCGTCCAGCAGCTCCTTCGTCATGGCCTCGCGGTCGGGACCATTGCGGTCGTCGTGGATCTCGTCGCCGGGCATCCAGTAGAAGTCGACGGAAGCCATCTCGGAGAAGTTCGCACGCGCGTAAGTCACGATCTCCTGCATCAGCGCGGGATGGTAATCGCTGTTGTATCCCAGCGAAGAGCCGGCCCAGAACGGCTTGGCGGTCTGCACCAAGTGGCCGCAGTAGTAGATGAACGGTCCGGGGAATCCGACCTGCTCGTAGGCCTGCAACGCGGCTGCGAGATCCCGCAAGTCCGGACTGCCGTCGGCCCGCCGGGCGAACACGAACGGCGAATGAGGAAAGACCATCGTCAAGCCGTGCTCGCGGAAAGAGCTATACAGTGCGAGCCCGCTGTCGTATACCTTCGCTCGTTCCGCGTCGGTCAGGTCTTGTGCGGTCATCTCCTGGAATGCGTACGTCATCATCAGACCGTACTGCTTGTCGGGCCGCCCGGACAGGGCGAACGGCAAGACCTCGACACTCATCGGCACCTCCGCCGAACCCAAGGAGGTGTCGATCGTGATCGTTCCGGTGTAGGTGCCTGGTCTGCTACCCATAGGCGCATGAACCGTGAGCCAGAACCGCTGGGACACACCCGCGCCCACCGCGGTCGAGTCGGTCTCCTCGAGCAAACGCGGCCGCATTTCGTATTGGTTGCCGCTCACCGAAGTCAGCCGCGGTACCGTCTTCACGACACGTATCTCGGGTGCGTTCAGAGTGACCCCGCCGTCGGCCAGTTCGGACACGCTGATGGTGACCTGGGCCAGATCCTGCAGTGCGTAGATCGAAAAAGTCGCCGGCTCGTACTCGCCACTCGCCATGCGGACAACCACTTCGGAGGCCACGTCCGATCCGCCGGGTGCGGAGTTCGGATAGACGTAATTGAACGGTTGGCGCTGCCAGAGAACGTACCCCCGCTGCTGCTCCTGCGGGGTCGGACTAGCGGCCAGAGGCTCGTTCGGCGGGTTGTTCAGCACCGCCGTCACCGGCTGCATCCAGTCGCAGTTACCTCCCTGCCGGGCGCACAGGTCCTCGATGTTGCTGACCACGTGGTCGAGCGTCGCGACGGTATCGCCCGTAGCGATATGCTCCAACTCGAGGTGCAGGTCGTAGTCGCCGGGCTCGATGTCGTACGGCATGTAAAAGACGACGTTACCGCCCGGGTAGTCCAGCCGCGGCATGCTGTAGGAGGCGACAAGCGAGCCAGCGTGCCAAAGAGTCGCATGTACCGCCGTTCCCGCAGGTCCCGACGGTAGGTCGCCGGAGACCGAGAAACCGATCATCAACTTCAGGCGCACTTCGACGGTATCCAGAAGCACAAGCCTGTGCGACAGGTTGGCGCCCATGACGGAAACCACAAGCGGCTCCTGGGCCAGACCGGGCGGGCGGGTCAACGCCAGGACTCCGATACAGACCCACCACACGGCCACGCGAAATTTCATCTTCAGTTGACCTCCCGTTGCCAAACCTATCGCTCAATCCTCGGGCTTTCAACCTTCTTCAGGCGCGCCGGATTACGACGAGCGGATGCGAGCCGTGGCCCTGATTCTCTTCACCAAGGAGTTGGACGGCACTCAACTCGAGGTCGAGGTCGGCGCCGTCGCCGGCGAGAACCGGGAATTCCTTTCAATCCTAAACATTGCCTTGGTTTGTTCCCGAAAAAAGTGCCACAAAAAAGTATCATTTGACCGTAAGTAGTTGATTCGGCGCGCACAACCCGTATCGTCCCTTGGGTACGGCACGAGGCAGGCTACAGATGGGGAAGATCCTTCGAGTCCGAAGAACGGAGAGGCGAATGAGGAGATTTTCGATGTTCACCGGAGCGGTACCCGTACTGCTCCTCCTGGTCATTCCGGCGACCGCTGGCCTTCCAGCGCAATGCGTCGACATTTCCGCTCAGTGCGCGACCACACCGGTCGAAATGTGCATGGATGTGGACTTCGCGTCCGTGACGGTACAGATCGGTGGGCCGGGCGCCGAGGACAGCAACGGCGTCGACGGAGTCTACACGGGAACCTGTGAGGGCACGGACGCCATCGCGCTGGTCACCTTCAAAAAACTGCCCGGCGACCAGGTCGAGATTACGATCGACAACCGGACCTGCAACGACAACGGAAGTCTGACGGCGATGTTCTACAACGTCACGCAGACGGTGACCGACTACACATTGGACAACCTCATCGTCCTGAGCGGGATAAGAGACGAGGATTGGGACGCCCTCTATGACCAGACGACCCTGCTGAACCCCGCCGGTCTCAAAGCGGACGGCTTCGGCAGCTTCGACGCAGTGATTTTCAATGGCGTCGCCGTCAACCCGAACAACGGCAACAGTAGCCCGAACGGCGGGAACAAGGGCGACATACGCGCCGGGGAGGTCTTCCGGTTCACCATGAATGTGGTGCCCGGCTTCGACCTCTGCGACTTCCTGGACGAGATCAGTACGCCCCCGCCGGGCAGTCGGAACCGCAACATCGTCGGCCGCTGGCAGGCCTGTGGCCCGGAGGAGCAGAACAGCGCCTTCATCGGTCCGTGCAAACCGGACGGCGAGCTGCTCGCGGTGATCGATGACATCCGGCTGCTGCCGGGCAACCGCACCATGCGCGTCGAATGGTCCACCAGTCTAGAGATTCAAAACGCGGGCTTCAACGTCTTGCGACGCGAGGCCACGCGCGGTGGCTGGGAACGGATCAACGTGAACCTGCTCCCCGGTCAGGGCGACACCGTCAGCGGAGCCGACTACGCGTTCGTCGACGACACGGCGCTGAACGGCGTTGAGTACATGTACCGCATCGAGGACATCGACTTCGGCGGCAAGAACGATCTGAGCGAGATTCGCAAGGACGTCACCAACCCGCCCAGCCCGCAAGTCAGGTTGACCCACCCGGCCTACGGCGCGCCGGTCAATCTCGGTAACCGTCCGCGTTTCGCCTTTGAGGACAACGGCTCGCATGGCCGCCTGGTCATGCAGATCTCGGCCGATCCGACGTTCTCCGACGGGTCGTTCGTGTCGACACACGTGCCCGGGCGCTTCGGCTCGTCCGACGCCACGCTCAACCGGCGGACAGCTCGACTCGTGACGACGATGGCCCAGGCAAACGAGGGCATCGTCTACTGGCGACTGGTCGATTCGTCCCGCATCCCGCTGAGCGACACCTTTCGCGTGGAGATCCAGGACGGTGATGGAAGCGGATTCGCTAGGTTGGGGGTGAACCGATGAACGACGCACAACGCAAGCAATCGAGAGTTGTCCCCCGGAACGAACCGGTAACCGAGCACAGAACGAAGCGTCGACGTGCCTACGAGCGACCCGAGGTGGCGACCTACGACTCGAAGACCATCATGCAAGCCGTCGGTCCCGCGCATGGGATCTATGGAAGCATGCCCGGCGCCGACATCAGTTTTTAGGGCGCGTCCGGGTGGCGATTTCTTTTTTGTAATTAGCATCGCATCCATTCTCGGCTCGCAACCATCCCGGACATGCGTAACTTACGGGTAATGCTGCGACTCGTGGTCCTAGCCGCAACCGGTCTGGCGTTGGCCGCATCCGCGGGCGCCGAATCCCCGGCCGGCATCGAACCGACTCTGATTCGTTCCGACGATGTCGAGGTCAGCGTGCGTGTTGCGTTCGACGCGCCCGAAACGACCTGCATCGATAGCGACCTGTGCCGCAACATCGACCTGACCGTCCCCGGGCTGCCGCGCCGTCGCACCGTGGGCGAACCCGCACTCCCGTTCCGCTCCGTCCTGGTCACGGTGCCACCGGGCGTGACGGTGCGGCTCGAGACCGACGATCCGCAACCGACCCTACTGCCCGGGCTCCGCCCGGCCCCCTTCGAACTGCCGGCCGACGCCGACGGCGCGCCGGCGATCGCAACGGATCCATCCAGAGGCCGGCCGTTTGAAAGCGTCGAGATCGACTTCGACGGTTTCCTGCGGGACCGTCGCGTTGTCCGGCTGATCTTCCACCCGCTGACCCTGGATCCTCGGGGCGGCGGGACGGTTTATCACCCGCAGCTGACCGCCCGGCTCGTACTGGATCCGACCAGCGCTCGGAGCGTCTTCCGTACAGATCCCGCACTCAGGCCGGTCGAGCGTTTCGAGCGCGCCCTGTACGCACGGACGATCTTCAACGAGCACACGATCGACGACAAAGCCTATCGCGAGGCGCTCGGCGTGTTCCGCGGTTCATCGTCCGACTCGTCCCCGACAGTCTACGGGGCGAGCGCCTACGCTACACGTGCCGGCAGCGGTCCGCTCCCGGGCAAGATTCCCGTGGACAGCGAGGACGTCTGGTCGGTGACCCACGCCGATCTTCTGGCCGCGGGAT
>Ga0255049_10001716_pt1 | contig 11924 bp, 15 predicted proteins | sample JV7_2_3_MG_FD_183615 | JGI IMG/M metagenome (GOLD analysis project Ga0255049, IMG submission 183615) | Seawater microbial communities from Jervis Inlet, British Columbia, Canada - JV7_2_3 | ecosystem: Environmental > Aquatic > Marine > Inlet | place: Canada: British Columbia | collected 2016-10-06
CCACCAACGTCGGTAGACGGGCAATTCCTTCTCGCAATGGACAACGCGCCGGCGCTAATTTCGCTCGGCGCGATGATGAGTCCGGAACTGGCTGGCCTCAATTTGCAGGCCGACGGCGAGCCGATAAAACTTGATATGCCGCAGGCGCAAATGATGGGTGGGGACGTATTCGCGGCAATGACCGATAACGCAATAGCCTTGTCCGTCGGTGACGGTGCCGAGACAGCGCTGGCTGGAATGTTAGCCGCCGAGGCGCCTGACAATGGCACGTTATTAAGCTTCAGCATGGACGCGGCACGCTATTACGCGTTCCTCGGAGAGGCGATAGCATTAAGCGAGCCAGATAATGAGGATCCAATGTCACCGGAATTTCAAGCTGCCATGCGGGATATGATGCTGGCTGTCAGCAACATCTACGATCGATTGTCTGTAGATGTTCGACTCACCGATAAAGGTATAGTCATCGACAGCTCCGTGACGATTCGGGATTGAAGGTCAGGATGAGAATTTCGCAGATTCTTCTATGTGCAGTCTTAAGCACTGTTACCGTTGTGGTAAATGCAGAGAGCGACAATAAGATGATCCACGTCAATATTAATGAGGTGCAAGCGATCGGGGACCTGAAACCAATAGACGGGATCACGACGTCCGGGCAACCAGACGCCAAAGAATTTGAAATTGTCGCTAAGTCCGGTTACGTCGCTGTGATCGATATGCGCGGCCCCGATGAAGATCGCGGCCTGGACGAGAAGGCCGTGGTCGAGAACCTTGGGCTTAAATACGTCGAGTTCCCGCTTGTCGGCCGAGAAGCAATCAGCTTTGACAACGCGCAACATCTGGACACGCTGCTGGCCGATTTCGATGGACCGGTTCTGCTGCATTGCGGGAGTGGCAATCGAGTAGGGGCTATTCTTGCACTTCGCCATAGTTTGCAGGGCGCAGACGATGGGGGCGCAATGGAATACGGCAAATCAGCCGGAATGACGAGCCTCGAACCGCTCGTCAAGGATCGCCTCGAGCAAAATTAGAGTGGCACAGGGATTGGAGTTTGTTGAGTTCGTCACTGATCAGGTCGACGATAGCTGCAATCTGACGCACCGGATGATGTTCGGTGGTTGCACTCTTTACCTGGATGGCAAGGTTGTGGCACTTGTCTGCGACGACCAGTTGTTCGTCAAACCAACCAGAGCGGGCAGGGAATTCATCGGTCATGTCGTTGAGGCACCTGCCTACATCGGGGCAAAGAACTCGTTCCTGATAGAAGATCAAATAGAAGACGGGGAGTGGCTGACGAATCTGCTGAATGTGACCGCGGCGGAACTGCCAGCACCAAAGCCCAGGAAGAAAAAGAAGAAGTAGAGAATTTGAACGACCGCTTCACCCCCGAAAGCGGACGTTAGGCTAGTATTGTCCTGAAGGTCCGCTAATGACCCAAAGCGGACATCGGCCGAATAATTAGATCAGCGTCGTCGGAAATGCTGAAATTGACGACGAATCTTTATGGCAAGGGGAAATCATGAAGAAACTCACGCTCACAGAGTGGGCGGCCACAGGCGAGATTGTCGGTACGATAGCGGTAGTAATTTCGCTGCTCTTTGTTGGTTACAGCATAAATCGTAATACTGACGCTACGCAGGCTTCCAGCGAGAATATTCTGTTTGAGCGACACACCGACCTTGCAAATCACTTCATGACTGACCCGACTCTTGCCGAGCTTATGGTTAAGCGACGACAAGGCAGCACCGAACTATCCGACGTCGAGGTCATTAGGTGGGAGAAGTACGAGTTAAACATGCTTGACATATGGGCGTTGGCGCACAGTCGATTCCAACGCGAATTGCTTTCAGAGGTTCAGTGGCTGACTTGGGATCGATACTTCACGCACATGTTTTCAAACGAAGCCGAGGCAATCTCCAAATCTCGTTGGGAGGAGCTGCATTACGGATTTGATACGGACTTTTGGGAACACGTGGAAGCTGCCCTATTCGAAGACGTTGACAATGGCCAATGAGAATACACGCCGCGATTGAACTGGAACATCGACGCCGGACTCGACGACCGCATTTGGCCAAAAGCGGACCCTATTCTTTGCGATTTTGACCAGATTGGAACGTCCGCTTTACTCCCGAAAGCGGACATTCGGCTACTATTGGTCTGAAGGGCCGCTAATGACCCAAAGCGGACATTCGCGAACTTGCTGGTTGTAACAATAAGCTCACAAGGGAGATAAACGTGAAATCGACGTATTCACTGCTTCTAGTACCGTATCTACTCGTAGCAAACGTCCAGGCGGACACACTCACCGCAGACGAATATGTGAAGGCGGAGAAGTACATCATCGAGTGCGCAACAGACTGGGCTGAGTCGGTAGTAACGGGCGACAAATCTCGCCGCAAAGTGTATTTCGCTGATGATTTTGTTGGCACCGGAACAGACGGCGATCGGTACGATAAGTCGGCTGTGATTCGCGAAACTGGCCCATCAGATGTGTACGTGTCGAACACTATCAATAGCATCGAGGTCAAATTCTATGGCGAGACAGCTATAGCGTATGGCGACGAGACTTGGGTGAAAAAAGACGGCAGTTCGGGAAGATGGGTTTGGACAGACATTTGGCTTCGGAGGGACGGGAACTGGCAAATCGTCGCGGCCCAAGATGTCGATGCTCCCGTCAAGATTGAACAGTAGGTGTCGGATACCAGCTAGCTCGCAATGACCGCTTATGGCCGAAAGCGGACCCTAAATTCACTCGAATAATGGTCATTTGAACGTCCGCTTTCGGGAAAACCGGACGATCTGCCGCAAATATCTGCATGCACCCAAGACTTACCCCAGGGTGGGGCAAATCTCGGATTTTTCGTCACTTATGTTGGTGGGTATGTTGGGTAAATCAATAGGATAGACATAACCCATTGAAATACCACATAAAGTGGTGGAGGTGGTGGGAATCGAACCCACGTCCGCAAGCCCTCTGCCCCAAGATCTACATGCTTATTCCGTCTTTAATCTCACCACAAGCTACCCGACGGGCAGGGAAGACTTGCAGCCAGCTCAGTTTAAATTTAACGGTTTAGGCACTGAACAAACCCTTGCCGCGGTCCCGTGTCGGTGACCCCTGAACCCCGGACGCACAGGCACGATCCGGTCAGAGGGCGCTAAACTGGTTTTTAAGCAGCTAGCGCGTAGTTGTCGTTGTTGGCAACTATAGGTTTTACAGCTGGTTTAACGAGGTAATCTGTCCCTCGGCATGCACTCAGAGTTTCGCGACCCACGTCGAAGCCATGTCACCCCCGGTGTCCGCGTAGTTTATGGACTCCAGCTCGAAATTCAAGGTAATAAAACACATTAATAAACAATTGTAATCAATTGTATTATAACTATCTTTTTAAAATTCGTTCTTTTTGCCGTTGCCAGTCGCGATCCTTACTGGTCGCCCGCTTGTCATGCTGTTTCTTGCCCTTGGCGAGACCGAATTCGAGTTTTGCGCGACCTTTGGACCAATGCAGGTTCAGCGGCACCAGCGTGAAACCCTTGCGCTCAACGGCACCGATAAGGCGATCCAGTTCAACCCGTTGCAGCAAGAGTTTTCTGGACCGGGTCGGGTCGGCCTTGGTATGCGTCGATGCGGTATTCAGCGGCGAAAAATGCGCTCCGATCAGAAAAGCCTCGCCGTTCTTAAGGTGCACGTAACTCTCGGTCAGCTGCGCACGACCGGCCCGGAGACTCTTGGCTTCCCATCCTTCGAGAACCAGGCCTGCCTCAAATCTGTCCTCGATGAAATAGTCGTGCCGCGCTTTGCGGTTAACGGCAATGACGTGATCATTGGATTTTTTGGATTTCTTGCTGTTCATTGAGCGGTGTCTGGGCGTCATTCCGGTTGGCGATTATAACGAGGCTGTTGTCTGATCTCCGTATTTGTATGAGAATCGCGGCTTCGTTTGACCTGAGAGAATAGTGATGCTGAGTAATCAGGCTTCCGACACGGCAAAACGTACCTCATTACACGGCCACTGGTCATCGCGGATGGCATTCATCCTGGCGGTGACTGGTTCGGCTGTCGGCCTCGGCAATGTCTGGAAATTTCCGTATGTCGTTGGCCAAAATGGCGGCGGCGCATTTGTACTGGTTTACCTTGCCTGTATCGCTGTTATTGGCATGCCCGTCATGATGTCTGAGATTCTGATCGGTCGTCGCGGACGACGTAATCCGATAGCCACGATGGCCTTGCTCGGAGAGGAGGAGGGCAAATCACGCAGGTGGGCGCTGCTTGGGGGCATGGGTGTTCTCGCGGGTGTATTGATTCTCTCGTACTACAGCGTGTATGGCGGCTATTCGCTGGCTTACATCATCAAGAGCGCGACTGGCGCATTCTCGGGTGCCGGCGCGGCCGACGTTATTGCCGTGCGAGACGCATTTGAAAGCAGTTGGGTCACGGTCGGGTTGTTCCATACCGTGTTCATCGGCCTCTCAATTTTTGTTGTGGCACGTGGCGTCGAGCAAGGGTTGGAACGGGCGGTGCGCTTCATGGTGCCAGCGTTGTTGCTGCTGCTTGTCGCGCTCCTCGGATATTCGATGAATTCCGGTCATTTCGGTGAGGGCCTGGCGTTCATGTTCACGCCGGATTTCAGCAAGCTGTCCTGGGACACCGTACTGGCGGCAATGGGCCAGGCGTTTTTCACGCTTAGCATCGGTATGGGCGCGGTAATGGCCTATGGCGCCTATCTGCCGGAAGAGACATCGATCACAGGATCGGCGGCAGCGGTAGCCATTGCCGACACGACGATTGCAATCATGTCCGGACTTGTTATTTTTCCGCTCGTGTTTGCGAACGGACTGGATCCCGAAGCGGGTCCCAGCCTCGTATTCATCACGTTACCGCTTGCCTTCGGTCAAATGCCCGGCGGCGTCGTTTTCGGAACTTTGTTCTTTGTATTGCTGACGTTTGCGGCGTGGACATCGGCTATCAGCCTGATGGAACCGGCTGTCGCCTGGCTGGTGGAGCGCTTCAAACGATCCCGAGCGGAATCGGCCATGGTGGTTGGACTCGGCATTTGGGCGCTCGGCATTGGCACGGTACTTTCATTCAATGAATTGTCCGAGTTCAAGTTCATGAAGGGAACGATATTCGACAACCTCGATCATCTGACCATCAATATCATGCTGCCGCTCGGCGGCGTTCTGATCACGGTCTTTGCGGGTTGGGTTATGTGCCGGAATTCGACAGCGGACGAACTCGGTGGCACTGGAATTCTCTACACGGCCTGGCGCTTCCTGGCGCGTTGGGTTGCCCCAATCGGGATCCTATTCGTCCTGGCTCAAGTTAGCGGGCTGATGGATCTCTTCAAATAAGCTGGCGAAATCTTGCGTAGAGTCAGTCGGCAAGCGCTGGTTACCTATACGGCAAACGAGATGTTTTCGCTGGTCGAAGACATAGAGTCATACCCGGAGTTTTTGCCATGGTGTGGCGGTGCGGAGGTACATTTTCGGGAAAACGATGTCGTTGAAGCGACACTCGAACTGCGTCGTGGCGGTCTCAGCAAACATTTTCGAACCCGAAACACTGCAAGGGGGTTCGAGTCCATTGAAATGCAACTCGTTGACGGGCCATTCAGGCACCTGGACGGGGTTTGGTCATTTACGCAATTGGGAGACTCAGGAAGCAAAGTGGCTCTCGAACTTGAGTTCGAGTTTTCAAACCGCTTGATCGACGCAATGCTTGGTTCCTATTTCGAAGACACCTGCAACTCGCTCGTTGATGCTTTCACACGGCGGGCGGATGCCATTTTCGATGAATCTTCGTGATATGAGCGACTTGATCAACGTTGAAGTAGTTTTCGGGACGCTCGAATCGCAGCAACTGATTTCAATTTCGGTGGCATCCGGATCAACAGTTTCGGATGCGCTTGCGGCGTCGAAAATCGGCGCGGCATTTCCGGATGCCGACATCGCGAATTTGCCGACCGGCATTTGGGGTCGCCCCGTCGAGCGCAAGCAGACGCTGACAGATGGGGATCGGGTCGAGGTCTACCGCGAGCTTGAGATAGATCCCAGGGAATCCAGGCGGCTCAAAGCTTTGGGTCGAGTTCCTGGTCCTTTCGAATCTCGCTGACTCTATCGTCTTCGAAAAAGACTGAAACCCAACGTTTGAAGGTCGCATCCTTGCGCGCGATTTTCAGAAAATAGATGTAGTCCCATCGGTCCTTATGAAACGGGTCATCGATCATGGGGGTGCCGAGCAAGAACCGAACCTGGTTACGCGTCATACCGACCTCTACCTGGTCGAGGTCTTCCTGCTCAACAAGATTACCTTGCGCGATATTTTGGCGATAAACACAGCCGCCGGACACGGCCATGCTGGCAAGAATAATTGCGATGATAAGAAATCGGGTCATAATAGGCGCGCATAATAATTCGTTTGACTCGATATCGATAGAGAAATCGTAAATGGAGCAGCGTCAGGAATTACGAAAAGCCGGTCTGAAGATTACTTTGCCACGGTTGAAGATTCTCGAGATTTTTGAGAATACGCAACTTCGGCATCTCAGCGCCGAAGATATTTACAAAGTACTGCTCGTATCTAATGAAGATATCGGGTTGGCCACCGTTTACCGGGTGCTGACGCAATTTGAATCTGCGGGCCTCGTAACCCGGCATAATTTCGAAGGCGGGCACTCGGTATTTGAACTCGACGATGGCAAGCACCACGATCACATGGTTTGCGTGGAATCGGGGACCGTGGTTGAGTTTATTAATGAGGAAATCGAGCAATTACAGCGCAAGATGGCCGCAGAGCACGGCTACGAGCTGCTGGATCACAGTCTTGTGTTATACGTAAAGCCTCTCAAAAAACTGGAAGGCGACTAATTTACGCGAGTTTCCGTCCGGATCCGGCAAGCATTTCAGCTGCATGGTCCACCGTCTTCTGAGTGATTTCGACACCGCCCAACATTCGTGCGACTTCCTCGATTCGTTCGTCGTTGGCCAATACATGGACACCGGTTCGCGTCGCTTTGCCATCGGTAACCTTGCTGACACGAAAATGTGCATCGGCGAGGCTCGCGACCTGCGCGAGATGGGTTACGCAAAGTACTTGCCGGACGGCGGCGAGTTCCTGCAAACGACGGCCAACCATTTCGGCAACCCGGCCGCCGACGCCACTATCGATCTCGTCGAATACCATCGTTGGAATCGAGCTGCCGCCACTGGCAATGACCTGTATGGCCAGACTCATTCGCGACAGCTCGCCACCTGAAGCCACCCGCGCCAATGACTGCGGAAGCTGGCCCGGGTTGGCGCTGATGAGAAATTCGATGTCGTCGACACCCCAGGGACGGGCCTCGTCATCCGCCAAACGTGGCAATGCGATTTCGAATACCCCGCCAGGCATACCCAGGCCGGACATGGCTTCTGTTACCGACGCTGCAAGACTGCGGGCGGCTGTCTTGCGGCCGTTGGATAATGCGTCGGCGAGTATTTGAAAATTCTGATATGCGGCGGTAACGGCATCCTGGAGTTGCTGACCGCGCTCCTCGGCATGAACTAATTCGTCGAGTTCAGACCTCAGGCGGTCATGCAGGCTCGGAATGTCCTCGGCGGGCACTCTGTGTTTGCGCGCGATGGTTTGAATGGCATCCAATCGCTCTTCCACCCAGTCGCGCCGCGACGGATCCATGTCGAGAGAATTGCCGTAACGATGCAGCGAGTCGGCAGCTTCACCGACTTGAATCGATGCGCTGTCGAGTAAAGCTCGGACAGATTCCAGGCTCGCGTCGAACTCGACCAATGTGTCGATCGATTTGGCCGCATCGGACAACATGGTCGAGGCACTTGCGGAGTCGTCATCGGCGAGATTAGCAAGCGCATTGCTGATTCCTTCTGCGAGTCGCCCGCTGTGCAGCAGTTTTTGCCGTTCCGTCTGTAATTCGCCGATCTCGTCATCTCGAACGGCGATGCCGTCAAGCTCGGTCAACTGAAACTCGAGCAAATCAAGTCGAGATGCCCGATCTGCGTCGGCCGCTAACAATTCCTGCAAGCGGTCCGACAAAACACGCCATTGTTCGTACGCAGCTTCTGTCGCCTCACGCTGATTGAGCAAATTGCCAAAATGATCCAGCAGATCGCGCTGTACAGATTTTCGACCCAGCGACTGATGAAAGTGTTGTCCATGAATATCGAGTAATGACTCGCCGAGCATCTTGAGCTGCTGCATTGTGACCGCGTTGCCGTTAACAAAGGCGCGAGATCGTCCGTCGGTACCTACTACTCGTCGAAGAAGACATTCCTGATCCTGGTCCAACGCGTGCTCGTCGAGCCAATTCCTGACATCCGGCAAAGACGAGATATCGAACTCGGCACTGAATTCAGCCCGTTTGGCGCCGCTCCTGACCAGTTGACTGCCACCGCGCTCACCCAATACCAGGCCCAACGCGTCAACGAGTATGGATTTACCGGCGCCGGTTTCGCCCGTAAGCACCGTCATGCCCGGCCCGAATTCGACTGCGACCTGATCGATGATGGCGAAATCTCGAATTTGCAATCTAACCAGCATCGATATTTGCTCCGTCATCGCGATTGCGACTGTCCCGGCCCCAATAAAGCTTTGAGCGCAATATGCTGAAGAAGTTATAGCCCGGTGGATGGATCAGTTGAATACAGTGCGTGGACCAGGTGACGGTCAGGACATCGTCAGGACTGACATCACCGATCGCGTGACCGTCAACTGTGACCTCGGCAAAGGTGTCTGCGCGCTCCAGAACACGGATTTCGATGGTTTTGCTTGCCGGGATAACGATCGGGCGATCGGTAAGCGTGTGTGAACAAACTGGCACGACGACCATGGCATCCAGGCTTGGTTCAACGATTGGTCCGCCGCAGCTCAGAGCGTACGCGGTCGAACCGGTCGGTGTCGCAACGATGAGCCCATCACCGGAATGTGTATTGACGTATTCACCGTCGACGCTAGCAACGACATCAACCATGCGACCAGTTGCACGACGTTGTAGCACGACATCGTTGAACGCGGTCGCGGTCACCGGATCGCCATCCGCCCTTGACAGCGTTGCTTCCAGAAGGGAGCGGGATTCGCAGGTGTAGTTGCCCTTTAGAATGTGGTCGACGCTCGTCAGCATGTCATCAGGGGACACATCGGCCAGGAAACCCAGTCGCCCACGATTGACACCGAGTAGCGGCACACCCGATTCACGCGCGAGATTGCCCGCGTACAGCATCGTTCCATCGCCGCCAACTGCAATCATCAAGTCCGGACTCTTTTCGTCAGTCGCCAGGACCTCAATGCCAGCTTTTGTTAAATGCTGGACGAGCAGGCTCATAAGTTCCGCAACATGGGAATCATCATGACGACCCACTATCGCCACTCGTTGTATATCACCGCTCATCGTGCGTACGCAGAACCCGGATATTGTTGCTTCGTATAACCCTTGACCGACCGCCAAGGCGTTGCTAGCGTGTTGCAAGATACCCTAACACAGTGAGTCACTTGCGAATTTTTCGCATTTTTCGCGAATGCCGGCAGAAGCAATAATTACGCCCCCGAGTGAGCGCGCGCAACAACTGTTGCGCGTCCTGATTCAACGCTATATCCGTGAGGGTCAACCGGTCGGGTCGCGAACATTGTCCAAGGACTCCGGATTGGATTTAAGCCCGGCAACCATTCGTAATGTCATGTCGGACCTTGAGGAGTTGGGCCTGGTGTCCGCGCCACACACATCAGCCGGACGTGTTCCGACCCCACTGGGATATCGATTGTTTGTCGATACGCTGGTGCGCTACCGACAACCAACGGGCGAAGATATCAATCAATTGCGAACGAAGATTAGCCGCAAGATCAATAATGCTGATGCATTGATTGCATCGGTATCCAGTCTGTTGTCGGAATTTACGAACCTGGCGGGCGTTGTGACAATCCCGCGTGGTCAGCACGCTGCGTTACGGCAGATTGAATTTCTACCTTTGTCGGAGAATCGGATTCTCGCCATTCTCGTAATTAATGACCGTGAAGTGCAGAATCGAATCTTGCAGACAGATCATGAGTATTCCGCGTCAGAGTTGCAGCAGGCTGCCAATTTTATCAATGAGCACTACGCCGGAAGTGAGATGTTGCAGGTCCGGCGTCGCATCGTTTCTGATCTTGAAGACACCAGGTTGTCGATGAACCAGGCGATGCACGACATCATTGAAGTTGCACAGACTGTCATGGAAGGGGCGGCTGATCCCGCAGGTGAGTTTGTACTCGCCGGCGAAACAAATCTTATGAATTTCGCTGAGTTGTCGGATGTCGATACCTTGCGCCGTCTTTTCGACGCGTTCTCGCGTAAACGACTGATGCTGGACCTGCTGGATCGCAGTATCAATGCGGACGGTGTGCAAGTGTTTATTGGTGGCGAATCCGGCTATGGCATTCTTGATGATTGTAGCGTCGTAACCGCGCCCTATGAATTGGACGACGAAACGATTGGTGTGCTCGGCGTTATCGGCCCGACCCGAATGGCCTATGATCGTGTTGTTCCAATCGTCGATATCACCGCGCGCCTGCTCAGATCGGCACTGAACTCCTAAGTCGACCAGGAAAATAGTCCCACCCGGCTCTTGATATTTATCCGCAGGGCCCCACACTCCAAAGCACTCGAATCAGCCCCGCCCGTACGAATGGAGCCTATGCAATGAATGGTCAGACAGAACGTCCTGAAGAAGAACCGGAGACAGAAGAACTGGAGGACGAAACTCCTGAAGACGCGATAGCCGAATTGCAGGCGAAAGCGGACGAAAACTGGGATCAATACCTGCGTGCAGCGGCGGAGACCGAAAATGTCCGCAAGCGCGCGTCGAGAGATGTCGAGCACGCGCGCAAATATGCCCTGGAAGCATTTGGCACAGAAATACTCGCCGTGAAAGACAGTCTCGAAATGGGACTTGAAGCTGCAGAATCGGCCGATGCCGCGAGCATTGCCGAGGGCAGCAAGGCGACATTGAAACTGTTGACGAAAGCACTCGAACGATTCGGGATTACCGAAATCGACCCGATGGGCGAGCCATTCGATCCCGAACAGCACGAGGCGCTGAATATGCAACCGTCCGCTGATGCCGAGCCAGGCTCGGTATTGGCAGTGATACAAAAAGGATATTCGCTGAATGGCCGCCTGCTGAGGCCCGCCATGGTTGTGGTGGCGGCTGAAGTGGTAGACGAAACGCCAGGCGACTCAGAGGCCGAATGAGCAATTAAACGGCTCGGACGGCTTGAAACAAGCATCTGCGACCCCACGTATCAGCCAGATTTGAAGATAATTCCAAAGAATTCGGAGTAGAGGAATGGCAAAAGTAATAGGAATCGACCTGGGAACCACCAATTCCTGCGTAGCAGTCATGGAAGGGGACGCACCCAAGGTCATCGAAAATAGCGAAGGCGATCGTACAACGCCGTCGATTGTGGCGTTCAGCAAGGACGATCAGGTTCTGGTCGGCCAGTCAGCCAAACGCCAGGCAGTCACGAATCCGACCAACACCCTGTTCGCCGTAAAGCGGCTGATCGGCCGCCGGTTCAAGGACGACGTGGTACAGCGGGACATCAAGATGGTCCCGTACACGATCGCCGAAGCCGATAACGGTGATGCATGGGTCGAAGCCAATGAAAAGAAAATGGCCCCGCCGGAGATTTCTGCGCGCGTGCTCATGAAGATGAAAAAAACGGCAGAGGACTACCTCGGCGAAGAAGTCAATGAAGCTGTGGTCACGGTGCCTGCCTATTTCAACGATTCTCAGCGCCAGGCCACCAAGGATGCTGGCAAGATTGCGGGTCTCGAAGTCAAACGCATCATCAACGAGCCGACCGCCGCTGCGTTGGCGTACGGCATGGACAAGAAGCGCGGTGACGCGACGATCGCTGTCTTCGATCTGGGTGGCGGCACGTT
>Ga0255049_10001717_pt1 | contig 11922 bp, 9 predicted proteins | sample JV7_2_3_MG_FD_183615 | JGI IMG/M metagenome (GOLD analysis project Ga0255049, IMG submission 183615) | Seawater microbial communities from Jervis Inlet, British Columbia, Canada - JV7_2_3 | ecosystem: Environmental > Aquatic > Marine > Inlet | place: Canada: British Columbia | collected 2016-10-06
GTTCGAACGCACCGAAGTGGCGCGTACGCTCGAGTGATTGCGTTAAACCGAACCAGCTAAAATGCCGAAAGAATACTCGCGCAGCGAACGGCTTGCTTCACAGATTCAGCGTGAACTGGCAAGCCTGGTTCGAAGTGAATTAAAAGACCCCGGCCTGTCGGCTCCGAGCATACTGGAAGTCCAGGTGAGCAAGGACCTCGCCCACGCGCGCGTCTTTTTCAGCGTGCTGGATCCGCAGGACGCGGCCGATTGCCTGGCGGCCCTGACCCGGGCGAGCGGTTTTCTGCAGCGCGAAATCGGCAAGAGCCTCAAGGCCCGAGTCACGCCGAAGCTCAGCTTCATCTACGACGACACCGATATTCGCGGGCGCCAGCTATCGGACCTGATCGACTCGGCGCTGGCCAGCGACAAGGATAAAGCCAGCCAGTAATGGGGTCCGGGGATTATCGCGACGTCGACGGTATCCTGATTCTGGATAAACCGATTGGTATCAGTTCCAACCAGGCCCTGCAACGGGTGCGCAAGCTGCTTCGCGCACGTAAAGCAGGCCATTGCGGCAGTCTCGACCCGCTTGCAACCGGCGTGTTGCCGATATGCCTGGGTGAAGCCACCAAGTTTTCCAGCTACCTGCTCGGCGCTGACAAGTCCTATCGCGCACTTTGCCGACTCGGGCAAACGACGACCACCGGCGATGCAGAGGGTGAGGTGCTGGAAACGGCGGCGGTTTGCGTCGATGCCCGCCAGATCGAAGAATTACTACCGCGTTTTGTCGGTGAGATCGAGCAGATCCCGCCGATGTACTCGGCTCTCAAGCACCAGGGCAAACGCCTTTATCAGCTGGCGCGCGAAGGCAAGCAGGTGGAGCGCCAGGCGCGGCGCATTAAAGTTTTTCGACTGGACCTGTTGTCGTTCGATGGACGGGACATGGAGATTGACGTGTCCTGTTCGAAGGGCACCTACATTCGCACCCTCGCCGAGGACATCGGTAAACAGCTCGGTTGCGGTGCGTACCTCGCCGCCTTGCATCGTACTCGCGTCGGTGGGTTCGACCAAAGTGACGCGCTGACGATGGAGCATTTGCAGGATCTGCAACAGCAGCAGGACGGAGATCGACTCGAGCAGTTATTGCTGCCCGTCGGCGCGGCCCTGGCGGATTTTCCGGAAGTTGTGTTGAGTGCATCCGACAGTCTCGATATACGTCGTGGGAAACGCCTCGGCCCGGGTGTTTGCGAAGTCTCCGGTCTGTGTCGGCTGAGCACGGAAGAGGGCGTCTTCATCGGCCTCGGGGAAGTCGCCGCGGACGGTGAGCTGAAGGCAAAAAGATTAATGAATACAGCAAGATAGGACTGTTTTGGGTGCGCCGGGACAATTACCCCGATTATTCCGGTGAAAGTTCTTGTTACCGCCTGCACAGATAGGTAGAATACCTGCCTTTTTCGGGCCCACGAGGTTTATAGAATGGCAATGTCAGCTGAACAGAAGGCTGTAATTATCGCTGAGCATCAGCAAGGCGGCAGTGACACCGGGTCACCCGAGGTGCAGGTTGCACTGTTGTCGCATCAGATCAGTCACCTGACTGAGCACTTCAAGAAACACATTCATGATCATCATTCACGCCGCGGTTTGCTGAAGATGGTCAACCAGCGTCGCAATTTACTGGATTATCTGAAATCCAAAAATCAGCAGCGTTATAAAGATTTGATAGCAAAACTCGGATTGCGTCGTTAAACAGATTGCGCCGTTAAACAGGTGAGAGAATAGTGAATCCAATTAAAAAGACATTTCAGTACGGCGCGCATCAAGTAACGCTGGAAACCGGCGAGATTGCTCGCCAGGCCGGCGGTGCAGTTATCGCATCAATGGGTGACACCGTTGTCATGGTTACCGTAGTCGGTAGAAAAACTGCTGATCCGGGCCGCCCATTCTTTCCGCTCACCGTCGATTACCAGGAAAAAACCTATGCAGCCGGGCGTATCCCTGGCGGTTTTTTCAAGCGTGAAGGTCGTCCCAGCGAAAAGGAAACGCTGACCTGCCGCCTCATCGACCGGCCGATTCGTCCGCTGTTTCCGAAAGGTTTCATGAACGAGGTCCAGGTTGTAGCCAACGTATTATCCAGCGATCCTGAAATCGACGCCGATATTTCGGCAATGCTCGGCACTTCCGCTGCGCTCGCCGTATCCGGGATTCCGTTTGCCGGGCCAATTGGCGCCTGCCGCGTCGGCTACGTCGACGGCGAATACGTGCTCAATCCGACCGCCAGCCAGCTCGCCGAGTCACAACTCAACCTCGTGGTTGCCGGCACCAGCAACGCCGTTTTGATGGTTGAATCGGAAGCCAATCGCCTGCCCGAGGAAGTCATGCTGGGTTCAGTGGTTTACGGTCACGAGCAAATGCAGAATGCAATCCAGGCAATCACCGAATTTGCCGCGGAAACGGGTGTACAGGCCTGGGAATGGCAGACGCCTGAAGCCGATGCCGGTCTCGCCGACAAGGTGGCCGCCGAGGCTTCCTCCGCAATTACCGAAGCCTATACTATCGCCGACAAGATGGATCGCCAGGATCGCATCGGTGCAATTCGCGACGATGTCGTCGCCGCACTGGTTAGCGATGCCGAAGATTCGCCGTCCGAAGGCGATGTACGCGGCGCGGTCAGCAAGCTCGAAAAGTCGATTGTACGTGGGCGCATCATCGCTGGTGAGCCTCGTATCGACGGTCGTGATACCTCTACCGTTCGCCCGATCCATATCCGTACCGGCGTGCTGCCGCGTACTCACGGTTCAGCCCTGTTCACCCGTGGTGAGACCCAGGCGCTGGTCGTTGCCACGCTCGGCACCGGTCGCGACGCACAGATCATCGATGCAATTGAAGGCACCTACAAGGAAAACTTCATGATGCATTACAACTTCCCGCCTTCCTGCGTAGGCGAGACGGGTCGTGTCGGCTCACCCAAGCGTCGTGATATCGGCCATGGCCGCCTCGCCAAGCGTGGCGTGCTGGCTGTGATGCCTGAAGTCGACGATTTCCCTTATGTTATTCGCGTGGTTTCGGAGATTACCGAATCCAACGGTTCATCCTCCATGGCCAGCGTCTGTGGCGCGAGCCTGGCGTTGATGGATGCCGGTGTGCCGCTGAAGGCCCCGGTTGCGGGAATCGCGATGGGTTTGATCAAGGAAGACAATGGTTTTGCCGTGTTGTCCGACATCCTCGGTGACGAAGATCACCTCGGCGACATGGATTTCAAGGTAGCCGGAACCACCGATGGTATTACCGCGTTGCAGATGGACATCAAGATCGACGGTATTACCACAGAGATCATGCAACAGGCGCTGAACCAGGCCAAAGACGGTCGTTTGCACATCCTCGGCGAAATGGCCAAGGTGCTCAGCGAAGGCCGAGCCGAAATGTCTGAATACGCGCCACGTTTGATCACCTTCCGCATCAACCCCGAAAAAATTCGTGACGTCATCGGCAAGGGTGGTGCAACCATCCGCGCGATTACCGAGGAAACCGGAGCGACCATCGAAGTCGACGACGATGGTGTGATCAAGATTGCATCCGTCGAGAAAGCGGCTGGCGAGGAAGCCAGACGCCGCGTCGAGCAGGTCACTGCCGAAGTCGAAGTGGGTGTGATCTACGAAGGCAAGGTTGCCAAGATCATGGATTTTGGCGCCTTCGTCAACATCCTGCCGGGTAAGGACGGACTGGTGCACATCTCGCAGATCTCCGATGAGCGCGTCGAGCAAGTCAGCGATAAACTCACCGAGGGCGATGTCGTCAAGGTCAAGGTGCTCGAGGTTGATCGCCAGGGTCGCATCAGGCTGAGCATGAAAGCAGTCAGCGCAGACGAGGCCGCCGAAACAGCCTAATCGACCATCTGTAAGGAATAAAAAAGGGGAACAATGTTTCCCCTTTTTTTTGGTTTGAGTCATTGCGAGCAAAGCGAAGCAATCTCCTGGATCCGGCGTTGAACCAGAGGCAGCGGCAGCTGAATGAGATTGCCGCGTCGCTGCGCGACTCGCAATGACGGCAACTAGTTTCCTATATTATTTTGAACATGGTTCCGCAATACGGACACTTGGCTTCGCCGCCGTTCTCCCCGACGGGAATATAAACCCTCGGGTGCGAATTCCACAGGCTCGATCCTGAAACCGGGCAATGTATCGGCAGGTCATCGGGTTTTACTTCGACCGCGGATTTTGCGTTCGGGGTCGAGTAAGCGTTTTGATCGGATGCAGTGTTTGGATTTACCATCGGTTTTCTAGTCCACAAAGGTTAACAGGTTCAGGTACTTTTCGTTACGCCCGTGCACCAGGTCGAAATAATCGGACTGCAGGCGCTCGGTGATCGGGCCACGCGAGCCGCTGCCGACGGGGCGATTGTCGAGCTCGGCGATGGGCGTTACCTCGGCGGCCGTACCGGTAAAAAATGCCTCGTCAGCGACGTACACTTCATCGCGCGTAATCCGCTTCGATACGATCTCCAGACCCCGATCCGCGGCCAGTGTGAAAATGGTTTTACGCGTAATGCCATTCAGCGCCGTGGTTGTCTCCGGGGTGTAGATTACGCCATCGCGCACGACAAAGATGTTCTCTCCGCTGCCCTCGGCGACGTAACCTTCGGGGTCGAGCAACAGGGCCTCGTCATAACCGTCCTTGAGGGCTTCTCCGAGCGCGACCATGGAGTTGATATACTGACCGTTTGCCTTGGCCTTGGTCATCGCGATATTGGGGTGATGCCGCGTATAGGAGGATGTCTTGATGCGGATTCCTTTCTCCAGCCCATCCTGGCCCAGGTAGGAACCCCATTCCCAGGCGGCGACAATGCAGCGCACGGACAGGTTATCGGCGCGCAGGCCCATGCCTTCCGAGCCGTAAAAAACCATGGGCCGGATATAGGCGCTATCGAGCTTGTTATCGCGTACCGCGGCAACCTGCGCATCCATCAATTCCTGTTTGTTCCACGGAATCGGCATGCCGAGCACCTTGCAGGAATCGAGCAGGCGCGAGGTATGTGCTTCAAGCGCAAAGATCGCCGGGCCTTTGTCGGTATGGTAGGCGCGCACGCCTTCGAAACAACCCATGCCGTAGTGCAGGGTATGGGTCAGGACATGGACGGTGGCTTCACGCCAGGGCACCATCTTCCCGTCAAACCAGATGAAGCCATCGCGATCATCCATCGACATAGTCAGTTCTCCAGCTTGCCGAAACAGTCGTTCCAGCAGTTCTTAACATGAGCCAGTTGCCCGGCAATCAATTCGGCATCCATTTCGGCGGACTGGTTTTGCAGCACGGACTGGTGCAGCAACCGATGATAGTCTTGATAGATTTCAACCAGTTGCGATTGCGAACGGGTAATCAGGTTTAGCCTAAATAACGCCTTCAGAAGGCTAATGTTATCAGAATATAAACAATCAGAGCCAATACTATTTGCCTGCGACAGCACCCAGTACTGGACTATGAACTCGATGTCGACCATACCCCCGCGCGATTGTTTCAAGTCGACGCGATCGCCTTCCGCTGGGCGCTTGGCCTGGTACATGCGTTCGCGCATATCGGCGATGTCCTTGCGCAATTGTTCAGCGTTGCGCTCCAGCGTCAAAACCTGTGATCGAATCCTGTCAAACTCGGGTTTGAGTGCCTCGCTGCCGGCGACCAGGCGCGCCCTCACCAGGGCCTGGTGTTCCCAGGTCCAGGCCTTCTCCAGTTGATAGCGCAAGTAGGCGGCGCTCGAAGATACCAGCAGTCCCGATGAACCCTCGGGCCTCAGCCTGGAGTCGATTTCATAGAGCTTGCCCGATGCCGTCAGAACGCTGGTCATGGAGATAATCTTCTGCGCCAGGCGCGCAAAAAAAACTGAATTTTCGATCGATTTGTCGCCGCTGGTGTACTGTGCTTCACCGCTCGAATCGTGCAGAAAGATCAGGTCGAGGTCGGACTGGTAATGCATTTCGTAACCGCCGAGTTTGCCGTAACCGATGATTGCGAGATTCGCGCTGCGCCGTGTACCCCCCTCGCTGCATTCGGGTTGGCCGTATTGCTGCCGCAGGGCCTTGCTCGCCAATTGATAGACCGCCTCGAGCACAACCTCGGCGAGGTCGCAGAGGTAATGGCTCACCTGGGTCGCGTCGATCTCCTGGGCCAGTTCGGCACAGGCTATCACCAGGGTTTGTTCGCGCTTGAACAGGCGCAGGCTGTCGAGTTCGAGTTCGGTGTCGCCCTCGATGGTCGCCAGTTGCTGCTGCAGTCGTCGCAGTAGCAGCGACTTGTCGAAACGCTGATGGTCACCGCTTTGAATCAGGTTTTCGATAAGCATCGGGTACTGTGAAACCTCGCCGGCGATCCACTCGCTGCGATCGAATAGCGAAGCCAGGCGTTGCAACAGGGCCTGGTTCTGAAACAACAGTTCGAAGTAAACACTGCGTCCGGCGATCGACGAAAACAGGCGTAACAGGCGTTCGAACAGAACCTCGGGGCGGTCGCTGAAGCGAATCGCCTCGAGCAGGCCGGGCAGCAATACACCGAAGCGTTGCTTGGCGCGCGCCGACATGAAATTCCAGGCCTTCGATTGCAGGAATCGATTCAGCAGGCGGGTAATTTCCTCTGTCTCCGCGATGCCGGAATTTTCAATAAAATCCCATTGCCGTCCGTCCTCGATACCCTCGGCAAAGCTGTCGTCGATCACGGCTTCGGGCCTGGGGCTGTCCTCCTGTTTGAATAGATCGTTGAAGCATGCGCCGACCCGTTGACGATGTATCTTTAACTGCTCGACAACGCCGTCCCAGTCGCCGAGGTTCATGGTCACGGCGATGCGTCGCTGCTGGCCCGGGTTGTCGGGTAAATCGTGGGTTTGCTGGTCGTTGAACATCTGAATGCGATTTTCCAGCAGTCGCAGAAAACAGTAGGCAGCGCGCAGCTTGTCGATGCTGTTGGCGTCGACGATTTCGTGCTTGCGCAGGGCGTCGAAGCTGTCGAAAATGCCGCTGCACTGTAGCTGGTGGTTGCGCCCTCCACGCAGTATCTGGAAAGCCTGCACGAAAAACTCGATTTCTCGAATCCCGCCCTGGCCCACCTTTATGTTGACGCGCATGTCTCGGGATTTCGCCTGGGCATCGATTTTTGCCTTGAGCGTGGCCAGCCCGTCGAACACCCGGTAATCGAGGTATTTACGGTAAATGAAGGGTCTCAGCATCGTCGCCAGTGATTGCCGACTGGCCTCGCTGCCCGTGATAATGCGCGCCTTTACCATGGCGTACTGTTCCCATTCGCGCCCGTGCAACTGGTAGTAGTGTTCGAGCGCGCTATGATTGAGCACGACCGGTCCGGACTCTCCCCAGGGTCGTAATCTCAGGTCTACGCGGTAAACGAATCCATCCGCGGTGGCGTCGCTCAGGAGCTGGTTGAGCAGGCGTACGACCCGACTGAAATACTCCTGATGGGTCAGCTGCCCGTAGCCCGTCAACTCGCCATCGCTGTCGTAACAGCAAATCAAATCGATATCCGAGGAAAAATTGAGTTCGCGCCCGCCCAGTTTACCCATGGCGATAATGTTCAATTCCATGGGCTCGCCATTTGCCTCGGTTGGGTGTCCATGCTTGGCCGATAATTGTCGCTGGCAGATGTCGAGCGCGCTGCGAATCAACTGATCCGCAAGATCGCTCAAATGCAACAGGGTGGATTGCAGTGGATTCGCCGCGACTACGTCGAGATAAATGATTTCCACCAGTTTACGATGCCGATAGAGGCGCAGCTCGCGTTTGACCTGATCAAGGTCAATCTTTTCATTCTCTGCCAGGTCGATAATCTGCGCGTCCAGCTTGAAATCAGTGAGATCCGACAGGGGCTCGATCAATTCGGGCCGGCGTTGAAGCTGGGCAAGTGCATAGGGGCTCGCGATTGCGAGCCGCTCGATTTTTTCACGCGTGCAGGCTGAAATCTGGTGAGTCTCCAGGTAGTCTGCAACGGGTTGCCATTGAAAACGATCTTCGACCAGCAGGGCCTGGTTTTGCTCTTGATTGTTCATAAGTGGCATTTACTGCAAATGGGAAATATTATTATTTGCGTTAATGTTATATTTCATTAATATCTGCGTTTCCGTATTGAGGTGTGTCATTTTCTTGCCGGACAATTTTAGCGCTGAATCCAGTTCACAAACCATATTAATTTACCGGTATAGCGCAATTGAACTTGACCGGGTAAACGCCGCTGCCTGCCATTGGCCGTGGTTAATGTTTTACGAGTAACTGACGTGAGTTCCCGGTCTGCAAATTTTTCCTATCGGCCAGGTCTGTGGAAGCCGGCAATGATCCTGCTGGCGACGCTGCTCAGCCTTCCCATTTTCACCATAGCAAGCTTCCTGCTGTATCCGTCCAACGAGGTTTGGCAGCATCTACGTGAAACGGTGCTCAACGAGTACCTGCTCAATTCGGCGCTATTAATGCTGGGTGTTGCCGCGGCCACCCTGATCATCGGGGTAGGCTGCGCGTGGTTGACCAGCCTGTGTGTTTTCCCCGGCAAGAAGCTGTTTGCCTGGGCGTTGCTGATGCCGCTCGCGTTTCCGGGCTATATTATCGCCTATACCTATACCGGCATGTTCGATTTTGCGGGTCCGCTGCAGAGCTGGATTCGAGACCTGACCGGCTGGGGTTACCAGGACTATTATTTCCCCGAGATCCGTTCCCTGGGCGGTGCGATCACCATGTTTTCACTGGTCCTGTATCCCTACGTCTACCTGTTATCGCGCGCCGCTTTCCTCGAACAATCGGTATGCGTGCTGGAAGTAAGCCGGACACTGGGCTGCTCGGTGTGGTCGAGTTTTTACCGCATCGCGCTGCCGCTGGCGCGTCCTGCCATTGTCGCCGGTGTGTCGCTTGCCCTGATGGAAACCCTGGCCGACTATGGAACGGTTTCGTTTTTCGGGCTCGGCGTCTTCACCACTGGTATCTTTCGCACCTGGTTTGGCCTGGGCGATGGCGCGGCGGCGGCTAAACTGGCCGCGATATTGCTGATGTTTGTGTTTACGCTGGTCATCATCGAGCGCTGGTCGCGCAAGCGTGCACGCTATCACCATACTTCCAGTCGCTACAGCAGGCTGCCGCAGTATCACTTGCGTGGTTACCGCGCAGTGCTTGCATTTTGCGCCTGTTTTTTCCCACTGTTCTTCGGCTTCATTCTGCCGGCGGGGCAACTGGGACTGTGGGCGCTCGAAACCTGGGACAGCATGGTCGATGCATCGTTTGTCGCGCTCACCCTGAACTCCGTAATGCTCGCCGCCAGCGCCGCTGCCCTGGCGGTGGCGCTGGCGCTTTTCCTGGTTTATGGAAAACGCCAGTTCAGCGGTAAGGCGGTAATCGCGTCGGTCCGCGTGGTCGCAACCGGCTACGCTATACCCGGCACCGTGGTCGCGGTTGGCGTCATTATCCCGCTGGCGTGGTTTGATAACCGCATCGACAGCCTGATGTCGGGCCACTTCGGGATTTCCACTGGCCTGCTGTTGAGCGGCAGCCTGTTCGCGGTCATGTTTGCCTACATGGTGCGGTTTTTGGCGGTCTCGGTGCAATCGGTTGAATCAGGCCTCGGCAAAATCAGGCAGTCGATGGATGAAGCGGCGCGTTCATTATCTTATACTCCGACGCAAATTTTGCTGCGCGTGCACCTGCCGTTAATGAAAGCCACCGTTCTGACCGCTTTCCTCATCGTTTTTGTCGATGTCATGAAAGAATTGCCGGCGACGCTGATCCTGCGGCCCTTTAATTTCAATACGCTCGCGGTGCGCGCATTCGAACTCGCCGGCGACGAGCGCCTTGCCGATTCGTCGACCGCGGCGCTCATGATCGTTGCGGTCGGGCTGGTGCCGGTGCTGTTGTTGAGCCGTGGTATCTCGGCTTCACGGGCCGGCTCATGACCTCGCAACTCGACGTAGAGAACCTGGACGCCGGTTACGACGACCTGCAGGTGCTGAACCAGGTCAGTTTTTCACTGCAACCGGGCGAGATCGGCTGCATGCTCGGCCCCAGCGGCTGCGGCAAGACCACCGTGCTGCGCGCCATTGCAGGTTTCGAGGCGGCCTGGGACGGGCGTATCCAGATCGACAACCGTGAAGTCAGTACCCGCGAGTTCAGCCTGCCGCCGGAGCGACGCAATATCGGCATGGTGTTCCAGGATTTCGCGTTGTTTCCGCATCTCAAGGTCGAGGATAACGTGCGTTTTGGCCTGCATCGGCAGCCACGCCAGGAACAACAGGCGCGGGTCCAGGAAATGCTCGCCATCGTCGGCATGCTCGCCTATGCCCAGGCTTATCCGCACCAGCTTTCGGGTGGACAACAACAGCGTGTTGCGCTGGCCCGCGCACTGGCGCCGAGCCCCGCCATCCTGTTGCTGGACGAACCTTTCTCGAACATGGACGTGGAGCTGCGCGAGCAGCTGGCGCGCGAAGTCAGGAGTATTCTCAAGCAGGAAAACAATACCGCCGTGCTGGTGACCCACGATCAAAATGAAGCCTTTGCCATGGCCGACCAGATTTGTGTCATGAATGAAGGCAGTATTATGCAGCAGGGCAGTGGTTACGACCTCTATCATCGCCCGCTCAATCGATTTGTCGCGGATTTTATCGGCCAGGGTGTTATCATCCCGGCGACGGTGGAAAATGCGACGACGGTTAAAACCGACCTCGGTCGAATTCAGGGTAAAAACAGGATCGATGCATCACCGGGATCGACGGTGGATGTCCTGATACGTCCCGATGATATCGTGCACGACGATACTTCCGAGGAATCGGCTATCGTTGTCGAGAAGGCATTTCGAGGCGCTGATTTTCTTTACTTTCTGCGCATGGATAGCGGGGTCGAGGTGATGTGTCTTGCGCCCAGCCACCACAATCATAAAATTAACGAGCGTATCGGGATCCGGCTCAACCTGGACCACCTGGTCACCTTTTCCCGGACCTGAGGCTATGCGACCCTTGAATTCAGATGATCAGTAAAATTCTCGTTACCATCGCGGTAATCATGGCTTGCATGTGGATGCTGTCGTCGCGCGCCAAGCCGAAATTGAAACGGGTTGCAAATCCGGCCGCTGAACGTAACAAGAGGCTGATTCGTAACGCGGCGCTGGCCTTCATGGTCGTCATGATGGTTGCCGCGGGCGTCATGATTTATCTTGAAGTCGATAAACGCAGCGAGATTGTTACCGTGCACGTTATCAACACGCAATCCGGCGCCAGCACATCTTATCGCGTCAAGAAAAATGATATACACAGCGATGGTTTCACGACCATGAATGGCGTGCAGGTATTTGTTGCCGGAATCGAGCGTATCGAAATAGAACGCGTTGAATAGAACACGTTGATTAGAAACGCGCCCCGCCTGCAGAGCGGGTCTCAGGCCTGCAAACGCTCCTTGATCGCCGCCATTACCGGTTCCAGGTCGGAGGTGGGTACGCTCACCAGTAATCCCTCGTCACGATAAAACTCAACCAGTGGAGCGGTTTGCTCGTTGTAAACCTGCAGGCGGTTTTCGATCGCCTCTACGGTTTCGTCGTCACGCTGAACGATGGCGTTGCCGCAGACGTCGCAGACACCCTCGACCTGTGGCGGTTTCGATTTGACATTATAAATCTCGCCGCAGTTGGTACAGGTGCGCCGCGTCGTCAGGCGGTCGAAAATCACATCGCGCGGCATATCCAGTTCGAGCGCGCAATCGAGCTTTTCACCGAGTTTGGCGAGCAGCGCCTTGAGCGCTTCTGCCTGCGGGATGGTGCGCGGGAAGCCGTCGAGCAGGTAGCCTTGCTTACAGTCTTCCTCGAGCAGGCGCTGTTCCATGATCCCCATGATGAGATCGTCGGTGACCAGGTCGCCCGCCGCCATCGCGGCTTCGACCTGTTTTCCCAGTTCAGTTTCCGCCGCGATCGCGGCGCGCAGGATATCGCC
>Ga0255049_10001724_pt1 | contig 11898 bp, 8 predicted proteins | sample JV7_2_3_MG_FD_183615 | JGI IMG/M metagenome (GOLD analysis project Ga0255049, IMG submission 183615) | Seawater microbial communities from Jervis Inlet, British Columbia, Canada - JV7_2_3 | ecosystem: Environmental > Aquatic > Marine > Inlet | place: Canada: British Columbia | collected 2016-10-06
CTCAGCTCCTTAGCGAGGGTCTTCTGCCTCGCTCTGGCCAGCTTGCCCTTGCCATCCGCGGTCATGCAGCCCTCGACGGTCTGGCCCTGGAGCAGGCCTTTGCTCGCGCGCTTGATGCACTCGCAGGCCTCCTTGCCCTGAGCCTCCGCGACCTTGGCGAAGTTCTTGTTGACCTGGTTGATGCACTTCTGCTGGTCCTTGCCTTGCTCCTGCGCCCAGACCGGTGGGTGCGGGAGAATCAGCAGCGCCAGCAGCGTGACGGCCAGCAGGTCGGTCCGAGCCCGAGCGCGCGCGATCGCCGTGAGGTGGGGCCAGAGCACCGACAGAGCTGTCCTCCTGCGGGGATGTTCTCCGCGACCTGATTGATGGGAACTCCTCAAGAAAGCCCCGGTACCTTACTACAGACGGGTGGTGGGTGTCCCGCATAAATCAGGCAAAAGCCCACATCCCCGCGCTGTTAGACGGGGAGTCGCTCTTCTTGACAGACGTACGCCCGCTATGTGGCAAATAGTCTCGAGGAGTGCTCGCTCCGCCTCCAGGACTGGACCACGGGCACCGCCGCAGGGCGCGTGGCTCGACCGCTGCAGGACCCGGGGGGCGTGGCGCCCGATGCATCCACGCTCGCGGCGTTGTACTCGCTCGCCGAATCTACGGATTCGCCTCGCTTGTACGCCTTGCGAGCGCGGCGCCTCGGACGCCAGAATTGCGTCGGAACTTCCGGAACAGGACACTGGCCGAGGCCGCCGGGAGGGACGCGCGAAGGGTAGGTGAGCAGCGGTGCGAGAGACCCTGGTTCAACTGCGAGTGCAAGGTCTGGTTCAGCAGGAGTCCCCGTGAAGCATCTCCTTGGATTTCTGACTTGCCTGTCCCTCTCGATCACCCCCGTCGCGCTGGCCGACGGATCGCCCGCGACAAGCGACTGGCCCGTGACCGAGGGCAGCCCGGGCGGCGGACGCTACTCGCCGCTCACAGATATCAACCGAGGCAACGTCGACCGGCTCGAGGTCGCCTGGGTCCATCGTCACGGCGACTACAAGCAGAGCTGGTTCCCCTGGGATCAGGGCAGCAAGGGCAGCGCCTTCGAGGCGACGCCGCTGCTCGTCGAGGGCCAGCTGATCTTCCCGACGCCGTTCAACCGTGTGATCGCACTAGACCCCGAGACGGGCGAGGAGCTCTGGAGCTTCGATCCCGAGATCGACATCGGGCGGCGCTTCGCGAACCTGCTCATCAGTCGCGGCGTCGCGTACTGGCGCGATCCTGCGCGCCGCGGCCCCTGTGCGAGCCGCATCTTTCTAGCCACGCTCGACGGACGTCTGATCGCGCTCGATGCCAGGACCGGACAGCCCTGTGCCGACTTCGGTGAGGAGGGCACGGTGAACCTGCTCGACGGCATCGAGGGTCTGGTGGACCCGTGGGAGTACAACGTCACCTCCCCCGCCACCGTGGTCGGCGACGCCGTCATCGTCGGCTCTGCCATCGCAGACATCATCCGGCGCATCCAGCCCTCGGGAGCCGTGCGCGCCTACCACGCGCGCAGCGGGGCGCTGATCTGGCGCTTCGACACGATCCCGAAGCAGGGCGAGTTTGGCACCAACACCTGGGAGGACGAGAGCTGGCGCCACCACGGCGGTGCGAACGTCTGGTCCAGCATGACCGCGGATCTCGAGCGAGGGCTCGTGTTCCTGCCCGTGAGCACCGCGGGGCCGGATTTCTATGGTGGCGACCGCCGCGGTGCCAACCTGTTCTCGGATTCCCTTGTCGTGCTCGACGCGAAGACGGGGCAACGCGTCTGGCACTTCCAGACGGTTCACCACGACCTCTGGGATTACGATCTGCCCGCGCCGCCGGTTCTGGTGCGGGTGCGCCACGCCGGCCGTCCCGTGGATGCTGTCGCTCTGGTCACCAAGACGGGCTTCGTCTTCCTGTTCGAGCGCGAGACCGGCGTGCCCCTGTTTCCGATCGAGGAACGCCCCGTGCCCGCCTCCGACGTGCCCGGTGAGGTCACCTGGCCCACCCAGCCATTCCCCACCAAGCCGCCTCCGCTGATTCCGCATCGGCTCAGCGAGGACGATCTATGGGACGCCCACCCGGGTCGGCTGGAGCGCTGCCGCAAGCGGCTGCGCGCGCTGCGCAACGAGGGCATCTTCACGCCCCCGGCCGAGCGCGGCGCGGTGCTCTATCCCTTCACCGGAGGCGGTGCGAACTGGGGAGGAGCGTCCTTCGATCCCACGAGCGGCTGGCTCTATGTGCCCGAGAACAACTGGGTGCACACCATCCAGCTCGAGCGGCTAGACGACTCCAACTTCGATCACACCGACGGTGTCGTGCTGCAGCTGGGCCTCAAGGCGCTACGCTGGCTCATCAGCGGAACGGGGACCGGCCTGCGCTACCGGATGAATCGGAAGGTCTTCTTCGAGGACGGCGTACCCTGCAACAAGCCGCCCTGGGGGTGGCTCGTGGCGGTCGACCTGAACCAGGGCGAGATCCGCTGGAAGGTGCCCATCGGCGAGGACGAGAACGGCGTGCGCGGCCTCATCAACCTGGGACCCGCGCTGGTCACCGCCGGCGGGCTCGTCTTCCACGGGGGCACGCCGGATCGTCGGCTACGCGCCCACGATGCGCGCACCGGCGAGGTACTGGCCCGCTTCGAGCTGCCAGCGGGCGTGCACAGCGGACCGATCACGTACAAGCTCCGGCCCGGCGGCAAGCAATACCTCGTGATCGCTCCGGGCGGCCACTCGCGTATTGGCTCGAAGCTCGGCGACTACGTGATCGCGTACACTCTGCCCGATGACGAGGTGGTAGAATCCGCGCAGGAGAGGAGAAAGTGATGTCGCTCAACATGACGACGGAAGAGCGCGAGGCCTTCCTGGCGGGACTTCATATCGGCGTGATCAGTATTCCCGACGGCGAGCGCGGTCCTCTGACCTGTCCGGTTTGGTACTCGTACAAGCCCGGCGGCGAGATCGTGCTGGTGACGGGCAAGACCTCTCGCAAGGCGGCTGCCCTTCGCGGCGCCAAGCGCGTGAGCTTCCTCGTGCAGACCGAGGAGCTCCCCTACAAGTACGTCAGCGTCGAGGGCCCGATCGTCGCGCTCGAGGAGGCAGACCTGGACCAGGACGTTCGGCCCATCGCCCAGCGCTATCTCGGGCGTGAGGGCGGAGACGGCTACCTGGCAGCCACGCGTGGGGACCGAGCCGAGGGCGACCTCGTGGTACGAATCGTCCCCGAGCGCTGGCTCAGCGTGGACTACGCGAAGCGCTTCTCCCAGGCCTAGAGCTCGCCCTCGCTGAGCATCCGGGCGGGATCGCGCAGATCCAGCGCACCGAGGTAGCCCCCGCCCTGGGGGAGCGCCTCAGTCGGGCTTCTCGCTCTCGGGGGCGCGCTGCCTCAGCTCGAGCTTGAGCTCGCCGCCCTCGCCCTTCTCGAGCAGGGCGGCGGGGCCCTCCACGACGGCGGACTGAATTCGAATCCGCACCCGACCGTCGGGCATTCGGCCGCAGGTCTCGACCGGTGTGCCGCGGACCACGATGGGCTGCGCGCCCGGAAGCAGCACTTCGGGCGAGCCCGTGGCGGTGGTGCGGCCGCGCTCGAAACACACCACGCGGTCCCCCAGAGTCGCGGCCTCCTCGGGGTCGTGGGTGACGAAGACCGCGGGCGTCTGGTGCCGCTCGAGCGTGGTCTTCAAGATGCGGTGAAGAGCCGCACGGCCCACGTGATCGATCGAGGCAAAGGGCTCGTCGAGAAGCAGCAGGTGCGGCTCCACGGCCAGCGCGCGCGCCAGAGCCACGCGCTGACGCTCTCCGCCGGAGAGCGACTGCGGGCGAGCGCGCGCGAGCGGCCGGAGGCCGAACTCCTCCAGCAACGCCTGCACGCGCGGGTTGTTGCGGCGCCGCTCGCGGCGAGGTAGGCCGAAGGCGACGTTCGTGGCCACGTCGCAAAAGGGCAGCAGTGAGTGCTGCTGCGGCACGTACCCGAAGCGCCGTCGGTGCACCGGTACTTCGATGCCCCGCTCGCGATCGAGCAGGACCTGCCCATGGACCCGGATCCAACCGCGCTCGGCCGGAATCAGGCCGGCCAGAGCCTCGAGCGTCAGGGATTTGCCCGCGCCCGAGGGGCCGAAGAGAACGAGGATGCCCCGCTCGAGGGAGAGCTCGGCGTGCACGACAAAGCTGGCCTCGCCCTGCCCCACGCGAATCGTGAGCTGCGCCTCGAGCGCGAGAGCACTCATCGCGGCTCCTGCGTCGGTCCGAGGCGCGAGGCAGCCAGGACCACGGCCACTGAGATCGAAGTGAGCACCACCACGTAGAGCACCGCGCGCGCGTCGTCGCCCGACTGGTAGGCGGCAAAGATTTCGAGTGGCATGGTGTTGGTGCGGCCCGGAATGTTGCCCGCGAACATGAGCGTGGCGCCGAACTCCCCGATTGCGCGCGCGAAGGCGAGCACGATCGCGGCCAGCACGCCCCGCCACGCCGCCGGCAGGGTCACACGGAAGAAGAGCGCGAGCGGGGCCAGGCCGAGGGAGCGCCCGACCTTCTCGAGCTCGGCGGGCACCGCCTCGATCGCGGGCTGGGCGGTCTTCACGAGCAAGGGCAGAGCGGCGACACAGGAGGCGACCATCGCCGCCGCGGGCGTGAAGACGAGCCGTACGTCGAAGAGCGTGTCGAGCCACTGACCGAATACTCCACGCCGCCCGAGCAGCACCACGAGAAAGAAGCCCAGCACCGATGGGGGAAGAACGAGGGGCAGGAGGATGAGCGCATCAACGATACGGCGCAGCGGGTAACGCCGCCGTGCCTGCAGCCAGGCCAGCGCAATACCCAGCGGCACGACGACGCCCATGGCCAGAGTCGCCACCCGCAGGGAGAGCACGATGGGAAAGGATTCGACCGCGTTCATGCTGGGCTTCCGAAGCCATGCCGCGCCAGAATCTCCCGCCCCGGGGCCGACACCAGGAAATCGAGGAACGCCCGGACGCGGGCGCCCGCCGCGCCCTCGCTCGTGGCGGCGGCGACAACCTCCGCACGCGGCGCCCACGCGCCCCGCGCCTCGTCCAGCACGACCACATCCTCCAGGCTGAGCACATCGGTCCGGTACACGACGGCAGCCGCCACCTCCCCGCGTCTAACGTAGGCCAGTACGGCAGCCACGTGACCGCCGAAGACGAGGCGATCCTGCAACGGCTCCCACTTGCCGAGCTTGCGCAAGGCCTCGCGGGTGTAGCTCCCGACGGGGACCGAGTGCGGATCACCGATGGCGAGCTTCTCGCCGGCGGGCAGACGCTCGAGCATAGCGAACGTGAGCGGCGTGCCGCCCGGCGGCCCGATCAGGACGAGCGTGTTGGTCGCGACCACGCGACGGCTGTCCGCATCCGCGTACTCGCCCTGGATGAGCGCGTCGACTGGCGGCCCGCCCGCGAGGACCACGCCGTCGATCGGCGCGCCGGCCTCGACCTGCGCGCGCAGTGTGCCGGAGCCGCCGTACGTGGCGACGATCTGCTTCCCTCCTTCCCGCAGCACAAAAGCCTCCAGCAGCTCGGGCATCGCGTGGCGCAGGCTCGCGGCCACCGCGAGCACGACCGCGTCCCTGGAGCTGCAGCCGCCCAGGCATCCGGTCATGATAAGCAGAGCCATGACAAGCAGAGCCAGGGGCAGCGCGCTAATCCTGCCGAGCGCAAGGTGCACCACGAGTTCGCGGACGAGTATGGCACAGGCCGACTGGCGAGAAACGGGACCGCCAAACACGCGCCGCGGCTGGCGAATCAGAGCTGCGCCTGCCTCCCGATCCTCAGCCTGTCCTATCAGAGCCCGTGCTAGCACCGGTGCTGCGGCCTTCTCGCGAGCTCTGAGGGAGAACTTTTACCCAAATACGGGAATTTCGGTCCAACCCGAACTCACTCCCAGCCTCGGATTCGTCTCAGAATTAGGTTGACCGCAGCTCCCCGGACCGTAGTAGAATCGACCTCGAGGAGTTGATCACATCACGACCAGATCGTCTCCGAGGCACAGGCCTCGGAGCGGGAGCTTTGCTGGATCTCGCCTTTCCCTCACGGGAGTGGCGGACGTGCAGGCGTGGAACGAACCGCAGCGGAAATGCATCGACGAGCTCAACCGGAACATCGAGAAGGTCGCCAGGGCCCAGGCTCCAGACATGCGTGATCGAAACCCTCGAGCACAGAGTTTTCTTCAACTCAACCCTCCGGATCAGAAGAGCACAGCCATGAGGGCTCAGCCAGAGGATAGAGCGAGCTTCAAAAGGAGAGTACCGATGCAATCAGCCAGCCGTTTGCGAAAAGGGATCGTTTGGACGGCCTTGTGTCTCACCCCGTTCGTCTTCGCGGGACCGGCGAGCGCGCAGCTAGACAAGCAAGAACAGAAGTGCGCGAACTCGATCAACAAGGGCGCGGCCAAGGTCGCCAAGGCCCAGGCCGGCGACAACGCCGCATGCATCAAGAACGGGAGTAAAGGCAAACTTACGACTTCGATCGAAGCGTGTCTCACAGGAGATGTAAAGGGCAAAGTCGCCAAGGCCATCAGCAAGATCAAGACCGCCGACTGCTCGGGCGGCTCGGCTCCCTCCTTCCTGCCCGGCCTCGAGACCAGCTCGGCCGCGATCGGCGACATCATGAAAGCGAAGGATCTCAATCTGATCCATGATATCTTCGGCACCGATCTCGATGTGTTCGTCTCCAAGGATAAGGCCGCAGGCGGCTGCCAGGCCGCGATCGCCAAGGCGCTGGGCAAGTGCCAGGACGCGAAGCTGTCTTCCTTCAACGCCTGCAAGAAGGACAAGCTCAAGGCAGGCGACACGGACATCGAGTCCTGCCTGGGCACCGGCACGGGTAGCATTCCCGATGGCAAGGGTAAGATCCAAAAGAAGTGCGGCGGTGATTTCGGTATCGCCAAGAAGTGTGGCGGGCAGAACCTGGACGCCCTCCTCCCCGGCTGCGGTGGCGGAGCCGGCGCGGCCTGCATCGACCAGAAGATCGAGTGTCGGGTCTGCCTGGCGTTGAATGCTCTCGACGGGCTCAACCGCAGCTGCGACCTGTTCGATGACGGCGTTGCCAACGGCAGCTGCGGCGTTTCGGTGTGCGGAAACGGCGTGATCGAAGTGGGGGAGGACTGTGACCCGCCGGGCAGCACCTGCTCGGGCGGAGAGAACTGTCTGAACTGCATCTGTGTCCCGGAGGGGCTCCTCGGGGAGCACGTGAGCGAGCTCGATCCTGATGCCGTCTGTGAGGGTGGGGACCGAAACGGGCAGGTCTGCACCAGTGCACTCCCACCCTTCCCGCCGATCCCGGGCCTCCTACTCTGCCCGGGCGGAACCTGCGTGCCGCTGGCGAGCCATCTGACGATCGAGAACCGCGGGGGGATCAATATCCCCGCCCTGACCGACTCCACGAACATCATCACCTGTGGAAATATCAACCCGGTTAATGGCACCGCGGAGTGCACGACCGAGACCCTTGGCATCGCGGGACAGGACATCTCTGTCATTGGCTTCCTGTGCTTCCGGCCGCGGCCGGACCTCAACTGTGCCCCGGGTCTGATCGACTGCGACGGGGGCACGCCCATGGATCAGCGCGTGGAGCAGCATCACAACGTGGCGGAATTCGCCAACGCGCAGGACCCGGTTACGTACCCGGTTCCGTTCTGCGGGCTGATCGACTCGGACTGCCTGGCAGGCGGTCCGGACTGCAACGCCAACGACGAGTGCTCGGACATGTGCGACCTCTGGTGCGCGAGCCGCGGACCCAACTTCGTTCAGGAGGAGAGCGGTTGTGAGGGCTTCTGCCAGGTCGAGTCCGGTCCGAAGGACACGGCTATTTGCATCACCCACGCCGACTGCTGCCTCAACGTCAACTGCACGATCGACGACGTGAGCTGCGCGGGAGGCTCGGTCAACGCGGCGCACGTGAACAGCTGCCAGTGCGAATGCCTCGCACAGGGCATCGGTGCGCCGAGCCGTCCGGGCGGCCTGCGCGTGGAGGTCGGCCTCCAGGCATGGATCGAGCTAGAGGGGCCCTGTGATCAGCTGGACGTCGACATCGTACTCGAGCCGGACTGCGTGTCCTTCACAACCGAGTCGTCGTCGGCCTTCGTCAACAACGACAATAACGACGAGGCCAATGACTACGAGGCCGTCCCACTCATGGGCGATCCGGGTGAGGGCTGCACGGCCCTCATCACCAGCGTCGCGACCGGGAGCAAGCTGGTTGCCCACAGCGGCAACTTCGACTCCACGATCGGAGACCTGATCACGCGCTCGCAGAACGTGTCCAAGTAACCCCGGACGGCCGGGTGGAACGCGAGAACCCGCGCGCTCCACCCGGCCGGGTTCAGGGCCGGAGCGCGCCCTCGCGGCGCAGGCGGGCGATCTCCAGCTCGTCGAGACCCCACTCGCGCAGCACCTCGTCGTTGTGCGCGCCCGGGCGGGGCGCAGGGCGGGAGACCCTCCCCGGTGTGCGCGAGAAACGCGGCGCCGGAGCAGGCACGCGCATACCGTCCAGCTCGATGAAGCTTCGGCGCGCAAGGTTCTGGGGATGATCAGGCGCCTCGCGCGGGTGCAGCACGGGCGCGAAGCACACATCGCTGCCTACCAGGCGCTGCTCCCACTCGTCTCGCGTACGCCGGCGCACGCTCTCGGCCACGCGCGCCTTCAGGCCCGGCCAGCCGGAGCGATCGAGCTGATCCGGTAGCTCCTCGTCCCCGAGCCCGAGCGCCTCCAGGAACTCTCGATAGAACTTGGGCTCGATCGACCCGAAGCTGACCCACTGGCCGTCGGCCGTCTCGTACACGTCGTAGAAGTGGGCACCGCTGTCGAGCACGTTCTCGCCACGCTCGTCGCTCCAATCTCCCATGGCCAGCATCTCGTAGGTCATGGCCATGAGCAGCGCGCTGCCCTCGAGCATCGCCGCGTCAACCACCTGGCCACGATCCGAGCTCTGGCGCTCGACCAACGCACACACCACGCCCAGGGCGAGCAGCATGCCCCCGCCGCCGAAGTCCCCGATCAGGTTCAGCGGTGCGACGGGAGCCTCGCCTTTGCGGCCGATGGCACCGAGTGCCCCCGAGAGAGCGATGTAGTTGATGTCGTGCCCGGCCATTCCCGCCCAGGGCCCCGACTGACCCCAGCCGGTGATACGTCCGTACACGAGGCGCGGGTTGCGCTCGAGGCAGACGTCGGGCCCGAACCCCAGCCGTTCGGCCACGCCCGGCCGGAAGCCCTCGATCAGCACATCCGCCCGCTCGAGCAGACCCAGCAGCAGGCCCAGACCTGCGGGGTGTTTGAGGTCGACGGCGACCGAGCGTCGACCTCGGCCGAGCAGGCGCGTCTGCAGCGGTGGATCGCCCGGCCCGACGTCGCTCGCGCGGTCGATGCGCACCACATCCGCACCGAGATCCGCCAGCACCATCGCCGCGAAGGGGCCAGGGCCGATGCCCGCCACCTCGATCACGCGAACGCCCAACAGCGGGCCCGACCTGATCGGCACTACAGTGAGTCGGACGGGTAGAACTGCCGCGCCCACTTGCGCAGCGCCAGGTAGTCCTTCGCCTCCTCGGGTGTGAGGTTCGGGGAGGCGAGGTACTTCATATTCTCCCAGGTGAAGAAGTCCTGCTGGATCACGTTCCGTTGCAGGTCCAGGAAGCGCGCGGCACGGCCTCTGGGCTGCGCCCCAGAGTCGCGCGGCTCACGCTCGGACGCCATCGCGAACCAGTAGTCCGTGTACTCGTCATCGACCGGTGTATGGCTCGTGATCTGCACGCTGCCAATGACGTCGCTCGGGAAGCGCACGAAGCCGAGCCCGATCCCGTAGGTGTCGTAGGTGACGATCGCCTGCACCGGGCCGTTCGGCGTGAGCCAGGACGACTTCCTGCCCTTCCCGTACACGGTCTCGATGGTGGCGTGCAGATGGTGGCCCTTGAGCTCGAAGGTGGTGGTCGCGGTATCGTCGCCATGGTGGACGGGACCCACGTGGTAGGGATCTGCCGCGTTCTCGACGATCATCTGGGGATGTACTCTCACCCGGTTGAGCATGCGGCCGTGTGGGTGCAGCGGGTAGTAGCGCCCATCTTCAAGCTCGGGTACGCGCGGCGGCTGCCAGTAGGGCTCGCCGCCGTCGCGGTCGTGCCAGACCATGACCAGCCCGTACCAGTCCTGCGCTGGGTAGCTGCGGATCCGCAGATGTTTTTTACACTTCTGCTGGCTGTACGGGATGAGCGCGTTGCTGCCGTCGCCGTTCCAGTGCCAGTTGTGCCAGGGGCAGACGATCATCTCACCCTTGACCACACCTCCCACTCCCAGGTGAGCGCCGAGATGCAGGCAATAGGCGTCGAGAACATGAATCTGGCCCGAATCCCCGCGAAAGGCGACCAGCTCCTGGCCGAAATAGTGCAGCTTCTTCACAGTGCCCGGCGCGATATCGTCGGACCAGGCGACCTGATACCAGCCAGTGGCGTAGCGATAGCGAGGGAGGCTCAAAGGGGAGTCTGATCCTTCGAGTGCCATTCGCTCACGCCTCCCTCGAGTGCCTGCGCACCCTAAGGACTACATGGATCCTTGTCAATTGACGGGCTCCCCCGCGTAACGCTCGCGCAGCACGGTCTTCAGCACTTTTCCGCTCGCGTTGCGCGGCAGCTCATCGGCGATGACAACCGACGACGGCTTCTTGTACGAGGCGAGCCTCGCCGCGCAGTGCGCGATGATCTCCTCGGGCGAGGGCGGGTGGGCGCGATCCCTGGGCACGATCACGGCCTTGGGTGTCTCCATCCACCTGGGATCGGGCACCGCGATCACGGCTACTTCGCGCACCTCCGGATGGCTCTCAATGGCGGCCTCCAGCTCGGCGGAGTAGATGTTCTCCCCGCCCGAGATGATCATGTCCTTCTTGCGGTCGACGACGCTGATGTAGCCCTCCGCGTCCATCCGGCAGAGATCCCCCGAGTGGAACCAGCCCCCGGCGAAGGCCTCGGCGGTCGCAGCGGGGTCGTTCCAGTAGCCCTGCATGACCGTCGGCGCGCGGTAGACGATCTCGCCCACCTCGCCGTGCGGAACATCGCGCATGTCGTCATCCACGATCCGCACCTCTACGTTGATCACGGGCTTGCCCACGCTGCCCAGCTTGCGGATGGCATCCTTGCCGTCGAGCATGGTCGTCACCGAGCTCATCTCGGTCTGACCGAAAAAAGTGTACATCGGCACGCCCGGGAAGGTCTCGGCCATCGCCTTCAGAACCGATGACAGCGCGCTCGAGGCGCCCCACGCAATGCGGCGCAGCGAGAACTCTCGCTCCCGCACGCCGGGCAGTGCGCAGATCGCCTGCCACTGGGTCGCGACGAAGAAGGCGCCCGTGATGCGCTCGCGCTCGAGCTGGTCCACCACCTCGGCGGGATCGAAGTGCCCCGTGGGCTGAATGATCGATGTGCCGCCGCTCATCACGTAGTTCAGGATCCCGTTCAGCGCGCCAACGTGGAAAAGCGGCAGGCCCGAGAGCCAGACCTCCTCGCTACCCCGGATACCCATCTCGATCATCGAGTTCATGGTGTTCAGAATGAGATTGAAATGCGACAGCACAGCCCCCTTGGGGCGGCCGGTGGTTCCCGACGTGTACATGATGAAAGCGGGCGCGTGCTCCGGCACGTCGATCGTGAGCTGGGTCGCGGAGGCGTTCGCCAGCGCTTCCTCGTAGCAAACGGCGTCGGCGCCAGCGTCGGCGGCCGACGCACCGACCACCAAACAGACGCCAAGCTCGGGTAGCTGAGCACGCGCCTTGGCGCCGGCCTCGACGAGGTCCTCGTGCAGGATCAACGCCTTGGCTCCGCTGTCTCGAGCGATGTGCGTGACTTCGGCTGCAACAAGCCGGGAGTTGATGGGCACGCAGACCGCGCCGAGCCTCAG
>Ga0255049_10001727_pt1 | contig 11883 bp, 8 predicted proteins | sample JV7_2_3_MG_FD_183615 | JGI IMG/M metagenome (GOLD analysis project Ga0255049, IMG submission 183615) | Seawater microbial communities from Jervis Inlet, British Columbia, Canada - JV7_2_3 | ecosystem: Environmental > Aquatic > Marine > Inlet | place: Canada: British Columbia | collected 2016-10-06
ACAGCTGGTCTACCGTTATGCCAAACACATCTGCAATCCGAATTGCCACATCAACCGTCGGCGCGTGTCGGCAGTTTTCGATTGCATTCATTGTCTGCCGGCTGACGCCAACGCGTTCGGCGAGATGCTTCTGCGTCATTTCGCCGTTCTTGAATCGATGATTTCGAATATTGTTTGACAAGCCCATGATGGATTGCATCTTCTCGTGGATTCGGGGTCGGTGTACGACCTCGCGCCAAGTATCTTGGACAGATCCTGTGTCAGCTGAACTTGACACAGAGTCCGATCCGATTGACCGAGTCAAGTAGAGACGACATCGAGTCAGTCAAGCGCAGTTGCCGCTCGGTCACGCATTCTTGACACTGCCGACGCAGTGTCCAATCTTTGATGCACGGGAATACGGTTTGCCAGTCACATAAATGGGCGGAACGTCGAGAAATGGTGGTCGGTCATTTTGGCTCTTCATCCCAACCACGCAAAAATCCCGCAGTATTCTAGCGGGCGCTTGAGGTGATGCTATCGGCGACCAGAATAGTTGCCATGTCGTTGTTCGCACATGACCGGCTCGTGCATCCTGTCCGGAGCGGACAGAATTACGAAATACAATCTATTGGCTAGCCAGTTTCCTTCGCCCGGCGAGAACCGGCGGATCTGATCAATTTGTCCTGAGATTCAATTGCCTCATTGATCACACGCTTATACACGCGCTTTTTGTCGCTCGAGCGCGCTTCTCGAATGAATACAGAAAATTCACTCGATTCCGTCGCTTTTTTCGTTTTTTTGGAAAACATACTCATGGTTATCTAAGACGCATCTTCCGATATTAGTTCCAAGAGATCACTTTCAGAGTGCTTCTCAGGGATGTGATTATCAATGTTATCGACGTTTGCCTTATATACTTTATCTGAACCATCTAGATTCTTCAAAATAACCGAAACGACAATTTCCTTCCCAAAATCAATTTTTAGTTGATTTACTACCTTTCTGGCGGCGAAATATTGCCCAATGAAGTGTTCTGGCAATATCCGCCTCCCATCTATCAATTCCCTGATTTTAACGAACTCCCAGGCTAACGCAGGTTCTTGATAGACATATAATATTTGGACAAAACGCTCTCTTTTCAATGACCTTTCTATATTACTCTTGGCAATATGATAATTGGACAAAGTCCCGTCTAAAAGGAAATTCTGCGCATTTTTCAATACCCGATCATGTATTTTGTCAACTAGAATTGAGATTGCCGGGTGGAATAAGGCCGAATTATCTCCTGAGTACTCGTCAAATAAGTCGCGAAGCTCGTCGGGATCGATACGAACGGTCTTGCTGACGAGCCCCTCAATATCTCGGAGCAGAGCCTTGGATGCTTCTGTCTTTCCGGCACCTGGCGAACCTGCCATGAACACCGAAACGGGCTGGAGATCCGATGGGAACATACTTTCATCAGTCAGTTCGGTAGCGAGCCTTTTGCCTTCCTTTCGGGCGAATATTTTGGCGCGCTCAATAACTGCCGCATCATCGCTACTTAGTTCAAGAGACATATTTCAATCATACCGCTTCAACCCGGTCGAACGACGTACATTTTCTTAGCACGGCTGCCTGACATGGAATCACGTAGTATCGTCGAACTGATACGCGGCCTGATCGGATACCCGCAAATTTCCCGCAGTGCAGTAGTCGACGCTTTTTGATCCTGACGAGACGACCCGGTGACGAGCCAAGTGCGGTCTGTCACACATAATCTTGAATCACATTGCGTCTATTAGTAATTGTCATTATCGGGACTACAGGAGACACCCGTGGACTCGAGTTCCCAACCAGACATAACGGGTCCGCGCTTGTCCCGGCAGTTTTCGGGCGCTCGCGTCGGCGTTGGCCCGAACGGTTAGGTTTTCTTTCTTATCGAGACCAACTCTGCGCTCCATTGGCTCGCCGAAAGCACCTCAAGCCAGCAGTCATTCCATTCAACCGTGTCCCCCTTTACCGGAACTTGTCCGAGCAACTCCATTACCAGTCCTGAGAGCCTACTGGCCTCTGTGTTGGCCGGCAACTTGGTATTCAACTGCTGGCAAAGTTTGCGAAGCTCAATCGTTCCCAATGCATGCATTGAACCGTCATCCTGAGGCCATAGATCCTCTATCGGCCGATCACTTTCATCAATAATGTCACCGACGATTTCCTCCAGCACGTCTTCGAGAGTGACAATGCCTTGAACGTCCCCGTATTCGTCGACGACGATTGCCATGTGGCGGCGGGCCTCCTTGAAAATCCGCAGCAGCGAATCGAGGCGTGCAGTTTCTGGTACGACGATTGGCTCATGGACCAGATGCGACCAATCAATCGTCTCATCGGATCCATCCTGTAACTGCAAGAGAAGTTCCTTCGCCATTACAACGCCGGAGACCTGGTCCAACTGACCCGTTGTAAAGAAAGGAAAACGGCTGTACCCAGATTGTTTCATTATCTTCAGCACCTGCTGCCTGCTGCTCGTTGCCGAAAGATAGACGACCTGTTTCCGGGGTAGCATCACATCCGACGCACTCAGCTTGCCCAGTCTTGATGCACCGACGATGATTCGCTCAGTCTGCGCGCCGACCACTCCCGCGGTACGGCCAAGCGCGGCGAGCAGTCGAATTTCGTCAACGGAGGTTACCGGTACGTCCTTCCCCCCGGGCAGCATTCGGGAGACGGCCCCGCTCAAGAATACAAGAGGGCGCAATGCGACGGACAGCGCGTGTATGCCGTAGGCAACCGGTGTGGCTAGTCGTCTCACATGGGTGACTCCGAGGGTCTTCGGTATTATTTCTGTGAATATCAGGATGGCCGTCGTAAAAACGATCGTGAAAACCCACAGTGTCTCTGCACTGAAAGCATCCTTATAGGTCGCGCCGGCCACCGTGGTGCCCATCGTATGGGCGATGGTGTTGGCGATAAGAATGGCGGCGATTGGCATTTCGATCCGACCTTTGAATTTTTTCAAAAGTCGTCCGGATCGTTTTCCCTGTCGGGCGAGCGACTCGACCTGTGCGTGATTCACAGACAGTAGAACTGACTCAAATATCGAACACAAAAATGACACGATGAGCGCCACGGATACTGCGGCGATGAAAATCGTCATGAACCCCTCCAAGACAGATCACTGCATCTAGATATCATAGAGCAGTGGTAGCACGATTGAAAAACCGATCCACATGATGATCGCAAGTGGAATACCAACCCTAATGAAATCCGAAAACTTGTAGCCGCCGGCGCTCAGGATAAGCAGATTAGTCTGATAACCGAAGGGTGTTGCAAAGCTCATGTTCGCACCGAACAGAACCGCCAGCACGAACGGCATCGGATCAACACCCAGTTGCTGTGCGGTCGCTATTGCGATAGGTGTGCCGATGACCGCCGCCGCGTTGTTCGACACAATATTAGTCAGCACAGTCATGATCAGGAGAAAGGCACTCAATATGACCGGTGCTGGTAAGTCCGACGCGATGCCGACGAAGCCTGCTGCCAAATACTCGGCCATACCGGTTCCAACAAGCGCTTTGCCGAGCGCAAGGCTGGTCACGATGATCATAATCACCGGGGTGGGCAGAGAATGTGCCGCATCGCGCCAGGTCAGGCAGCCCAGTGCCAGCATTAGGCCGACACCGATGAGAGCACTGATTGAAATCGGCATGATTCCCAATGCTGCGGCCAGGATGACGAACGCCATCACAGCTAGTGCCCGTTTTGCACGATGCGCGCGCGGCAGCTCGATCGTACCGTCGAGCACCAGCGTATCGCCGCTGGATTTCAAGGTATCGATTGCATCGGGGCTACCCTGGACAAGCAACACATCACCCACCCGGAGGCGAATGCTGTTCAAGTCTCCGGCAACTTGCGAGCTGGGAGCCCTGGCTCTGTGAATTGCCAGCGGCAACAGGCCAGTGCTTGCGCCGAATCGCGCAGCCGCGAGGTTGCGCAAATGCAGCGGTGATCCCCGGGTCACCACTAGCTCGGCGAGATGCTGGCCTTCCGCTTTGAGCGGCGTATGCTCATCGATCGGGTGCGCACTATCCGAAATATTGTACAGCGTCGCGCCGAGCAGGCTCTCGAAACGTTTCAAGTTCTCCGGTGAATCTCGTACGAACAATCGGTCACCTGGCTGCAGCTTCATAGAGGGTAATTTCGCAAGGAACACGGTTTCGGTGCGCTGAATTCTGTCTACGCGCATCTGTCCGGCCGTTTTCGCCAGCACTTCGGACAGCGTCTTGCTCGCCGCAAAGCTATCTTCCCCGAGAAAAAGTTGAGCGTTGAATACGCGCGGGGCGGTGTCAGCCATCGGCAGCTCACGAGTCGGCAGCAGTCTTGGTGCGATCAGCCAAACGAATGTCAGACCGATACCGCCCACGAGCAGAACCGGCAGCACGAAATCGAACATGCCGATCCTCGCCAGGCCGAGATCCTGGGCAACGCCGACTACCAACAGATTTGTTGACGTGCCGATGGTTGTCGACATGCCACCAATAATCGTTGCGAGGCCCATCGGCATCATGACGCCAGAGACCGGCGATTTCGCGCGCAATGAAATGCCAACCAGTATCGGAATCATAAGCACCACGACGGGTGTGTCATTGACGAAGGCACTTAGCACTGCCACTGCGACGAGCATAAGCAACAACGCCAGCAATGGTCGGGTCGACCAGGTATTGCTCACGAATGTCGCGAGCGGATGCAAAGCACCTGTGGTTTCGAGCGCCTTGCCAAGCATTATGAGCGAGCAAATCGCGAACAGTGCCTCGCTGCCGAATCCGGCAAAAAACTGGGCCGGACCCAGCGGTACGCCAGAACTCTCATAAGGGAATAACTGAAACCCGACAACGAGCGCAATCAGGATGGCGAGGCTTGATGTTTCAAGTGGCAAACGATCGCGTGTGAAAAGAAAAAGCGCTACCGCGATTAGCAATAAAACGGCAACTCCATGAGCATCCGGAACGATTTGCATCGGCATGTCATTGACTCTGCGTCGTTCGCCGGAGTGGCCAGCCAAGGAATGAGAAGACCAGTTTTCGGATCTCCTCGATCACCAGGATGCTCGCAGCGACCGAAGAAGCCAGTAACCAATCCCCAGGGGACAGCGCCGTGGTTGTAAATACAGTTTGTGCTGGTGGCCAGTGGACAGCGGCGACCTGTAAGCTGAGGACAGCGACCAGTGCAAGCCACAAGTTTCGGTTGGTGAATAAGTACGATGTAAAGGCAGAGCCCGACCCCGAGCGTGCATTGAAAACGTTAAACACCTGGAAAAGCACAAAGGTCGTAAACGCCAGCGTCGTCGCATGCAGTGCAGTACCTGTCCCCAAGGCGTAATACAAGACGCCCAGAGTACCAAGCGTCATAATAGTGCCAAGACCGGCGAGTCGAACTAATAATCGCCAATTCAATAGCTGTTCTGTTATACCCCGTGGGGGTTCGTTCATGATCCCGGGTCGAGTCGGGTCCACACCGAGTGCGATAGCCGGCGGACCATCCATAATGATGTTCACCCACAGGATCTGGATCGCTGTGAATGGCAAGGGCATTCCCAATATCGGTGCAATACCAACTGTCAGCATCGCGCCGATGTTGGTCGACAACTGAAAGCGCACGAACTTGCCAATGTTGTCAAAAATCGTGCGTCCTTCGCGTACGGCGCGAACGATGGTGGCGAAGTTGTCGTCCATCAACACCATGTCAGCCGCTTCTTTGGTGACGTCGGTTCCGGTGGCCCCCATCGCGATACCCATGTGTGCGTGCTGCACCGCAGGTGCATCGTTCACACCATCGCCGGTCATAGCAACCACGTGCCCGCACCGCTGCAGGGCGTCTACCAGACGCACCTTGTGTTCGGGCGCTACGCGGGCGAACACTCCTGTTGATTCGATCTTTTCCGAGAGCGCCGCATCGCTCATGGCGTCAATCTCGGTACCGGTAACGGCGCCGCCAGTAATGCCGAGCATCTCGGCGACGGCACTCGCTGTCGTCTTATGGTCTCCCGTAATCATCTTTACCTGAATGCCGGCCTGCGCACACAAAGCGATTGCTTCACGCGTTTCCGGCCTCGGAGGGTCCAAGAGACCGGCGAGACCGACAAACGTCAGATTTTGGACGTGTTCAAGCAAGTCGCCTCGCGGATCGAACACATCAGCAGGTAGCGTTGCGGATGCGACCGCCAGCACCCTCAGACTGTCACGGGCCATAATCTCGCCCTGATCCAGAAGCGTGCTGCGCTCATCCTTTGTCAGCGGTGACGAACCTTGAGCTGTAAGGAGTGTGTTACAACGATCGAGCAAGACTTCGGGCGCGCCTTTAACATAGATTCTTATTCTCGAACCGTCATGGTGGAAGCTCGCCATGAATTTGTGTTTTGAGTCGAAGGGAATTTCAGCGATTCTCGATGAATGGGCCCGCTCTTGGTCGATTGACAGCCCAGACTTTGCGGCTAGCACCAGCAGCGCACCCTCGGTCGGATCACCGATGACGGAGTCGTCGCGAAGTTTGGCGTCGTTGCAAAGGCAAAAAGGCAGCAGAAGTTCGCGCAGCTCGAGACTCGGGTTGTCTCCATCTTCTGCCTCAATCGTTCCCGCCTTTCCGTAGCCTTTACCGCTGACTTTGAATCGCTGCCCTCTAAAAAATAGTGAGCGCGCGGTCATTTGATTCATTGTGAGGGTGCCGGTCTTATCCGCACAGATGACCGTTGCGCAGCCCAGTGTTTCGGTAGCTGCGAGGCGTTTCAGGATAGCGCCACGCCGCGCCATTCGATGCATCCCGACGGCAAGCGTGACCGTAACCACCGCCGGCAATCCCTCTGGAATGGCCGCAACAGCCAGCGCGATTGAAGTGAGAACGATTTGAACCCAAGGTTCACCGCGCCACAGGCCGGCCGCCATTATGGCCAGCACGACAACACCCGCAATGACCGCGAGCCGCTTACCGAGCGAATCGAGCTGCACTTGCAGCGGTGTGGGTGGCTCAACATCCTCAGTGAGCATCGTTGCCAAGCGTCCCATCTCGGTAGTCATGCCCGTCGCCGTTACCGTCAGCTCCGCCCGTCCGCGGGTAACGATGGTATTCATGTACACCATGTTGGCCCGGTCGGCCAACGGTGTAGATACGTCGTCCAGTACTTCAATGGTCTTGCCCGCAGGAACCGATTCGCCCGTCAACGTGGATTCGTCAATCTCAAGCCCCTGGGCGACGATGATTCGCCCATCGGCCGGCACCTTGCTGCCGGCATCCAGCAACACCACATCGCCTTGTACCAAGTCAAAACGCGAGACTTCAATAGCGACTCCGTCGCGACGCACAGTGGCATGCTGCGCCAGCATTCGCTTCAAGGCTGCGACCGCTTGCTCGGCGCGGTACTCCTGCCGAAACCCGAGCAGAGCGTTAAATATCACGACTCCCAGGATGACAAACGCATCGATCAGGTCCCCAATCGCCCACGCCAAAACCGCAGCGCCGAGCAAGATGATGATCAAGAGGTTCTTGAACTGATCAATGAAAAGATGCCACGCGCGACGCTGTGGTTTCGACACTAGTCGATTGGCGCCGTCTCGTTCGAGACGTGCGCGCGCCTCGGCCATGGTCAGACCGGTTTGGCAATCGACGCCCAGTTTGGAAGCGACCTCCTGAATCGACTGAGTGTGCCAAGGGGATTGCGCTCGATTACGTTCAACCATCGTCCTGCACCGTTTCGAGGCTATCCGCTTTGTCAATGGCCGGTACCGGGAGTGGTTCACTGTGTGAGGTCAACATGCTGGCGGCTTCTGCCGCTGCGTCACGAAACGGCAGCAGCACCACATCAGCACCCGCCGCCAAAAGAAACTCGCGATGTTGCATTGTGTCGGCGGTTAATGCCGTTCGGCCGCAAAACTCGCTGTGCTCCAACGCATGCAGCAGCACCAGACACTTATCCCGCCCTGGTATCGTGTTCACGACCCACTGTGCATCAGCGAGTGGTAAGTCATGGACGAGCTCGATATCTTCCAGGTCACCGTAGACGGCCACTAGTCCTCTCTCGCGCCAAAACTTTACACGCTCGGGGTCAAAATCCACAGAGAGCACCGACGTTCCGCGTTGCCGTAGTTCTTGAACGAGGTTTCTGCCGTACCGGCCCAATCCGAACACAATGGTATTCACCGAAGACGGGCTTGCCCCTGCAGAATCAACCTGCTTTTCGACGGTGCCGGGCGTTCCGGGATTGAGGAATCCAAGCGCTGGGGCAAGCCATCGGTAAAGCCAATGACTATAGAGAATCATGTACGTTGACAGGCCAAACGTAATTAGGCCAATCAAAGTGATTAGTCCCATGGCTGGCTTGTCGATATGGCCCAGGCTGAGGCCTAAGGCCGCGAGGATTAGAGAAAACTCGCTGATCTGCCCCATGGTAAGACCCGTTGTTACTGCGGTGTGCTTCGTATGGCTCATGCCACGCACGAGCGCCATAACCATGATCGGCTTTCCTACCAACACGATTACTGAAAGCAGGATCGCTGGTCCCAGCGCCGCACCAAGGTGCCCCATATCTATCTGTACACCGAGATCTATGAAGAAGAACAAGAGCAAGAAATCTCGCAGGCCCACCAGGCGAGCTGCAAGTATCGCTTTGTAAGGCGTCGCTGCGAGTGCCACACCGGCAACGAAGGCACCGACTTCCTTACTAAATCCCAATCCGGCTCCGAGCGAAGCCAGTCCGATTGCCCAGGCAACAGCAAACAGAGTCAACAGTTCAGGCCAGCGTGCGAATGAGTGCAATAATGATGGGAGTAGAAAGCGGGTAGCCAGAGCAATAAATGCCAAGAAGCCGACGCCCTTGCCGATAACCTCCAACGTCTGCTTACCTAAGTGCGGCCCCTGCACCTCGCCGCCGTAGGCAGTTATTCCGATCATCAATATTACGACCACAATGTCTTGCACGATCAGGATACCCAGGGCTATTCGACCATGCAGTGAATCGATCTCTCGTTTATCCGACAACAATTTGACTATGATGACGGTGCTGGAGAATGTCAGAGCCGCCGTCACGTAAAAGGCAGTCATCTGCGTCATTCCGAGCGCGAGGCTAACGGCGTAACCAATTGCTGCTGTTATTAGCATCTGGCCCAATCCGGCCACCATGGCTACCCGACCGACCGACCGAATCAGGTGAAGGTCGAGCTTCAGACCAACGACGAATAGCAATAGCCCAATTCCGAGCTTCGCGAAGAGGTCTACCTGATCAAGGGCATGTACCCAGTCCAGTCCCGCAGGACCAAGCAAAATACCGACGAAGATGAATGCGATAATTAGCGGTTGGCGTAACCAGAATGCGAGCGCACCGCCCGCGGCCGCAACTGCCAGTACGGCCGCTATTTCAGAGAAAGGGTCGGAAAATGTCGTCATCGAAGGGCGTTTCGGGTCTCCATTTGCTTGCTCAGCCACCACCTAACCGCTGTGACATGACACTCATTGCTCGTAATTTATCGGCCTTCACGTATGCAACATCAGAACGGGAATCGACGTGCGCTTGAGCATGTACTCGGTAACGCCGCCGAAAATCAGTTGGCTTACTCGATTGCGACTGTAGGCACCCATCACCAGCAGATCAGAACCTGTCGATTTGTATGCAGCGATGATGTCTTTGGGCTCATCTTTACCTTGTGCTGAAATACGTTCTGACTGGATACCCCAGTACTTCAGGTACGTCACCAGTTGACCGGCTTTGGGTCCCGCCCGTGTTTCGGCTCCGCTCGTAACGATGGAGACAAGTTCTGCATGCATTAGTAAAGGCATAGCTGCGGCGACCGCCCGTGCTGCATCGACACTTTGGTTCCAGGCTATGCAGATTCGATTGCCGATCGTCCGCCTCTTCGTTTGGGGAAGTACCAACACCGGGCGCGAGGACCTCAGTAGGCACGCCGAAAGAAAAATCCGGGCAAGGGCACCCCCTTTGGCGGACGGACGAGAAACAACCAGTAGGTCCGTTACTGGCCCCAGAATGCCGATCACTTTGTGAGGTGAGCCGACCTTTTCCATCCAGACCGCGCCCGGTTTGGCTCGCGGACGGCGCAAGATGTCATACTCGTGGCGCTCGGCCAACTTCGCAAAAAGGGCTTTCGCCGCAGTACTCGCGTTTTCAGCATTTTGTGGATTCGAGGTGGCCTGCCATTCAACCTCTTCGTTTGATATCCACGACAAGTTCCGACTCGGCGGCAGCGCTACCGGCGAGTGACTGTGCGGTCGGATGTGGCAGCCGATGACACTAGCGCCTACTGTGTGACCGAATGCAAATGCGGCGCTCAGCGCGACAACGCACTCGGGCCGGTCAGCAACTGGAACCAAAATTACCTTCATGCCGAATCTCCCGTAATGGTTTTCCTAGCCCACCTGTGGCTAGTGGGTTACTGGACTTTCAAAACCCGGAGGTTTAATTGCCAACACCGAACAATCTATTTGGTTCAATATGCTTTCCGCGGTATTGCCCATGAAGAATCCGGGAATGCCAGATCGTGCGACGGTTCCCATTACGATGAGGTCGACATCTAATTCCCGTGCTTTCTTCGGAATAGCGGCTTTGGCAGTGCCTTTGATCAGGTGTAACTGGGGACTCACGTAGTCGATAGCGTCCTTGTCTGCTTTTGCGCCGTAGTTGTTCACGAGATTTTCGAGCCAGAACGCTCTCTCGACTGCTTCCTTTTCCAACATAAGGTCAAGTTCTGCATTCAAAATACCCGAGCGTGGTGACTCTAAAATGTCCTCGCCATACAATTTCCACGCATGCACGATGTGCACTTCGCTGCAGTCCGCTATAGCCAGGGACGTGGACATTTCCAATATCTGACGGTTGAGAACATCCTTCACAGCTTCCTTCGGGTCCAGATCGACGGCCGCAAGTATGCGACGATACTGGTGATGTTCTGTGGGTTTGGTAATCCAAACCGGGCACGGACACTTGCGCATCAGGTGCATGTCCGTACTGCCAAATAGCATGCGGCGCGAGCCTCCGGAATCTTCCGCACATTTGATGATCAGATCATGACCGTTTCCCAGTACTTGCCGGATAATCTCAATAAACGGTTTTCCGACAAGAATTATTGACTCGAGGGGCACTCCGGCCACCGCGCCTGACTTAACAACCTCGTCAAGCCAGACTTGTTTCTCGGATATCGCAATTTTCTGTAACTCCAGAGGCGTGACCGCGGTGATGGCCATCTGCAAGTCGCGGGGAACCGCATCTACGACAGCGCATACGGTAAGAAGCGCCTGGTTGTTGTTCGCCAGTGCGACCGCACGTTTCAATGCCACCGAGTAGTCCGTGCCTTGGTCGACAATCAGCAAAATACTACGAAATCTCTTCACTGCTGGGGCTCACGTTAGCAGGATGCTCGGGGCGTCTTTCCTGACGCCTGAATAGGTATATTAGACGGGTTCGATTAGCAGGAAAAGTCGATTATAGTGAGTATACTCATCGGTAATTACGAAGTAATGGCGAGCCAATGATCAACTACAAACATCTGCACTACTTTTGTATCACAGCCCGGGAAGGCGGCATCGCCCGTGCCAGCGAACGGCTGCACGTAACGCCACAAACCATCAGCGGACAGTTGGGACTACTGGAAGACTATCTTGGCACGAGTCTGTTCGCACGGGTAGGACGCAACCTGGAAGTCACTGAGGTCGGTCGGCTGGTACTAAGCTATGCGGAGGAGATCTTCTCGCTCGGGGGCGAGTTGGAAGAGGCGGTCCATCAACTACCGGTCGGACGCCCACATGTGTTCAAGGTTGGGGTGGTTGATGTTGTGCCGAAGTCTATCGCACACCGTTTCTTGATACCCGCGCTGCGAATGGAGGAGCCGGTACGAATGGTCTGCCGTGAATCGAGTCTGGACACATTGT
>Ga0255049_10001730_pt1 | contig 11869 bp, 5 predicted proteins | sample JV7_2_3_MG_FD_183615 | JGI IMG/M metagenome (GOLD analysis project Ga0255049, IMG submission 183615) | Seawater microbial communities from Jervis Inlet, British Columbia, Canada - JV7_2_3 | ecosystem: Environmental > Aquatic > Marine > Inlet | place: Canada: British Columbia | collected 2016-10-06
GATTCCGCGCGCCTTTTCTTCCGGCGCGTTATCGATTTCATCGAAGGCCTTGGCTTCACCGCCCTGCAGTTCCGCCATAACCTTGGTCAGTGCCGCCGTCAGGGTCGTCTTGCCGTGATCGACGTGACCGATAGTACCCACGTTGACGTGAGGTTTGTTTCTTTCAAATTTTACTTTTGACATCTGTCTTCTCTCTACTTAAGTCAAATACCGGAAAACCGGGGACAGTATACAATGGCACTTACTTAACCCAAAACTATCGTCATTGCGAGCGCAGCGACGGCAAAGTATTAGCCGCCACCCTTGATGGCATCGGCGACATTTTTCGGCGCCTGGTCGTACTTCTCGAATTCCATCGAGTAGGTTGCGCGTCCCTGGGTCGCCGAGCGCATGTCGGTCGAATAGCCAAACATTTCAGCCAGCGGCACCGAGGCGCGAATAATCTTGCCCGAAACCGAATCTTCCATGCCGCCGACGATTCCACGACGGCGATTGAGATCGCCCATGACGTCGCCCATGTATACTTCCGGGGTGACGACTTCAACCTTCATAATCGGCTCCAGCAGCACCGCATCGGCCACCTGCACACCCTCGCGCAGCGCCAGCGAACCCGCCAGCTTGAACGCCATTTCGTTCGAGTCGACATCGTGGTATGACCCGTCATACAGGGTGACCTTGATATCGACCAGCGGGAAGCCGGCAATCACGCCGTTCTCCAGCTGCTCCCGCACACCCTTGTCGACCGCGGCAATATACTCACGCGGCACAACACCACCGACAATGGCATTTTCAAATTCGTAACCCGAGCCACCCGCTAGCGGCTCCAGCTTCAACCAGACGTGGCCATACATGCCGCGCCCGCCGGTCTGACGCACAAACTTGCCTTCCTGCTCGACCGTCTTGCGTATCGTTTCCCTGAACGCAACCTGCGGCTTGCCGATATTGGCAGCCACGCCAAATTCACGTTTCATACGATCGACGATAATATCGAGGTGCAATTCACCCATACCCGATATGATCGTCTGTCCCGACTCCTCGTCGGTACGTACCCGAAACGAGGGATCTTCGCGGGCCAGCTTGCCCAGCGCGACACCCATCTTCTCCTGGTCCGAAATGGTTCTCGGTTCAACCGCCACCGAAATAACCGGATCCGGAAAATCCATGCGTTCCAGCATGATGCGATTGCTGATGTCGCACAGCGTGTCACCGGTGCCGACATCCTTGAGGCCTACCGCCGCGGCAATTTCCCCGGCACGCACCTCTTTCAATTCTTCACGCGAGTTTGCATGCATCTGCAACACCCGCCCGATACGCTCCTTCTTGTCGCGGACCGAGTTATACACGGCCTCTCCCGCCTTCAAAACCCCGGAGTACACCCGGAAGAAGGTCAGGTTACCGACGAAGGGGTCGGTTGCGATCTTGAACGCCAGCGCCGCAAACGGTTCGTTGTCATCAGCATGGCGTTCACCTTCATGCTCACCCTCGCTGTTTACGCCCTGAATCGGCGGCACGTCCAGCGGTGACGGCATGTATCGAACAATCGCGTCCAGCATTGCCTGCACGCCCTTGTTCTTGAAGGCCGAGCCGCACAAGGCCGGAACAATCTCACCCGCCAGGGTTCTGATGCGCAGGCCCTGGTGAATTTCTTCCTCGCTGAGGTCTCCCTCTTCGAGATACTTCTCCATCAATTCGTCGTTGGCTTCGCCCGCGGCTTCCACCATCTTCTCGCGCCAGGACTCGCATTCCGCCAGCATATCCTCAGGGATATCCTGTTCCTGGTAGGTGGTGCCCATGTTTTCCTCGTCCCAGATGATCGCTTTCATCTTGACCAGGTCAACCACGCCGCGAAACTTGTCTTCGGCGCCGATGTTCATTTGTATCGGGATCGGCGTGCTGCCAAGCCGGTCGCGAATCTGATCCACCACGCGCAGGAAATCGGCGCCGGCGCGGTCCATCTTGTTGACGAATACCATGCGCGGCACGTGATACCTGTTCGCTTGCCGCCACACGGTTTCCGACTGCGGCTCTACGCCCGCGACTGCGTCAAACACGGCGCAGGCGCCATCGAGTACGCGTAACGAACGCTCCACCTCGATGGTAAAATCTACGTGACCAGGCGTATCGATGATGTTGATACGATGCTGATCGAACTGCTGGTCCATGCCGGCCCAGAAACAGGTGGTCGCGGCCGAGGTTATCGTAATCCCGCGCTCCTGTTCCTGCTCCATCCAGTCCATTACGGCAGCGCCGTCATGCACCTCGCCTATCTTGTACGAGACGCCGGTATAGAACAGTATCCGTTCCGTGGTTGTCGTCTTGCCCGCATCGATATGGGCAATGATGCCAATATTTCGATACCGCGTAATCGGTGTCGTACGTGCCACCGTCGTATTCCCTTTCTTATATCAACTATCTATATCAGCGAACGGTTACCAGCGGAAATGCGCGAATGCCTTGTTGGCTTCGGCCATGCGGTGCGTATCTTCACGCTTCTTGACCGCGGTTCCCTTGTTTTCCGAAGCATCGAGCAATTCACCAGCGAGTTTTTGCGCCATGGTTTTTTCACCACGCTTCTGCGCGGCCTCGATCAACCAGCGCATCGCCAGGGTGTTGCGACGCGAGGCGCGCACTTCGACGGGCACCTGGTAGGTGGCGCCACCGACACGGCGCGACTTTACCTCGACCATCGGGCGTACGTTCTCGAGCGCCTTTTCCATCAAATCGACCGACTCAATGCTGCTTTTACCAGCGACGTTATCGAGCGCGAAATACATGATTTTCTCGGCGGTGGATTTTTTTCCATTACGCATGATCATGTTGATGAACTTGGCGATCTGCAGGTCGTGGAACTTCGGATCCGGCAGGATAACTCTTTTCGGGACTTCTCTACGTCTTGGCATCGGGCAACCTTATGACTATGACTTGGGGCGCTTGGCGCCATATTTAGAACGACCTTGGCGGCGAGTCGGGACACCCTGGGTATCGAGACTGCCGCGTACCACGTGGTAGCGCACACCGGGCAGGTCCTTGACACGACCGCCACGCACCAGTACGACCGAGTGCTCCTGCAGGTTATGGCCTTCACCACCGATGTAGGAAGCCACTTCGTATCCCGTCGTCAGGCGCACGCGTGCTACCTTTCTCAGCGCGGAGTTCGGCTTTTTCGGTGTTGTCGTGTAGACACGGGTACAGACGCCCCGCTTCTGCGGTGAAGCCTCAAGTGCAGGCACGTTACTCTTGCTGCGCTTTGACTGGCGTGGTTTACGTACCAGTTGGTTAACTGTTGCCATCGATTCGACTCTCCTGCGGTCGCTCGTTAAATTTCATGCTGTCTAATAAACAACAGGCTATACATCTGTATAGCCTGCTATTATGGGAGGCGGAATTTTAGGGGCGAAACCGCCCCCTGTCAACCGCTTATTGCCGGCCTATTCCGATACCGTGGCCTCATTTGCCGCCTCTTTCGCAGCGGCTTCCGCGGCCGCTTCGGCAACACCTTCCAGGGCTTCTTCGAGCTCACCCATTTCGGGCATCACCGGCATCACCGGCTTCATGCGCCGCTTGCGCCGCTCTTCGTGATAAGTCTGACCGGTACCAGCCGGTATCAGGCGACCGACGATGACGTTCTCCTTGAGCCCGCGCAGATCATCCTTGGCGCCCTTGACGGCAGCCTCGGTGAGTACGCGGGTGGTCTCCTGGAAGGATGCCGCGGAAATGAACGATTCGGTGACCAGTGATGCCTTGGTAATACCCAGCAAATCCTGCACGTAAGTGGCAGGCTTCTTGCTCATCGCAATCGCCTTGTCATTGGTATCGAGCACGCGCGCCTTATCGACCTGGTCACCACGCAACAGTCGCGTATCGCCACCGTTGGTGATGGTAACCTTGCGCAACATCTGGCGCACGATGACTTCGATATGCTTGTCGTTGATCTGCACGCCCTGCAGGCGGTAAACGTCCTGTACCTCATTAACCATGTACATGGTCAGGTCGCGGACGCCCTTGATGCGCACGATGTCATGTGAATCGAGTTCACCGTCCACCAGTACTTCGCCTTTTTCCACCGATTCGCCTTCGAACACGTTGATGTGACGAAACTTCGGAATCAGCGTTTCGATCGACTCACCTTCGGCATCGGTAATAACCAGGCGTTTCTTGCCCTTGGTTTCCTTACCGAAGGATACGGTACCCGTCATTTCACCGAGAATTGCCGGCTCCTTGGGCTTACGCGCCTCGAACAGGTCGGCAACACGCGGCAGACCACCGGTGATATCGCGGTTTTTGGATGATTCCTGCGGAATCTTGGCGAGTACATCACCGACCTTGATCCTGGCGCCGTCTTCGACGTTGACGAAGGCGCCACCCGGCAGCATGTAGTGAACCGGGATATTGGTTCCGGCGTAACACAGTACATTACCCTTGCCGTCGACCAGTTCAACGGTGGGACGCAATTCCTTGCCGGCGTTGGAGCGAATCGAATCTTCCATAACCTCGATCGTGGTCAGACCGGTCATGTCGTCGACGCGATGCTGAACCGTTACCGCCTCGACAAAGTCGCTGAACTTGACCTTACCGGCCACTTCGGTAACAACCGGGTGCATGTGCGGGTCCCAGGTTGCCAGCGTCTGTCCTGCGGTGACCTTGGCGCCGTCCTTGATGGCAAACTCGGCACCGTAGGGAATCTTGTAGCGTTCCTTTTCGCGACCGGTAGCTTCATCAACCACTCCGATCTCGCCGGAACGCGACACCGCAATCAGGCGCTTGCTGGAATTCTGCACCACCTTGACGTTGTGGAAACCCACAGTACCGCTGTTTTTGACTTCGATACTGTTAACCGACGCGGAACTGCTGGCGGCGCCACCGATGTGGAAGGTACGCATGGTGAGCTGGGTTCCCGGCTCACCGATCGATTGCGCGGCGATAACACCGACCGCTTCGCCCTTGCCAACCCGATGACCGCGAGCCAGTTCGCGTCCGTAACACTGAACGCAGAGGCCGTGGCGGGCTTCGCAGGTAACGGCTGAGCGCACCTTGAGCTCATCGATACCGATTTCATTGATCAGTTCGACCTCACGCTCTTCGAGCAGGGTACCGTTTTCAATCAGCAGGTTGCCATCGTCGTCTTCGATATCCTGCTGTAACACACGACCGAGTACGCGTTCGCCGAGATCGACGACAATATCGCCGCCCTCGATGACCGGACGCAGCTCTATGCCTTCGATGGTTCCACAATCGTCCATGTTGACGACCAGGTCCTGCGATACGTCGACCAGGCGACGCGTCAGGTAACCCGAGTTCGCGGTCTTGAGCGCGGTATCGGCGAGACCCTTACGCGCGCCGTGCGTGGAGATGAAGTACTGCAGTACGTCGAGACCCTCACGGAAGTTTGCGGTAATCGCATTTTCGATAATCGAGCCGTCCGGCTTGGCCATCAGGCCACGCATGCCGGCGAGCTGGCGAATCTGTGCCGCGGAACCCCGCGCACCCGAATCGGCCATGACGAATATCGAGTTGAAGGAATCCTGAACCACTTCGTTGCCCTCGGCATCGACCACGGTTTCCTTGCCGATTTCATTCATCATCGCGCGCGCCACCTTGTCATTGGCGTGCGACCAGATGTCGACGACCTTGTTGTAACGCTCGCCCGAGGTCACCAATCCAGTGGACCATTGCTTTTCGATGTCCTTGATGTCCGCTTCAGCCGCCTTGATCAACTCAACCTTGGCTGCAGGTATGATCATGTCGTTGACGCCGATGGAGATACCCGAACGGGTCGCGTAGTGATAGCCGGTGTACATCAACTGGTCGGCGAGGATAACCGTATCCTTGAGACCGACTTCGCGGTAACAGGCGTCGATCAGCTTGGATACCGCCTTCTTGTCCAGGGTCTTGTTGATCAGCGAAAACGGCAGGCCTTCCGGCAGCATATCGCTGAGAATCGCGCGCCCGACCGTGGTATCGGTCAGGGTCCGCTTTTCGACGCGATTACCGGCTTCGTCGCGGGAGTATTCCGATACCCGGCACTTGATGCGCGCCTGCAGCTCGACCACCTTATTGGCGTAAGCACACAGCACTTCCTTGGAATCGGCGAACACCATGTTTTCGCCCTGCACGTTGATCTTGTCGCGCGTCATGTAGTACAGCCCGAGGATAATGTCCTGGGTCGGCACGATGATCGGCTTGCCGTTGGCTGGCGACAGGATATTGTTCGACGACATCATCAACGCGCGCACTTCGAGCTGCGCCTCGATCGACAGCGGCACGTGTACCGCCATCTGGTCACCGTCAAAGTCGGCGTTGAACGCGGTACAGACCAGCGGATGCAGCTGGATGGCCTTGCCTTCGATCAGGATCGGTTCGAAAGCCTGGATACCGAGACGGTGCAGGGTCGGCGCCCGGTTCAACATGATCGGGTGCTCGCGGATAACCTCTTCGAGGATATCCCAGACTTCGGAGACTTCACGCTCGACCAGTTTCTTGGCGGCCTTGATGGTGGTCGCGAGTCCGCGCATCTGCAACTTGCTGAAGATGAACGGCTTGAACAGTTCCAGCGCCATCTTCTTCGGCAGACCGCATTGATGCAATTTCAGCGTCGGGCCGACCACGATAACCGAACGGCCCGAGTAATCGACGCGCTTGCCGAGCAGGTTTTGACGGAAACGCCCCTGCTTGCCCTTGATCATGTCGGACAACGATTTCAACGGGCGCTTGTTGGTGCCGGTAATAGCGCGGCCGCGGCGGCCGTTGTCGAGCAGTGCGTCAACCGACTCCTGCAACATGCGCTTTTCGTTGCGCACGATGATATCCGGCGCATTCAACTCGAGCAGGCGCTTGAGACGATTGTTACGATTGATGACGCGACGGTAGAGATCATTCAGATCCGAGGTCGCGAAACGACCGCCATCGAGCGGTACCAGCGGGCGCAGATCCGGCGGCAATACCGGCAGTACGGTCATGACCATCCATTGCGGACGATTGCCCGAATCGATGAAAGCCTCGACCAGCTTGAGACGCTTGGAAAGCCGCTTGAACTTGGTTTCCGACTTGGTGCTGTCGATCTCTTCGCGCAGGTTCTGCGCTTCGTGGTTGAGATCCACGTCCTGCAACAGTTCGTAAACGGCCTCGGCGCCCATCTTGGCGTTGAAATCGTCGCCGAACTCCTCGATCGATTCGAGGTAAGATTCGTCGGTCAGCAACTGGCCCTTTTCGAGCGTGGTCATGCCCGGATCGATGACCACGAAACCTTCGAAGTAAAGGACCCGTTCAATATCACGCAAGGTCATGTCCAGCAACAGGCCGATGCGTGAAGGCAACGACTTCAGGAACCAGATATGTGCGATCGGGCAAGCCAGTTCGATGTGCCCCATGCGTTCGCGCCGCACCTTGGTCTGGGTGACTTCGACGCCGCATTTTTCACAGACGACACCGCGGTGCTTGAGGCGCTTGTACTTGCCGCAAAGGCATTCGAAATCCTTGACCGGGCCAAACACCTTGGCGCAGAAAAGGCCATCGCGTTCCGGCTTGAAGGTACGGTAATTGATCGTTTCCGGCTTCTTGACCTCGCCGTATGACCAGGAACGCACCATGTCTGGCGACGCCAGCCCTACCCGGATGTGGTCAAAATCTTCGTCCGCACCCTGCTTCTTTAAAAGGTTAAGTAAGTCTCTCATAGTTATTCCTGCTCGAGTTCAATGTTCAGGCTCAGGGAACGGATTTCCTTGAGTAGTACGTTAAACGATTCAGGCATTCCAGCTTCCATACTGAAATCGCCATCAACGATATTCTTGTACATCTTGTTACGCCCATTCACGTCGTCCGACTTGACCGTCAACATTTCCTGCAAGGTATAGGCAGCGCCATAAGACTCCAGCGCCCAGACTTCCATTTCACCGAAACGCTGGCCACCGAATTGCGCCTTACCACCTAGCGGTTGCTGGGTAACGAGGCTGTAGGGTCCGGTGGAGCGCGCGTGCATCTTGTCGTCGACGAGGTGGTTGAGTTTCAGCATGTACATGTAACCCACCGTCACCGGGCGATCGAAAGCCTCGCCGGTACGCCCGTCGACGAGCGTGGTCTGACCGGTTTCAGGCAGTTCCGCCAACGCCAGCATGTTCTTGATTTCCTCTTCTTCGGCACCATCGAACACCGGCGTCGCCATCGGCACGCCCTTGCGCAGGTTACGGCACAGTTGCCAGATATCGTCGTCGCTTAATTCCTTGATGCGCAGTTTCTCGGAATTGTTGTTGTAGATCTTGCGCAGGAAGATTTTGACTTCCTCGACCTTGCGCTGGGCGTCGATCATTTCACCGATCTTCAGGCCGAGACCGGCCGCGGCCCAGCCGAGATGCGCTTCCAGAATTTGGCCGACGTTCATGCGTGACGGTACGCCGAGCGGGTTCAGGACCACGTCGACGGGCGTGCCGTCTTCGCGGTAAGGCATGTCTTCCTCGGGTACGATCATCGACACCACGCCCTTGTTACCGTGGCGTCCGGCCATCTTGTCACCCGGTTGCATACGACGCTTGACCGCGACATAGACCTTGACCATCTTCAACACGCCGGGCTTGAGATCGTCGCCGGCGGTAACCTTACGTTTCTTTTCTTCGAAAAGGCGATCGAATTCACCGCGCTGCGCTTCCAGCTGCTGGTTCAGCGATTCGAGCTGTTTCGCCAGCTTGTCGTCGATAACGCGGATCTTGGCCCACTGGTCGCGGCCGATGGTTTCCAGGTAGTCGGCCGTGATGACGCCGTTCTTCTTCATGCCACCCGGTCCACCACTGGCCTTCTTGCCGGTGATCAGGCGACCGACGCGCTGGTAGATGTTTTCCTCGATGATGCGGAACTGATCGTCCAGGTCCTTTTTCAGCGAATCGATTTCGATGCGCTCGTTGTCGAGTGCGCGTGCATCCTTTTCGACGCCGTCGCGGGTGAAAACCCGCACATCGACGACGGTACCGGTCACGCCCGACTTCATGCGCAGCGAGGTATCTTTAACATCCGACGCCTTTTCACCGAAGATGGCGCGCAGCAGTTTTTCTTCCGGGGTCAACTGGGTTTCGCCCTTGGGCGTCACCTTGCCGACGAGGATATCGCCCGGCTTGACCTCGGCACCGACGTAGACCACGCCCGACTCGTCGAGCTTGGACAGCAAGCCTTCGCTGACGTTCGGAATATCGGCTGTAATCTCTTCCGAGCCAAGCTTGGTATCGCGCGCCAGGCAACTCAATTCCTCGATGTGTACGGTCGTAAAGCGATCCTCCTTGACCACGCGCTCGGACAGCAGGATCGAATCTTCGAAGTTGTATCCGTTCCAGGGCATGAACGCGACCTGCATGTTCTGACCCAGGGCCAGCTCACCGAGATCGGTAGACGCGCCATCGGCGAGCACATCGTCCATTTCTATGACATCGCCGGGGCGAACCAGCGGCTTCTGGTTGATACAGGTGTTCTGGTTGGAACGGGTGTACTTGGTGAAGTTGTAAATATCGACACCGGGCTCGCCCGCACTGGTTTCCGAGTCATTGACTCGCACCACCGCACGACTGGCATCGACGGAGTCAACGACACCGCCGCGCAAGGCTTTGACCGTGGTTCCGGAATCGACCGCAACCGCACGTTCCATACCAGTACCGACCAACGGCTTTTCGGCACGCAGGCAGGGAACCGCCTGGCGCTGCATATTGGAACCCATCAAGGCGCGGTTGGCGTCATCGTGCTCGAGAAATGGAATCAGCGAGGCCGCGACCGAAACGATCTGCTTCGGCGACACGTCCATGAAATCAATCTTGTCAGAGGTCGACAGAATCGATTCATTCTGATGGCGGCAGGGAATCAGTTCGTCGGTCATCGCGCCCTTTTTGTCGAGCGTGACATTTGCCTGCGCTATCTGGTACTGGCTTTCCTCGATCGCCGACAGGTACTCGACATCGTTGGTTACCTTGCCATTGACTACCTTGCGGTAGGGAGTCTCGAGAAATCCGTAGTGATTGGTGCGCGCGTATACCGACAGCGAATTGATCAGGCCGATGTTTGGACCCTCAGGGGTTTCGATCGGACAGACGCGGCCGTAGTGAGTCGGGTGCACGTCGCGGACTTCAAAACCGGCGCGTTCACGCGTCAGGCCACCCGGCCCGAGTGCGGACACGCGGCGCTTGTGGGTGACTTCCGACAATGGGTTGTTCTGATCCATGAACTGCGACAACTGGCTCGAGCCAAAGAATTCCTTGACCGCCGCCGCTACCGGCTTGGCGTTGATGATGTCCTGCGGCATCAGGCCTTCCGACTCGACCAGGCCGAGGCGGTCGCGGACCGCGCGTTCGACGCGCACGATACCGGTGCGGAATGCATTTTCCGCCATTTCACCGACACTGCGAATGCGGCGGTTACCCAGATGATCGATATCGTCGACGTTACCGTTGCCATTACGAATATCGATCAGCACCTTCATTACTTCGACGATATCCTCGGTCGACAGAATACCTTCGCCATCGATGCTGTCGCGTCCCAGGCGACGGTTGAATTTCATGCGACCGACTTCCGACAGGTCGTAGCGCTCAGCGTTGAAGAACAGGTTCTGGAACAGGTTTTCGGCCGACTCGCGGGTCGGCGGTTCGCCAGGGCGCATCATGCGGTAGATTTCAACCTTGGCTTCGAGATCATTGGTGGTCGGGTCGAGCGCCAGTGAATTCGAAATATAAGGTCCGCGATCGACCTCATTGGTGAAGATGGTGTGGATTTGCTTGATGCCCTTGTCGCGAATCATGGCCAGCAATTCTTCGGTGATTTCGTCGTTGGCACTGGCGAGTATTTCACCGGTTTCCGCGTCGATCAGGTTTTCCGCCAGGATCTTGCCAAACAGATAGTCGTCGGGTACGGCCAGTTGCTTGATCTTGGACGCTTTCAACTGTTTGATGTGCAAGGCGGTAATACGACGTCCCTGCTGCACCAGCACCTTGTTCTTGACCTTGATATCGAAGGTCGCTGTATCACCCTTGAGCCAGTCGGCCTGGAGCACCATGTTGATGCCAGCCTTGGCGATCTTGAAGACGTTGTGGTCGAAAAACATGTCCAGCATCTGCACATTGTCGAAACCGAGCGCGCGCAGCAGGATGCTGGCCGGCAGTTTGCGGCGACGATCGATGCGCACGAACAGCGAATCCTTGGGATCGAATTCAAAATCGAGCCAGGAGCCGCGGTAGGGAATCACGCGCGCCGAGAACAACAGCTTGCCGGAAGAATGCGATTTACCACGGTCGTGATCGAAGAACACGCCCGGGGAACGGTGTAACTGGGAAACGATGACGCGCTCGGTTCCGTTGATGACGAAAGTGCCGTTCTCGGTCATCAGGGGCATTTCGCCCATGTAAACTTCCTGTTCCTTGATATCCTTGACCGTACGATTCTTGGCCGAGGCTTCCTTGTCGTAAATCACCAGGCGCACCAGCACGCGCAGCGGAGCGGCGTAGGTCAGGCCGCGGATCTGGCATTCCTTGACGTCGAAAACGGGATCGCTGATGCGATAGCTGACGTATTCGAGTTCGACATTACCGCTAAAACTGACGATCGGAAAAATGGACTCGAAGGCGCGTTGCAAGCCGGTACCTTCCTGCTTCCCGTCGGGATTGATAAAACGCTTGTATGAGTCGGTTTGAATCGCGAGCAGGTACGGCTCATCGATCACCGCCAGGCGTTTGCCAAAATCCCTGCGGATGCGTTTTTTCTCAGTAAAAGAGTATGCCATTGATAATCACCAATAATAACGTTTTCATATTGCTTCCCAGCCCATCACGCTTGTGGAAGCACGCGCGGGCCGATGACTTTTCAGTCATCAGCCCGAGCTATAAGTACTGGGTACGAATACCCGACAACC
>Ga0255049_10001731_pt1 | contig 11865 bp, 10 predicted proteins | sample JV7_2_3_MG_FD_183615 | JGI IMG/M metagenome (GOLD analysis project Ga0255049, IMG submission 183615) | Seawater microbial communities from Jervis Inlet, British Columbia, Canada - JV7_2_3 | ecosystem: Environmental > Aquatic > Marine > Inlet | place: Canada: British Columbia | collected 2016-10-06
ATCTCGAGATCAGGTCCGGGACCAGCCCCGACGTGATCGCAGGCCACACCGACGTGGTGGCTGCGGCGTTCGACATGTCGCGCGAAATCATCGAGACCTTCATGGTGCCCGAGCTGTTCGTCCACGAATCGTTGACGTTCTATGCCGGTTTCGTCGACGGGGAGTGCGTCACGGCTTCGTTCGGTCAGCAACGCGGCCCGGCCTTGACGGTGTTCAACGTCGCCACCCTGGAGGGGTACCGGGGCCGGGGCTACGGCACCGCCATGACGATGCGCGCCGCCATCGACGGCCGCGACGCCGGCTGCGAGGTCGCCGTCCTCCAGTCGTCTCCGATGGGCTACCCGGTCTACGACCGCCTCGGGTTCCGCACCGTCGTCGAATACGAAGAGTGGGTGTCCCCCCGACCCCAAGACCCGCCCTCCGCCAGCTGATCGCCGTTCCACGCCACCGTTCTTGCGTAAGTAGACGGCGTAATACGCCGCGCAGTTACGCAAGAACGGTGAGTGGGGGCGGTCACAGTTGGGCGTTGCAGAGGGCGCCGATCTTGAACTCGACGAAGCGAGCGATATCGCGCAGATAGGGTGATCGGCGTCCACTGGTGTCCTACAGGCTGGTGTCGTCGTGCTCTTGGGCGTAGTCCGAGCTACGCATCTGGTGTGCATGGAGTGGCAATCCCTCACATCCCTCGGCGAGCGACAGGGTTCGTGTCGTACACTCGGTCACGAGCGGAAGAGCAGAGAGATCAAGCCGTGATGACGGCCCTCTTTGGGATCTCCGTGGGCGGGGCATTGGAGGATGGCGTCATGGGCACGAATTTGGACCGGGGTTGTCATCGACAACGCCAGAACGCGTCGCTACATCGTATGGGCTGGCAGCAGTGAAGAGTTGGTGGAGGGCGGTAGCGGCGTACCCGGCGACCTGGCTGGCGATTGGCCTCGTCGTCGTGGGGACCTGGGCGGTGCTGAGGCTCCTCCAGCCACCGCTGTTCATGAGCGTCATCCTCTTGGTCGTCGCCGGCGTGGCGATTGTGTTCTGGCCGATCACGATGTCGGCGACCGGCACGCTCAATCGCCTTCAGTTCGAGGTGCCCAAGCTGCCCGAGATGGAGCCGGAGGAGCTGGCCCAGCTCGAGGAAGAGCTCGAGGCGCTCGATGACACGCGCCCCGCCCATCAGCTCAAAGCGATCCAGGAGAAGCGGGACAGCCTGGTTGGTGTCTTGAACAACAGGCTCGAAGCGGGTGAGATGACGTACGCCCGCTACCTGTCGACCGCACAGCACGTCTATCTGGCAGCACTGGACAATCTGCACGAGGTATCGGTCGCCGAGCAGAGCGTCAGCGCTATCGACGACGAGTACATCGCACAGCGTCTCGACGAGCTCGCCGATCAAGACAACGAGGTCGCCACGACAGAGCGAGGCTCGCTCGAGGATCGCAGGGCTCTCCTGGAGTCGCAGGACAAGAAGATCGCCGATCTCCTCGCCCAGAACGAGTCGGCGATGACGGCCCTCGATCGGACAGCCACGGCGTTGGCAGATGCACCCATCGGTCGGCAACCCAAGGATGCCGAAGCCGCGATGGCTGCGCTCCAAGAGATGGCAGATCGAGCAAGAAAGTACGCGACGTGAACTAGGGCGGATCGGGGAGTGTGAGGATGACGAGTGAATCACAGAGCAGGAGCGATGCGGCGCTCGAGGCGCTCAAGCTCGACCTGAACATCGAGCAAACCAAAGCGGAACTGGCGCTGCCGGAGCCTGATCCCGATACCGAGCTGCGAGACCAGGCCCGATCACAAGCCGATGCATTGCTTTCCTTCGATCCCAGCGATGAGGTAGCCCGCGAGCGGAGTCGCCTCGCCGTCGAGGAGATGGGGCGGGATTTGCAGCGCAACGCCGCCACCCGCAGCCGAATGCTGCAACAGCCGGTGCGTGACATGGCTCGGGGAAGCGAGGAAGGCGGGCCGGTCGCCAAGTCGCTGGTCGACCTCCGGATCGAGGTGGAGAAGCTCGACCCGGTATCGATCGACCTCGATCCCGGATGGTTCACCCGCCTCATCGGCAGGATCCCAGGGGTCGGGACGCCCCTGAAGCGTTACTTCATGAAATACGAGAGCTCCCAGACCGTCATCGACTCGGTCGTCAAGTCACTCGAGAGCGGACGAAACCAGCTGAAGCGGGACAACGTGACGCTCAGCGAGGATCAGAAGGCGATGCGCGATCTGACCCGGCAGTTGATCGAGCAGATCGCCTTGGCGCAAGCCCTCGATGCCGCCATTTCGTACCTGCTGGAGCGGGAGATCTTGCACGACGACCCACGCCGGCAGTTCATCGAGGAGGAGCTGCTGTTTCCGCTGCGGCAACGCACGATGGACCTTCAGCAACAGCTTGCGGTGAATCAGCAAGGGGTGCTCGCAACAGAGATCATCGTCCGCAACAACCGCGAGCTGGTCAGGGGTGTGAACCGCGCGGTCGACGTGACTGTGAGTGCGTTGCAGGTGGCGGTGACGGTCGCCATGGCGCTTGCTCATCAGAAGATCGTGCTCGACAAGGTCGAGGCCGTGAATCGCACCACCTCCGAGCTCATCGCGGGAACTGCCGAGCGTCTGAAGACACAAGGAACGGAGATCCACAAGCAGGCCGCCGGCACCATGCTCGACATGGAATCGCTGCGTTCCGCCTTCGAGGACATCAACATCGCACTCGACGAGATCTCGCGCTACCGCAGAGAAGCTCTGCCGCAGATGGCAAACACCATCCTGGAGCTGGACCAGATGACTGAGGAGGGAGAAGCCGCGATCGGACGGCTCGAAGAGGGCCAGACGCCAGGCCGTGCGATCGACCTCGATGTGGGCAAATAGGGGATTCAGAAGCAATCGGGAGGACCGAGGGTGCGGATCGACATGAACCTCAAACGGCTGATCACATTGGCCGTTGTGATATCCGCGCTGGCAGCGGCATGCAGCGGCGGGGAGCCGGAGAGGCTCTCGCCGGAGGAGGCCGAGCAGCGCTTGACCGAACTGGTCGACCGGATTGAATGGAGGAACGAGCCGGTTGGGCGCAGGGAATCGGTCCCACCGCCAATCCAGGACCTCGCCGCAACACTTCCGGAGATCGACCAGTTCCCGATCGTCGTGTCTCCCGGATCGGGCTCCAATCGAACCGTCGCCGAGATCTTCGTTTCGTCAGAGAAGTCCTCGCCTGAGCCCCGAACCGACAGCTGGATGATCGAAGCGGCTGAGTCGTTCAATGATTCAGGGGCAACGCTCAGTGATGGCACCACCGCGCAGGTTGCCATCAGGCGGATCGCTTCGGGGACGGGGTATCAGTTCATCGCCGCCGGCAAGGACCTTCCCGCCGGGTTCAGTCCTTCCAACCATCTGTGGATCGAGATGGCCAAGACCCATCGGACGATGACGCCGGTGAGCGAGCAGCTGGTCCCCAACGTTGCAGGACTGGTGATGACGTCGGAGACCGCGAGCGAGCTCACCGCAAAGTACGGATCGCTAGATGCGGCGACGCTCATCGAGGCGGTCATTGCCGGTGATGTCGTGATGGGATACACCAACCCCTTTGCGTCGAGCACGGGCCTCAACTTCCTGCTCACCGTGCTCCACGACTTCGCCGCCGGCGACGAGTCCAAACTGGTCGCGCCCGACGTGGCGAGCGTGTTTGAGCAGTTCCAGGCACAGGTCCCATTCGTCGCATTGACCACCCTGCAGATCCGCGAGTCGGTGGAGAAGGAGAACGGCACCCTCGACGCCTTCGTGATGGAGTATCAGACCTATGTCAACGCCGATTCCCTGCAGACCGGGTTTGAGTTCATCCCGTTCGGGATCCCTCACGACAATCCGCTGTACGCGGTGGGCGACGTGTCCCCTGGTGAGCTGGAGACTCTGGAGCTGTTTGCCGCCCATGCCGGGGGGCAGCAATCGCGCGACCTGGCAACCGAATTCGGCTTTGACTCGCTCCAATATCAGTCGGCCGTTGCAGTCCCGTCCGGGGAAACGCTGATCGAGGCGCAGCAGCTGTGGAAAGACAAGAAGGACGGTGGACTACCCGTCTATGCCGTGTTCGTTACCGACACCAGCGGGTCGATGGCCGGAACGCGCGTGAGCTCTGTTCAAACCGCGCTGGAATCGGCGCTCGGATTCATCAGCACCGAGACCTCGATCGGGATGGTCGAGTTCGGCGACGTCGCCCGCAAGCGGCTCGACATCGCCGAGTTTGATCTTAATCAGCAAGGGCAGTTCGCTGCAGCAGTGGTGGATATGAACCCGATCGGTGGGACCGCGATGTACGACGGCATCCTTCTCGGGTTGTCCATGTTGGCCGACGTCAGAGCGACGGAGCCGAACGCCAAGCTGCTGCTGTTCGTGCTGACCGACGGGGAAACGACGGCCGGTCTGGAATTCGACACTGCTGCGCCCGTGATCGCAGGGCTGGGCATCCCTGTATATACCGTCGGCTTCGAGGCGAACATCGATGAGCTGGCGCGGCTCTCCTCGCTCGTTGAAGCAGCAAGCATCAACGCCAACGAGGATGATGTCGAGTTCAAGATGGCTTCGTTGTTCAACGCTGGGACGTAGGGGTGAAGCCACTTGCCATTTGGGTCATCGGCTTTCTCGTCGTTCTGGGCGTGTTCGTCCTCGCAGTCAACATCGTGCGGGACACCGGTCGGGTCTTCGTGGCCGTGGACAGCTCGTTTCCGATGGAGAGCGTTTGGATCCAGGTGCCGGATGAGCTCAACAAGATCGACGACCGGCGCTTCTCGGAGTTCGCCCTGGCGACGGAGAAGTCGCTGGTGCACTCCTGGAGCGACGAGCTCAGGCTCGGCGCAGTCACACCGTTTGCGCCGTGCGGCTTCGGCGACGTAGCGACTCACAACGAAGTCGGCGAGGCCGACAATCTCATTCTGATCACCACCGCTGCGTCGTGCCCGACTGAGCAGTTCGTCGATTGGGAGATCATTCTGCTCGATCCGGGAGGATCGTGACCTAGGTGCGGCGCCGGTTGCGCCGTCCCTGGTCACCACGTGGAGTGGTTGGTACACTGCGGTCGGTGGTAGGGAGGCCTCCGAAAACCGGAGGCCGAATGCGACGGACGACAACACTGCTGACGGCCGCGGCCACCGCGGTCGCGATCCTCACCGTGGCAGCGCCCGCCGCCGCCCAGACCGTCCCCACCACCATCTTCGAGGATGGCTTCGAGTCGGGCGACCTCTCCCGGTGGGACAACGTCGCCACCAGCCGCTACGCCGTCACCGCCAATCCCGCCAACGTCCACACCGGGAACTACGCCCTGGAGGGCACCATCGCCGACGACGGGTGGGGCGGCGAGATCAACAAGTGGTTCCTCCCCGGCTACGACGAGGTCTACGTCCGGTTCAACGTCATGTTCGAGCCCGGGTTCATGAACCTGCGCGGAGACGGCAACGGCATGCATTTTGCGTCGGTCGCCGGCAACCGGGTCGACAACAAGTGGAGCTCCCACGGCCAGGCCGGGATCACCCCTGACGGCACCGACTTCTTCGTGACCACCGTCGACCCCGACCACTTCTGGGGGGACCCGACGCTGCGGCCGTTCACCTTCTACTCCTACTTCCCCGACATGGTTCCGCCTTGGGGCAACGTCTTCCGCCAGAGCGGCACCCCGACACCGATCGTCCCCGGGCAGTGGCACGAGATCATCATCCACGTCGACGCCGGAACGCCCGGCCAGTACGACGGCAGCCAGGAACTGTGGATCGATGGCGTCAAGAAGATCGAGGTGACCAACATGCGGTGGCGCGACACCACCGACCTGCGGGTGAACGAGTTCGCCATCGTCGACTACATGCCGGGAACACCGCAAACCCAGCACATCTGGTTCGACAACATCTGGGTCGGCACGGGGTTCCCGGGCAGCTCGGGTCCGACGCTGGCGGCGACCGCCGGCCTGGTCGATCCGGCGACGGGGGAGTGGCGCCTGCGCGACCCGGGCGGCTCCGTCGACACTTTCTACTTCGGCAACCCGGGTGACGTGCCGTTCCTCGGCGACTGGGACTGCGACGGTGTGGAGACCCCCGGGCTGTACCGGCGGTCCGACGGCTACGTCTACCTCCGCAACAGCAACAGCCAGGGCGTCGCCGACGTGGAGTTCTTCTTCGGGAATCCGTCGGACCTTCCGCTCACCGGCGACTTCGACAGCGACGGCTGCGACACCGTGTCCATCTACCGACCCTCGGAGGCGAGGGTGTACGTGGTCAACCACCTCGGTGATGGAGCCGCGGGCCTCGGGGCCGCCGACTACAGCTACAGCTTCGGCAACCCGGGCGACCAGCCCTTTGTCGGCGACTTCAACGGTGACGGCGTCGACACGGTCGGCCTGCACCGGGCTTCCACCGGGTTCGTCTACTACCGGGACTCGAACACGACGGGCGTCGCCGACGCCCAATTCTTCTTCGGGGACCCCGGCGACCGCATCGTCGCCGCCGACTGGAGCGGAGATGGATCGGAGTCCGTGGCCCTGTTCCGCCCTTCCCGGTCCCGGTACTACTTCCGGTTCACCAACAGCGCCGGGAACGCCGACGCCGAGCTCCCCTGGGGCAACCCCGGGTGGCTCCCTGTGGCGTGCGCTTAACCACCGTCGGTCGACTACAGATCGCAGGGATCGCTCAACCTGCTCCACTCCCAGAGCGTGATGAGGCCGTCTTCGACGACGACCCGGTGACCCTGCCCCGAGTAGCAAACCCGATGCTCGTCCCAGAACACAAGCCCAAAGGTGACGGTGGGTCCGTTGACGACCACGTCGAAGAGCTGATTGGCATCCTCCGCAGCTTGGAGCTCCAGGCCGGGACCCTCGAGCTGGCTGATGGCATCACGGCCCTCCGTGCGACTGGGGTTCATGGGGTGGCCGATGACGACGGCGTCTTCGGCGTAGAACGCCATCAGCGCTTCGAGGTCGTGCGCATTGGCCGCCGCAACGGCACCCTCCAACGCGGCGAGCGTCTCGGTCTCGACCGCCGATGGGTCGGCCTCGCTCCCTCGGCTGATGAGGACGACGATGACGAGGACAAGGAGGGCACCCGTGGCAACAGAGAGGACGGCGATCCTCGATCCCCTCCATGCCGAGGCCGGGCTGTCATCGGTTCCTTCTGTGGGTGGCATGTTGGCGCCTGTCGATGGTCGTCGTGGGAACTGCCGGACGCGGACTGTCCCCCCTTTCGGAACCTACTCGGGACCGAGCCGACGATGGGTGGGATCTTCAGCTCGCAAGCGCTGGGAGTCAGTTCGTGGCTGCCCGGGAGCGGACCCGGCGGTCGACCGAGGTGACGATCAAGGCGGCTGTGGCCAGGGCAGCGGACACGGCCAGCCAGCTCCAGCCGAACGACCAGGTGTCGATGATGGCGCCGAGGATGATGGGCGCGGCACCGGCGCCGAGGAAGACGCCGGCCTGGGTGATGCCGGACGACGCCGCGGCGCTGTCGGCGTTGGCGTTGACGACCGTGAACGTCATGAGGCCCGGCCACCCCCACCCGGTAGTGAACGCCATGACTACCAGCAGGACGAACGCCACGCCTGCAGCCGCGGGCAGCACGAGGAACGTCACCGCGCCTGCGCTCATCAGCACGATCAGGCCGGCGAAGCCGCGACCGTGGATGCGGTCGGCGACGGCGCCTGCGGTCATGCGGGCCGTGATGCTGGCCGCCGAGCCGGCGAAGAGCAGGATCCCTGCGGCACCCTCGCTCATCCCGGTATCGACCGCAGATGCCACCAGGAACGTACCCAACGCCACCGCCGACCACGAGGCGAGGGCGGCTCCCATCGCCAGTGCCGCCAGCTGCCGCACCGTCATCGGGATGGCGCCGCGGGCGGGCTCATCGGCCCCGGCGACCGCCACGACCTCCTCGTGCTCTCTGGGAATCAGCAGCCACACCACCGGCAGCAGCAACGCTGCAACGGCGAATGCGGCCGGCCAGCCGGCGGTGAGCACGATCACCGGCACGGCGATGCCGGCGAGCAAGGTCGAGGTCGGGATCCCGGCGTGCTTCATCCCGAACAGCAGCCCACGCCGGGCCGGGGCGACCCGTTCGGCGATGGCCTGGTTCGCCGCGGGGTTGGCGAATCCGTAGACGGCGCCGGCAACCACCATCAAGGCGGCGAGTGCCACGGTGGTACGAGCGAAAGCGGCGATCGAGACCAGGACCGCAGCCGACGCCACGGAGTTGATCCGGATCGCAGCCCGCCATCCGATGCGTTCGACCAGGCGGCCCAGGGGAGTCGACGTCATCGCAGCCGTCAGGAAGAACGCCGCGGTCAGCAGACCGAGCGCGGTGGGGGAGATCCCGATGTCGCGCTCCATCTGCACGAAGGCTGCCCCCAGAAGGAAGACCGGCTGGGTGCCCAACGCCACGATCAGGATCCCGAGCACGAGGCGCCGCAGCGGCATTCCGGGATCGGTCACCCGGCGATGCTACGGGCCGCGGATGATGGACCTCCCAGCCGTTGACCGGGGCAACAGCGCGGTGACGTACGCTAGCCCCCGGACACAATCCCAGCGATGGCCCCCATGCCCGTGCAGAACACCGATGCCGAGCAGCGGTACGAGGCGGTCTTCGACCGTCACCACGAGCAGATCTACGCGTACTTCAAGCGGCGCGTCGACCCGACGTCGGCCCGCGATTGCACGGCAGAGACCTTCCTGGTCGCGTGGCGCCGGATCGACGACGTTCCCGACGACGAGGCCACCCTCCCGTGGCTGTACCGGGTTGCCGGCAACGTGCTGCGCAACGAACGCCGCAGTCGACGGCGGGCCTCCCGGCTCACGGACCGGATCGGAGGCATCGGTCGAGAGTCAGCACCGTCCCCCGAAGTCATCGTGGTGCGGCGCGAGGAGGACGAACACCTCCTGCGGGCGCTCGAGAGCCTCCGGCCCGCCGATCGCGAGATCCTGCTCCTCGCCGTGTGGGAGGAACTGCCCTTCAGCGAGATCGCCGTGGTGCTCGGCTGCAACGCCCATGCCGCCTCGCAGCGGTTGTACCGGGCAACGCGGCGTCTCGGCGAACAGTTCGAACGGGAGAGCCGCAGTCCGGCAGGGCGCGGCCGCTCGACGAGAGAGAAGGAGGCGACGTGATCGACCACGACGATGCGCTGGCCCGCCTCCGGGACCTGAACCCGGTGACCGGAATCGATCCGGAAGAGCTCGCCGGCGTCGTCGCCACCTGTGAACGGCGCCGCCGCGAAGCGCCGGACGCCGGTCCGATCCGCCTCGTGAGAGGCCGGCGTGCCTGGTCGTGGCGGCCCGTGGTGGCGTTCGCCGCGGCCTTCGTCGTCGTCATCGCTGCACTCGGTCTGCTCGCCCTCCTCGGCGGCGCCGACGTCCCGGTGGTTGACGAGCCGACGACCACCACCGCTGTGACGCCGACCACGGCGCCTGATGTGCTGCCCGATGATCCGGCGCCGGTTGGTGGGTCGGTCAACGAAGTGTGGGACGTCGCCGTCGCGCCGGACGGCAATGTTTGGATGGCTACGGGCGGTGGTGTGGTGATGTGGGACGTCGCAACCGGGATACCGAGGACGTACACCGTGGCCGACGGCCTTCCGACGAGCGAAGTTGCCGAGATCCTCGTCGCACCCGATGGAAATGTCTGGGCCAAGGGGCGTGGCTGGATCGCCCTATTCGACGGTTCCTGGGAGGCGCTCCAGGCGCCACAGGGTGTCGACGGGCCGGCGTTCGGCGTCGCTCCCGATGGGACGCTGTGGGCCGTCGGTGGCGAGAACGACCTCTATCGGTTCGACGGCGTTGATTGGCAGGTGATCGGGGGCCCCGGTCTGGAAGGGGTGGGCGAGTGGAGCGGATCGATCGCTATCGGTCCCGACGGGACGTTGTGGGCGGCGACGAACATGAGCAAGGGCCTGTTCTCCTTCGACGGAACCTCGTGGACGAATCACGCCGACACCGGCCTTCCTCCTGGCTTCGCCCTCACGGTTGCCGTGGCGCCGGACGGGACGGTGTGGGCATCGGCGGAGGACGATCCGAATGCACCGTCGTCGGCGGAACCCCAGCCGGGGATCGTTCGGTTCGACGGTACGTCCTGGACGCTCTTCACCACCGCCGACGGGCTGTATGCCAACCTCGCCGAGGTCACGGTCGGATCCGACGGAACCCTGTGGGCGATTCACGACGGAGCCGTATCCCGCTTCGCGGACGGTGCATGGACCGCATACGAAGGTGTCTCCGGATCCGGGCTCGCTGCGACAGTCGGCCCGGACGGAACGCTGTGGATGGCGTCGCCGTACGGCGGCGTCGTCGGCTTCGATGGCGAGAGCACCACCCAGTTCGTCGTCGCCGTCGAGGAAGCGCCTTCTGAGGAACCGATTGCCGGTCCCTCGCCCGGGTCCTGGGATCAGATCCTGGCGACGACCACTGCTGCACCAACACGCCCCATCGCCAACTGCCCCGTCGGCACGGACGTGGCGACTCCGGGACCGACGGGCCAGGCCCGCCCCCGGCCCGGCTACATCGGAAACGCCGCCGCCGCCTTCGACCCGACCAGCGGCCGCGTCTACTACGTCGACGTCATGGGCGAAACGTGGACGTTCGATGTGTGCACGAACACGTGGACGGCGATGGCGGCCTCCGGCGTCGTGATCGACCTGTTCGGCGGCCTGGTCTTCGACGTCGACTCGAACCGGGTCGTTGCCCTGGGTGACACCGTGTCGATCTACGACCCGACGACGAATTCTTGGGCGCAATCGCGGGCTGCCGGAGCCGGCGGACCGTTGGACGACTTCTGGCCGGTGGGCGGAGCGGTGTACGACCCGGTCTCGGGTCTTGTCATCGTCGGCCATGTCTACGACGTGATGGCGTACGACGTTGACTCCGACTCGTGGACGTTCGTCGGTACGAAGCCACAGGGGCTGATCGGCCACCTCCTCGGGTACTCGCCCGACCTGGACCGGCTCATCTTCCTCAGCGACACCGCTCCGACGGTGCTGCTCGATCCCCGGAGCGGTGACGTCACCCAGTTGGAAATGAGTCCACCGCAGATCGTCGGGGGCTTCGGGTCGATCTCGTTCACGCCGGGCAGCGACACGGCGTATGCGATTGGTGAGGACGATGAGATCTGCGCGTTCGACCCGGTGGCCCTGGATTGGGACCGCTGTTACCCGCGTCGCCCCGGTATTCGCCATCCAGACGCCATCGTCCATGACCCGATCAACGACCGGATCCTGTGGATCGGGGGCACCTGGGGCGGCTGGGGCGAACCGGAACAGCGCACAGACGCTGTCTGGAGCCTGGATCTCGAGACCGGCGAGTGGACCGAGGTCGTCGTCACCTCGCCCTGACATACCCCAACGCGGCAACCTGCGGCCCTAGCGCCGCCAGGCTGTTGTTCATGCGTAAGAAACCGGCGGTATACGCCGTCTGGTTACGCAAGAACGACCAGACCGGCCCGGATCAACGGGTCGAACCCGGGCGTCCCCTATCCCGGGCCCGATCCGTCTGCGGATACGTCTAGAGGTAGCCCAACTCTGTTCCGACACCGGCGTACCGCATCATGCCGTCCGCCAGTGCCTCGCCTGTGATGAAGCGCTCGTACCGGAAGTCGCTCGACGTGAAGGATCCGATGGCCAGGAGCTTGCGCCCCTCGTCCATCATCAGGATCTCGTCGATGACCTCGGGATGCTCGACCTTGACGATCATCATCCCGCCACCGAATCCGTGGTGGAAGATCTCCGGCTCCGAGCACTTCCCGTCCGCCGCCAGCTTGCCGAAGAACGTCTGCGCATCCGCAAAGTTCTCCAGCGCCTTGTGCTCGCGGCCTGGTACTGGCACCCCGTACGTGAATACGAGGGCCGCATTCCAACGCATGTCCCCTCCCTGTG
>Ga0255049_10001732_pt1 | contig 11865 bp, 10 predicted proteins | sample JV7_2_3_MG_FD_183615 | JGI IMG/M metagenome (GOLD analysis project Ga0255049, IMG submission 183615) | Seawater microbial communities from Jervis Inlet, British Columbia, Canada - JV7_2_3 | ecosystem: Environmental > Aquatic > Marine > Inlet | place: Canada: British Columbia | collected 2016-10-06
GACGGCGAGTTCGCGGCGTTCGAGCCGTTCGAACGTATCCCACCAGGACAGGCCGACCAGCACGATCAGCGTGGCCAGTGCCGCGAGCGGCCATCCGTGCAGCGGCCCGAATCGGCCCGGACGGGACAGACCCCGGACCAGGATACCGGCGGCGATCCACAGCAGCGTCACCAGGACCCAGGCCTGGCCGTCGATGCTCAACCTTGCCTGAAGACCGTGCAGCGTATCCACGATCAGGAACGGCTCCTCGATCTCGACACGGTCGAATCGGTAGCCCTGAACAAAGCGCAGGTTGGACTGAATCTCCGGATCCGCAGGATCCAACCGCCGGGCTTTCTCGTAATGCAGGATCGACGGCCCCAGCCGGCCCATGCGGAACTCGGCATTGGCCAGGTTGTAGTACACCCGCGCATCCGCGACACGATAATCGAGGACGGTTCGGTACTCATCCGCAGCAGCCGCCCAGTCGCCCGCGGCATAGGCGGCGTTCCCGCGCTCGAAGGCCTCCTCGGCGGTCTGTGCGGATGCCGGTAACGCCATCAGGAGGATGCCCGCCAGCAGCAACACAACACGCGTTACACCTACCATGCTCGCTCCAACGCGTCGATCAGGGCGGTCGCCTCGACGAGCACCTCGGCGCGCCGCTCGGCTTTCGCGGTCGACGGGACGAAGCGAGCAAAGTCGCACGTTTCGAGACACGAGCGAAAACGCAGACGCAACGCTTCGTCGATCCCTCGCCCGGTGAGGAGCTCGTCGGCGAGTTCGTAGGTCAGCCCTGAGGGCGCCCGATTGAACCGATCGCCGACATAGCTCACGAGCGTGCGCGCAATCTCCTCGTAGAACGCAGCCCCGTCGTCCTCCGCTAGGTGTTTCCTGATCGCGCGCAGCGCCTTGCGAGCGCGCCGTTTGGCCCGGCGACCGCGGGCCAACCCGAGATCGCGCTGCAACAGATCGCGGCGGCGGCCGAGCCAGACGAAAAACGGCACCCAGAACAGGGGCATGAACGCCAGCGAAAGAAACCACCCGCGTTGGTACAAGCGCGGTGCGGTGTAGGCCAGCGCGTCACCGCGCAACGGCTTGATGAACGCGATGTCCTTCTGCTCGAGCGAGATCACGCTGCGATCCCGGCTCGCCGAGGCGATCGGAAGGCCGTCCCCCTCGACCACGGCCAACAGCAAAGGATCGGCGCGGTCCGTGCGGTACTCCCCGCCGCGCGGCTCGAAGGACACGAACTCCAGTGCATCGAGCGAGATCTCGCCCGGAGCCAGCGGCACCAGAACCCATTCCCAAGTCTTGCGCGAAATCAGCCGGCCGTTGCGCATGTCCGTCTCGAGCGAGCTCTCAGGGTCGTAAACCTTGACACCCGCCGGAGCTTCCCAGAGCGGCGGGTCAATCGTTTGCAACGAGCCTTCGCCCTCGACGGTCACGCGCAAGGCCACCGCATCGTTGACGGCGGCCTCGCTGCGATCCAACGACGCCTTGAACCCGAAACTTCCGACCGCCCCGCCAAAACCCACCGGTGCATCCGCGGGCAGCGGCTTGACCGTCAGCGTCAGCGGCTCCGTCCGGCGCATCACGTTGGTGCCACGCGCGAACAGATCGAATACATCCCTTCGCGACTGGACCTTGACCTGGATCGTATACGGGTCGATCTCGTAACTGCCGGGGCCGAGGGGAATGAGCAGATCTCGGCGTACCGGGTACACGGCGTACGCACGACCGCCGATTTCCGCCCGCGTGGTCTCGGAGTTGATGTCGACGGGTACCGTCGTGGCGAGGAACTGGGAGAAGGCGGGAATCTCGGCAAGCGCGATGTCGTGAACGCGCAACGTGGAGTAGACCGACGCCGTCGCCAACACCGGTTCGCCGACCCAGATCTCGTCGCGACTGAGTTTGGACTCGGCAAAGACCACGTTGCCGGACGAGCCGCTGCCGCCCTGGCCGGTGCCCGAGTCGAGCGGGCGTCTGGGCGACGAGGCGACCTCGAAATGGATCGGATCGGTACTGAAGACCTTCCCATCGACGACGATCTTGAGCGCGGGAATCGATGCGGGACCGAGTTGCTCGGGCAGCAGGACATAGCTGAGCCGGTAGCTCGAGGACACCCGTCCGTTGACGATGCTCGTCGATTGTTCGACACCGGGCCGGTTACGCAGCATGCGTAGATTCTGGAGTTCGCCGATTTGCGGGTCCTCGATTTGCGGGTTGCGCACACCGGAAACCTCGACGACGAGACGTACCTGCGTGACGTCGGTGATCCCCGACGCAGGTTGGATGTACGCCAACACCTCGACCGGCTGCGTCTGCGCGACGAGCACGCCACCGAGCAGGACGGCCGCCGCAAGTACGGCCAGCTTTTGACCGCGACGGATCACCAGTCCTTCTCTCGTTGGCGCTTGGGGCGGCCCCTGGCGCGCATCCGGCGCTGCAAGCTTTCCTTCTCGTCCTCGGCGGCGCTATCCAGCAGGCGTTTGGCCTGCTCTTCGGTCATCTCGCCGTCTTGCGGCTGGGGCTCGCCCGTCGCTTCCGGCTGGGTCTGCGGCGGGTCCTGTTGCTGATTCTGGGACTGCTGATCCTGCTGCTGGTCCTGATCCTCGCCTTCCTGCGGCCGTTGTTCCTGTTCACCGTCCTGCTCGCCGTCTTGTTGCTGGTCTTGCTGTTGCTGCTGGTCGTCCTGCTCGTTCGAATCCTCGTTCTGATTGTCCTGTTGCTGCTGTTGCTGCTGCTGCAGCGCGCGCAACGCCAGCTCGAGGTTGCGCTTGGCGTCGACATCGCCGGGGTCGCTCTTGAGCGCACGGGTATAGGCGTCGCGTGCGGGGCCGTATTCCTGGGCCTGGAAGCGTGCATTGCCCAGGTTGTACGCGGCGTCGGGCTCGAGTTCGGGTGGCGAGGACAACAACGCCCGGGTATAGGCCTCGGCGGCGCCTTCGTAGTCGCCCTGGCGGTACAGCACGTTGCCGATGTCGTAGAACAGTTGCGGGGCCTCGGGAAGCTCGACTTGCGCCTCGGTGTAGGCCCGCAACGCGTCTTCGTAAAGCCCGTCGATGTAGTGGCGGTTGCCCTCCTGGGTCTTCTTGTATGCGGTACCACCCAGTGGCAGGGTCACCGACGAAGCCGCCAGGAGGATGCTCAGTAGCGTGGCCATCATGGCCTGACCCTCCTGCGCCGGGGATCCCCCAGCAACGCTTCCGCGATCAGGGCGCAGAGCGCGATACCCAGCGGGATCTGATAGCGCTCCCTGTAGCGCGTCCTGAGGGTCGCGCCAAACTCGGAAGCGGCCATACCGCCGATGGTCTGAATCAATTCGTCGACCTCGCGTGCGCCCGCCGTGGCGGCGTAGTAGTGCCCGCCTGTCTCGAAGGCCAGTTGCTGCAGCACCGCCTCGTCGAGCCGTGTCGTGACCAACCGGCCTTCCGCGTCCTTTTTGAAACGCCCACTACCGTCGGATTCGCCGTTGACCGGGATCGGTGCACCGCGCGCCGTCCCGACACCGACCGCATGCACGACGACGCCGGCCCGCTTGAGCTTCGGGAGTACCTCGTCGATACCGCCCTCGTGGTCTTCACCGTCGGTGAACAGCACCAGGGCCCGGCTGCGGTCGGCGCCGCCGAGATCGGGATCGCCGAAGGACTGGATCCCGAGTTCGATCGCCTCCGCCAGCGCGGTCCCGGGGACCTGGACGACCTCGGGTTCGACCGCGTCGAGGAACAGACGGACGGCGCCGTGATCGACCGTCAACGGGCAGGCCAGCGAGGGCAGCCCGGCGAACGTGATCAACGCTACGCGATCCCCGGCGAGCGAGTCGAGCAGCGTATCGATCTCGTCGCGGGCCAACTCGAGCCGGCTCGGGGCGAGGTCCTCGGCGGCCATGCTCAACGAGGTGTCCATCAAGACGACGACATCGACGCCCGCCTGCTTGACCTCATCGACCAGCTTGCCCCACTGCGGTCGTGCAACGGCAAGCAGGCTTGCCAGCAGGGCCAGTTGCAAGAGCAACGCCTTGGCGGCCCGGCGGTGCGGGCTGATCCCGGCGGTGAAACGCTGGAGCGTGTCGGCACCGCCGGCAAAGCGGCGCAAGGCGCGGCGCTTACGGGCCACGGAGATCCAGCCGGCGAGCGCGACCAGCGGCAGCCCCAGCAGCAACCACAGGAACTCCGGCTGCGCGAAACGCATTATGGAATCCTCCTCAATCGCGTCCCGACGAGTGTGCGCTCGAGGAACAGTAGGCCGACGGCGGGAAACAGCATCCAGGCGAACAACTCCTGATAGAGCACCCGCTCGCGCGACTCGATTTCGGTTTTTTCCAGCGCATCGATCGTCTCGAAAACGGCCTCCATCGCCCCGCTGTCGCGCACGTTGAAATACTGGCCCCCGGTCGTGTCGGCGATCGACTGAAGCAGTTCCTCGTCGAGCTCGAAGTATTGCATCTGGACATAACGCCGGCCGCGGCGGTCCTGGACGGTCAACGGGACCTGACCGGTCGATCCGACGCCAATGGTGTAAACGCGGACACCCAGCGCCTTGGCCGCCGCCGCCGCGGCTTCAGGACCGATCTGCCCCTCGTTGTTGGCGCCGTCGGTGAGAAGGACGACGACACGGCTACGCGCCGTCGAATCCCGCAAGCGGTTGACCGCGGTGGCCAGACCCATGCCGATGGCGGTCCCACCCTCGTTGCGTGGGCTGAAATCGACGTCATCGAGCATTTGTTGCAGCATCTCGTGATCCAGCGTGAGCGGGCAACGCGTCGTAGCCAGGCTTCCGAAGGCGACCAGGCCCATGCGGTCGTTCGTACGACCCTCGATAAAGGTTCGGATGTTCTTCTTGGCCGCAACAAGCCTGTTGTCCGGGTCGAAGTCCTCTCCGCGCATCGATTCGGACGTATCCTGAACGACCACGATATCGACGCCGAACGTGGAGGTCGTCTCGATCCGGGATCCGGACTGCGGGCGCGCCAGACCCAGCACCAGCAACAGCAGGATCAAGCCGCGCAGCCACGGCAGCAGACCCTCGACCACGACCCACGGACTGCGGATCCTGGGCACCAGGATGCCGGCCTGCGGCAGCGGGACACGGGCGTCACCACGCTTGCGGCGGCGCGCCATCCAGAAGGCCACCACCACCGCGAGGGGTAGCAATACGAGGATCCACGCGGTGGCAAAACGGAACATCAGGCGGCTCCCGCCCGGTCGTTTTCTTCCGCGGGCCGCTCGACCGGTTTGGTCTGATCGATGAGGCCGTACACGCGCTCGACGATCTCCTTGCGCTCGGCCTCGGTGGGGCGATACTTGGCAAATTTCACCGCGTCACAGTCGCCGAGCACGGGAACGATGCGGGTCAGCGCGGTGGCCGGTGTACCGGCCTGCTCGAGGGACGGGCGAACCTCATCCGTCGTCAACTCGAGCAGGTCGGCACGGTAGCGCCCTCCGAGATAGCGTTTCAAGATCCACGCCAGCCGTTCGTAGAAACGATCGCCACTCGAGCGACCCTCTTCGTCCAGCAATTTGCGTAATTGCGCGAAGGCCCACTCGTGGGGCGGGATTCTCGCAAACGGATCCTCGACCGCAGGAACGGCGGCGAGACGCGCCGCGTAGCGGCGGTTCAACCACCACAGCAATGCGGCGACGGCCAGCAAGACGACGAGTGCGCTCCCCGCGAGCCACAGGGGCGTCAGGTTCGCGGCCACCGAGGCCGGCCCCTTGAGGTCGGCAATCTCCACCTCCCCCGTCTCCGATTCGGTCTCCTCCAACACGCTGACGACGTCGATCTCGACCGCTTCGGTTTCCCAAGGCGGCGGCTGGCTTGATGCGGCGGCGATGGTCAGGGCGGGGAATTCGTGCTTTCCCGTCTCGTAGGCCGCGATGGTCGCCGTCCAGCTCCAGAGGTGCCGGCCATCGTCCGTCGCCTGTCCGGACCATTGCTCGTCGAGCACCGTGAACGGACCCAACTCCGGACCCAATTTTTCGCGTTCCGGCGGGTTGTCCTCGGCACTCTCGATCGTGAGCCGTACCGAGATCGGATCACCGATCGTCGCACGGTCCGGTTCGATGCGGAGCGTCACCTCTGCCCGGGCCGAACCGGCCGCCAGCGTGGCGAGAAGGAGGAGGGCGTACCCCGGGTGCAAGCGCCACCGCATCAGGCGCCCGTTCGCCTGACACGCCGGGCGCGCTCGCGAAAGAAACGCACGAACGGTGGTTCGTAGGGCACCCCGGTAGAAAGCTCGAGGAGCTCGACCCCGCAACGCCGCAGGGCGTCCTTCTTGCGTTGCCTGGCCGCGTCGGCAAGCTCGGCGTAGCGCTTGCGCACCCGGGCGGAGCCTGCATCGATCACGCCCGGTCGTTCGGTCTCGGGATCGATCACCGAGACGAGACCGACGGGCGGGAGTTGACTCTCACGCGGGTCCTCGACGGAGATCGCCACCATGTCGTGCTTGCGAGCGGCGACACGCAGGGTGCGTTCGTACCCGTCGTCAAAGAAATCGGACACGAGAAAAACGACGGCGCGTTTGGTCACGACGCGCTGTAGAAACTCCAGTGCCTGGTTGATCCGTGTTCCGCGCCCGTGAGCCTCGAAAGCCAGCACCTCCCGCAGAACCCGCAGTCCATGCTCGCGGCCCTTGCGCGGGGGCAGGAACAGTTCGACCTCGTCGGTAAACAGCAGCAACCCGACGCGGTCGTTGTTGCGCAGGGCGGAGAAGGTCAGCAAGGCTGAAATCTCGGCGGCCATCTGGAGCTTGGTCGAAGTTTCTGTTCCGAAGCGGCCCGAGGCGCTGGCGTCGACGAGCAGCACGACCGTCAACTCGCGTTCCTCGATGAATTTCTTGACGAACGGGTGCCCCATGCGCGCAGACACGTTCCAATCGATCGTGCGCACGTCGTCGCCGGGGATGTATTCGCGGACCTCGGCGAACTCCATCCCGCGGCCCTTGAACGACGAGTGATACGCGCCCGCCAGGCTTTCTTCCACCAGACGACGCGTACGGATCTCGATTCGACGGACACGCCGGATCAACTCGCGTGGCGTCACGGAACCTCCACGGCATCGAAGACTCGTTGCACGACCTCATCCGAAGTCACCGATTCGGCCTCGGCCTCGAACGACAGGATCAGCCGGTGCCGCAGCACGTCGGCGCCGATGGCCTTGATGTCCTCCGGTGTCACGAACCCGCGCCCGCGGAGAAAGGCGTGCGCGCGGGCCGCGGCGACGAGGGAAAGCGTCGCGCGAGGCGAGGCCCCGAACTGCAACAGCCCCTCGAGATCCAGCGCGTGTTCCTTGGGCGCACGTGTTGCGTGGACCAGACGCACCGCGTAGTCCTTGATGCGGTCGTCGACGTAGATCGCGTGCAGTGCCTCACGCGCCTTCAGCAGGGCGTCGAGTTCGACGACGGGGCTGGCCTCGGGGATGTCGATACCGCCCATACGGTCGAGGATTTCGCGTTCTTCTTCGGGGCTGGGGTAATCGAGCTTGAGCTTGAGCATGAAGCGATCGACCTGGGCCTCGGGTAACGGGTACGTGCCCTCCTGCTCGATCGGGTTTTGCGTCGCCATCGTCAGGAAAGGACGCGGCAACGGGTAGGTCGTGTCGCCCAGGGTGATCTGGCGCTCCTGCATCGCCTCGAGCAGTGCCGACTGCACCTTTGCCGGTGCGCGGTTGATCTCATCCGCGAGCACGAAGTTGGCGAACAGCGGCCCCTTCCGCGGTTCGAAGTCGCCCGACTTCTGGTTGTAGATCAGCGTGCCCGTGAGATCGGCGGGCAGCAGGTCGGGCGTGAACTGAACGCGTTGGAAACGCGCGTTCACGGCCGCGGCCAGCGATCGAACCGCCAGCGTCTTGGCCAGACCCGGAACACCCTCGAGCAGCAGGTGACCGTCAGCCAACAGGCCGATCATCATCCGGTCCAGCAAGTAGCGCTGGCCGACGATGACCTTGCGGACCTCGGTCAGCAGTTGCTCGATCACAGCGGACTCGCGCTGGACCCATTCCTGGACTTCCCGTACCTCGCCTTGTTGCATGGTTGGCTCCACCCCTTGTTTTTTTGAATCCGGTCCGAGGACTATCTGACGCCCGGCGCCCCGAAAAGCCGCACCGTCGCTCGACCCATGTTTTCCACCAAGCCATCCATATTAAAAAGGGTGCAAATGGCTGTCAAACAACCGCTGCCTGGCCCCCCCCGGGCCGCGGCCTATATTCGCCCAGGGTGGGTTCGCCCACCCGAGGGAGGGTCGAGGTGCAAACCAAGCTTGGCGCGGGCTTCCTGCTGGTAGCCTTGCTCTACGTGGGCGTGGGCCTAGCGGTTCCGCGGTTCGGGTTCGAACCAATTCCCGAGATCATCCTGGCGGTTTCCTCCTATCTGGTGATCGGCCTCAGCGCCGCGTGGTGGTTCTCGTTCCGGATCACACGGAGAATGCGAGAGTTGGCCGCGGCCGCGGCCGAGATTCGCAACGGGGACCTGACGCGCACCGTGGACACCTCCGGCAACGACGAGGTCGCCGACGTCGCCAGCGCGTTTGCGGTGATGGCCGACAGTCTCATGCACGTCGTGCACGAGGTTCAGCGGGCGGCGGCCGAGATCCATGATTCGGCCCAGTCGCTGGCTCAATCCTCGGATGAGATGGACGGGATGGCGTCGGAGATCGCCGGAGCGGCGCAGGAGATTGCGCGCGGCGCCGAGAGCCAGGCCAACGAACTGAGCCGTACGGACAAACGCGCCCACGAGCTTGCGGGGATCGCCTCGGATGTCGCCGCGGGGGCGCACAACGTCAACCAGGCCGCCGCTGAAGCCGCGCGCCGTGCTCACGACGGAAGCAGCGATGCCAAGCGCGCCGCCGATGGGATCCTCGAGTTGACGGCGCAAAACGTCGAGGCCTCCAAGAGCATGGATGGTTTCCGTGAGAAGGCTTCGGAGATCGGCGCGCTGATCAACTCGGTCCGTTCGATCTCGCATCAAACGAACCTGCTTGCGATCAACGCCGCAATCGAGGCCGCGCGGGCCGGAGAGGAGGGCCGCGGGTTTGCGGTGGTCGCCGAGGAGGTCAGCCGGCTGAGTGACACGGTGCGTGGATTCGCCGAACGGATTTCCGGGATCAGCGAGGAGATCACCGATGGGTCGGCGCGGATCGGCCAGCAGTTCCGGCTCAGCACGCAGGCCGCCGAGAGCGTCGGGAAACGCGTCAACCGAACGCTCGAATCGTTCGACGGCATCATCACGGAAACATGCACGACCGCCGAGCGCGCTGCCGAGATCCACGAATTGACGGCGATCCAGAACAATGCCGTCAACGATGTCCTGGAATCCTTGAAACAGATTTCGAGCATCGTCGTGGCCAACGCCCACGGGACCGAGGAGACGTCGGGCACGACGAAGAACCAACGTGAGTCGATGCGCGAAATGGCGCACTCGGCACGCGAACTTGCCGTCGCCTCGGACCAACTCCGCGAGTTGGTGTCGATCTTCCGGGTGGTGTGATCGTGAACCGCCCCGCCGAGGCACAGTCCGCACTGATGTTTCGACTGGCTTTACGGCGTTACGCGATCCCGCTGCGGCGCACCTCGGGAGTCCAGGATCTCGGCGCGCTGCGTAGGATCCCCAACTCCCCGCGCCGCTGGCTCGGGCTGACCGAGTGGAGCGGTCGCGTGCTGAACGTCATCGACCTCCCGCACCTGTTGGGGGACCGTGCGGTGGAACGCGCGAAGTCGATCGTTCGACTACGCGAACCCCACTCGGGCATGGCACTTTATGTCCCGGCCCATCTCGGGCTCACCGAACTCACCACGCCGGTGCCGGTCGTGGCCGACGAGCCGTATGTCGCGTTGGGAAGCGGACCCGACGCGCTACACTGGATCCACCTCGATGGACTCGTCGCCGAATGCGCCCGGGCCGTGGTCTAATGAAGCGCTCGCGATTCCTGGGGTTGTTCCTCGACGAGGCCGGCCAACACATCGAGCAAGCCCACGCACAGTTGAAGCGGTTCGAGATCTACCCGCAGCGACCCGAGACGTTGCGCTCGCTGATGCGTCACTGCCATTCGCTGAAGGGAATGGCGGCCACGATGGGGTTCGAACCGTTCGTCGAGTTGGCCCACCGCATGGAAGGGCTGCTGCGCGAACTCGAGAGCCGCCCGCGTCTGTGGAGCGACGAGCTAACCCCGCTGTTCTCGGAAGGACTGGATCAGCTGAGCACGTGGGCTGAACAAATCGCCGAGGACGGGACACCGGCGCACACCGAGGTGACCTCGAGGTTGATTTCACGGCTCGACGCTTTGCTCAACGACGGGTTGACGCCGCTGCCCCGACCGCAGCTCCCGGACGAGCCCGAAGCTTCGGCGCAGTGCTGGGTGCGGCTCGCGCTCCAGGTGTCCAGCGCTTCGCCGACCCACCGTATCGTTTCCACGTTGAAACGTGTGGCCAAGCTCGGCCACGTGCGCCGGGTGCGCCCACCGCAACTCCCGGTGGGCGACGATCCGCAAGCGATGGAACTCGAGTTCGAACTCGCCAGCGAGCGCACGCCACAGGCGTTGCGCCGTCGAATGCTCCGCTTCGCCTGGGTCTCGTCGGTGGAGCTCTCCGCGATCTCCCGGGAATCGCTCAACCCCGCAGTGTCGGACCGGCCCAACGTCTGGACACGGGTTCCCGCAGACGCGCTGGATTGGATCGCCGATACGCTGAGAGAACTGGCGATGGAGAATACGGTCACGCCGGAGGCCGGAAATCCGGCTCAGCGCGCGGCCGGCGACCGTAGCGCGTTCCTGATCCGGCGCCTGTTCGATCGCGTCGAGGAGCTGCGGCTCGTGCCGTTCATGTCCGTCAGCCACCGGCTCGAACCCGCGGTGCGGGACGCGGCGCGGCGCGACGGCAAACAGGCCCGCTTCTGCATAGAAGGTGGTGAACTCGGGCTCGACCGCGGACTGCTCGACCGCCTGGTAGGACCGTTGCGTCATCTCGTGCGCAACGCCGTCGCGCATGGGATCGAGACCCCCGAAGTGAGGTTGGCCGCCGGGAAGGCGGCGGAGGGGACGGTCGCACTGAGCGTGGCTCGCCACGCCGATCGGATTCTCCTGACGCTGACCGACGACGGCGGCGGCATGGATACGGCGGGGATCCGTCGAGCGGCGACCGAATCCGGGCAGATCGATGCGCAGGAGGCGCAAGAGCTCGACCAACAGCGGTTGCTTCAGCTTGCGTTTCGACCCGGTGTGTCGACCCGCGACGCGGCCGACGGCCTCGCAGGGAGAGGTGCGGGCCTGGATGCCGCGTCACGGGCTCTGGCCGAACTCGACGCCGTCATCGAGATTCGTTCGACGTCCGACCGGGGAACGCGGTTTGAGATCGAGCTTCCCGTCGGGCAGGCGCTCGTCCAATCCCTCGTATTCAGCCGTGATGGCCAGCTGTTCGGCTTGCCGTTGCGCTCGTTGAGGCGCGCCTCGCCGGCCGAGACCGCGCCGGATGGGATCGAGATCGTCGACCTGGGCGCCGGAGATTCGAAGCCGTCCGAAAACGGCTACTTGCTGGTCCTCGACGAGCCGGAACGCGACGTCGCCCTCATCGCCGACGAGGTCATCGGCAGGCGTGAACTCTGGCTCCAACCCATGGCGCCCGTATTCTCCGCCACGACGTACGTCAACGGCGCGGCGATGATCGAGACCGGAGCGCTGGCGCTCATGATCGATCCGAAGAGACTGCTCTCCCGTCCCTGGTGAGTCCGCCGGTTTGAGGGGCTGTTAGGATGCCCGGCGGAGCGCCATGGACCCAACCCCACCGAGACCGCGAAAACGCTTCGGACAGAACTTCCTGCACGACCCGGCCGTGATCGAGCGGATCGTCGCGGAACTCTCGATTTCCACGGAAACGGCCCTTCTCGAGATCGGACCC
>Ga0255049_10001733_pt1 | contig 11864 bp, 11 predicted proteins | sample JV7_2_3_MG_FD_183615 | JGI IMG/M metagenome (GOLD analysis project Ga0255049, IMG submission 183615) | Seawater microbial communities from Jervis Inlet, British Columbia, Canada - JV7_2_3 | ecosystem: Environmental > Aquatic > Marine > Inlet | place: Canada: British Columbia | collected 2016-10-06
CGGCGCGAGGTCGAGGCTGGTGTGGACGCGATCATTGCTCAGGGTTACGACGCCGCCGGGCATACGGGCGCCATGGGGACCTTCTCCATCGTTCCCGAGGTGGTCTCCATCGCGGGGGATACGCCGATCATCGCAGCGGGTGGCATAACGACGGGCCGGCATCTGGCGGCCGCGCTCTGTCTGGGCGCAGCCGGGGTTTGGACGGGCACACTCTGGCTCGCTTCCCGGGAGTCGGACATAGACATGATCGTGAAGGAAAAGCTGCTCCACGCCACGGCCGAAGATACGGTGCACTCGCGCGCCATCTCGGGCATGACCATGCGGACTCTGAAGTGCCCGTGGACGGACGAGTGGGCCAAGCCGGATGCACCCCCGACGCTGCCGGCGCCGTACCAGATGCTGCTCAGCTCCGACTACATCCAGGGCGCCAACGACCATCGCAGAGAGGATCTGATGACGGAGGCTGCGGGGCAGGGCGTCGGCTTCGTCACTTCCATGAAGCCGGCCCGTCAAATTGTCTTCGATTTGGTGGAAGAGGCCCTTGATGCGATCGAGCAGTTGACCGGTGAATCTGCGTGAGAAGCGAACCTCATCCTACCCGCCCCGGATTCGACGCCGCCGTCAGCGGTCGGCGTGCGGAGTGCGATGGCGGAGGCCCCGTCGCAGGCACTCGATTCGCCGGCCGGCAGGAGTTTACCGGCACGCTCACCGGCGACTACGTCGACCACGGAGACCCGCCGTGGCGTTGGTATCTCATGGTCGATCTTTCCCACAAGCCGGATGGCTACGCCGCAGACCGTATTTGGTGCGAGTCGGGCAACCTGTTCCACCTCGACGATTGACCGCCGACCAATGGGGGGTCTGCTATGATGCCGCCGGGAGAGCTCTAGCATGCGAATCGTCGTCTGTGCCAAGGAAGTCCTGGATCCGGATGCCGTGAATAACTATGCGCTCGCAGGTCGCTTGGAAATCGGCGAGGACGGGAAGACGCTGACACAAACCACCATCCCGCGGCTCATGAACGGCTTCGACGAGCAGGCGATCGAGGCGGCTCTTCGTTTGCGCGACGCGGGCGCCGAATGCACGATCACGGTTGTCTCGGCGGGCTCCGATCCGGCCAACCTTCTCAAGCATGCTGCGGCGTTGGGCGCAGACCAGATCGCCGCGATCCCGCTCCCCGCCTCAGATACGGACTATCACACGGTCGCTCGTCTCCTCGCGGCCTACGTTCGCCGGAGTGATGGGGCTGATCTGGTGCTGTGTGGACGGCAAGCCTCGGACGATGACCAGGGGGTGGTCCCCGCACTCATGGGGGAACTCCTGGGAATGCCGGTCGTGCCCATCGCGCGCGCGCTGGAGCTGATCGACTCGACGGAAGAGTCTGTATTGCGGGTCACACGAGTTACACCGGACGGAGACGAGGTGGTCGAAGTCCCGTGCCCCGCGCTGGTCACGGTCAGCAACGAGCTCGGCGAGCCGCGCTACCCGACTACGGCCAGAAAGCTCGCGGCGCGCCGCATGCAGGCGACCACCGTCTCGCTGGAGGAGCTCGCTCTGCCTGCCGAGGATCTGCAGCCCCGGGTCCGGCTGACGCGCCTGTCTGTCCCCACGATCCAGGGTAGCTGCGAGTTCATCTCCGGAGACACACCGGCCGCAGCGGCCGATGGTCTCGTCAAGCGCCTCTACGACGACAGCATCCTCCAGTAGGTAGCCACATCATGACGTCAAACACGGTTGTCGTGTGTACATGGGACAGGGGTCGGGAGGGGCTTCCCACTGGGGTCGAGGAGGTACTCACGCTGGGCCGCAAGCTGAGTGCCCGCCTGGGAGGAGAGCTGCGCTGGCTCCTCCTGGGACCGATGCCGGACCAGGCGATGGAGATCGCTGGCCGCTACGGGGTGACCCGCATCGACCGGATCGAGGACGCCAAGTTGGACAGCTTCCAGCCGGATCCCTACGTCGAGGCGCTCGCCCAGTACTGCGCCCAGGAGTCCCCGAAGCTGTTCCTGTGCAGCCAGACCTTCGACGCCAGGCTCGTGGCGCCTCGTCTTGCAGGGCGCCTGAACTCGGGTGTGGTGATGAATAGCGTAGATCTGGAGATCGACGGAGATGGCCAGCTCCAGGTCATCGCGTCTGCTTACGGAGGCGACACACATGCGGCCTATGCGCTCGAAGGCGACCGAACCTGCGTAATCGGAGTGCTGGCGAGCGCGCTGCTGCCGGAGCCCGTCGAAGGCGCTGGCTCCAGCCCGAAAGTGCGGGACGTCCCGGTGGATCTCAGCGCGGTCGAGGAGCGGATCCGTACGATTGAGAAGGCTCGGGCGGAGGGCCCGCGCCTCGAGGACGCCGAGGTAATCGTCGCCGGAGGCCGGGGTCTGGGCTCGCCCGAGAACTACAAGCTGGTGGAGGAGCTGGCCGAAGCGCTGGGCGGGATGGCCGGCGCATCCAGGCCCATCGTGGACGACGGATGGGTGGATTCGTCGCGGCAGGTGGGGCTTACGGGTAGGATCACGCGGCCCGCTCTCTACATTGCGGCCGGCATTTCGGGCGCCAGTCAACATATGGCAGGATGTTCCGCTGCCAAGACGATCGCGGCCATCAACTCCGATCCGGATGCCTCGATCTTCCGCTACGCTCGCTACGGAATCGTGGGGGACTGTCTCCAGATCCTGCCCGAGCTGATCCGGGCCATTAAGGACCGACGAGGGGATTCCCAATGACCACTAAGCCTGTTCCTGCCGCCGAGGGCTTGTTTAGCGATACCGCCGATGGGCCACGTCTGTTGGGCTCGAGATGTGCGTCGTGCGCGACGCCGTATTTCCCCAGGTCCCCGGCCTGTCACAATCCAGATTGTGCGGAGTCGAAGGTGGAGGACGCCGCCTTCGGACCTCGGGGAAAGCTCTGGAGCTGCGCGATTCAGAATTACCCGCCGCCCCTGCCGGCCAGGTACAACGAGCCCTATGCCCCCTACGCTGTCGGCCTGGTGGACCTGCCCGAAGGACTGCGGGTCCTGGGAAGGATCAGCACCGACAACCCGGAGGGTCTGCAGCTAGGAACCGAGGTGGAACTCGTCCTGGAGGAGCTCTACCGCGACGAGGATGGCAACAAGGTGATCACCTGGAAGTTCAGGCCGGTCTAACGCGTTGGCAGCATGAGCCTACTAGCAAAGGAATCGTAGGATGAGAGAGGTCGCAGCCCTGGGGCTGGGAATGCATCCCTGGGGGAAGTTCGAGGCCAAGTCGGTGACCGAAATGTGTCGCGAGGCCGTCGAGGCAGCGCTCGCGGATGCCGGGGTCGAGTGGCGGGACATCCAAGCCGTCTCCGCTGCCAGCTCCCGCTTCTCTGGCGGCAAAGGCTGGGGCCTGAACGGGAACGATGTCGTCGAGGACATGGGCTCGACTGGCATTCCCGTCTACAACCTGTCTGCCGGCTGTGCAGCCGGCGGCAATGCGTTCAACATCGGCCACACTCTTGTAGCGAGCGGCCTGCACGACATCGTCCTCGTCGTTGGCGGCGAGAAGATGCCGAAGGGCTTCATCCAGACGTCGGGGATCGAGGAGGTGACCGACCCCGAGTACCTGCGCCAGCGCTGTGTCGGCGTGCCGGGACCGGCCTTCTGGGCGCTGCTGTGCAGGCAGCGCATGGATGAGTACGGAACGACGGAGAAGCACCTGGCCCAGGTCGCCGTCAAGGCGCACAAGAACTCCGTGCACAACCCCAATGCGCGGTTCAGGAAGGAGTTCAGCATCGAGGACGTCCTCGGCTCGCCGCTGGTGAGCTTCCCTCTTCGGCTCTACGAGATCTGCCCCGTAAGCGACGGGGCGGCGGCGGTGGTGCTCTGCTCCGCAGAGGAGGCACGTAAGCGAACGACGAGGCCGGTCTGCGTGGCCGCGAGCACGGTGGCCACGGCCCGCTTCGACGATGGCATTCCCAGAGGGCTTGCCGGCATGGCCCCGCGCGGTAGGACTTTCCACAGCGAGGCCACACTCGCGGTCCAGAAGGCCTTCGAGCAGGCCGGCGTCGGTCCCGGCGACCTGGATCTGGTGGAGCTGCAGGACAACACCGTCTACTACGAGCTCGCCTTCCCCGAGGAGTGGGGCCTGTGTAAGCCCGGTGAATCCGAGCGCCTGCTGGAGCGCGGCGAGACCACGCCGATGGGCAAGCTCCCCATCAACCCCAGCGGCGGCTTTCTCTGCTTCGGAGAGGCGACGACGGCGCAGGGCCTGTTTCAGGTTTGCGAGCTCGGGTGGCAGCTACGGGGCGAGGCCGGAGCGCGGCAGGTCCCGGAAGCAAAGCTGGGGCTGGCACAGACGCTGGGCTTGGGCGGAAACGCAACCGCCCTCATTCTGAAGCGCTGAGCTAGCTGAAGCCCTGAGCTAACGCCCTTGGAACTTTGGCTTGCGCTTCTCCACGAAGGCTGCCGTGCCTTCCTTCGCATCCTGTGTGTGGGCGGACATCGTGGATGCGACCGCCTCGTAATCGAGCATCTCATCCAGGTTTGAGGTCAGCGACTTGTGGATGAAGCGGCGCGCCAGATCGACGGCCACGCTGGGGCCACGTGCGAGCTCCTTGGCGTAACGCATGGCCGCGGGCAGCGCTTCGCCGGGCTCGACCAGCTCGTCGATGAGTCCCTCTTTGTGAGCTTCCTCGGCCTCCAGGATCCTCCCCGTCTCCACCATCATGAGGGCGGTCGACAGGCTGGTAATCCTCGGCAGGAAGTACGTGATCCCGCAGTCAGGGGCGAAGCCGAGCCGAACCATGGCAGCGCACATACGCGTGCTCTTATCGGCGATCCTGCGGTCGCAGGCCAGGGCGAAGGCCAGGCCCGCCCCCATCACGGGCCCGGATAGCGCGGCGATCACAGGCTTCTCCACCTCGACAATCATGCGGGCGAATTCGGCGACCGGTCCGGCAGGCGTCTTTCGCTGATAGCGATCCAGGGGGACATCCGAGAGCCCCGGCATCCCGCGGTCCGCTGAACCGCTCAGCCACTCCGCGTCTCCTCCAGAGCAGAAGCCCCGGCCAGCGCCCGTCAGGATCAGGGTACGGACCTCGTCGCGAAGACGCAGCTCGCGGAAGAGATCGACCAGGCCGCTGGCCATCTCCCAGGTCACCGCGTTCAGGCGATCCGGGCGGTTCAAGGTGACGACGCCGACACCGTCCTCGACGTTGAAAAGAAAGCCGTCTTCCGATCCCATAACCACCTGCCTCCGTACTTCTTATGCGTACTCTACCACGCCGTAGCCTACGGCTGGCGCAGCGCCTGGATCGTCTCCCGCACGCGTGCGTCGTCCTCGCGTAGTCGACGAGGGAGGTCGAGGAGAAGCGTGGAAAAGATGCCGGCGCAGCGCTGCTTCAGCAGGGGTGCCAGCTTGTCATAGGTGCCGACGATGGCCCATTCCTGCAGCATTTCATCGCTGATGAGGTTCGGCATATCCGTCCACTTGCCCTCACGGGAGAGCCGGTGGAGCTCCAGCCCGACATCGATCCAGCCGTGGAACTCCAGCACCGAGTGATAGGTGCGGGTGGAGGCATAGAAGGCGATGTGCTGTTTCAGCGCCTGCTTCGCCGCCTCCACCTCTTGCTCATTTTCACCCAGCGCGAGAAACGGAGCCCCGATGATGTCGATGTCCGAAAGCCGGCGGCCAGCGCGCTTGGTGCCCTCCTCGATCGCGGGCACGACCACCTCCTTGGTAAACCCGAACGTGGAGATGGGGTGAAGTCGCAGACCATCGCATAGCTCGCCCGAGAGGCGCGCCATGTACTTGTTGACGGCAGCGATATAGATGGGAACGTGCGGATGCTCGATAGGCCCCGGGTTGAAGAACGGCGACATCAGGCTGAACTGGTAGTGCTGTCCCTTGAAGTAGCTGGGCTGCTTCTCATTCTGAAAGGTCTCGAACATGGCCTTGAGGCAAAGAACGTACTCGCGCATGCGAGGACCCGGCGCTGCCGTCCAAGGGGCCGCGTAGCGGCGCTCGTTATGGCCCTTCACCTGGGTGCCGAGTCCCAGCCGAAAGCGGCCCCCGGAGAGCTGCTGCAGGTCCCACGCGATCTGCGCCGTAACCATCGGGCTGCGCGGAAATGCGATGGCCACGTTGGTTCCGAGCCGGATGCGGCTCGTGTGCTCGGCGACGATCGCCAGCGGCAGGAAGGGGTCATGGCCGGCCTCCGGGGTGGTCACACCGTCGAACCCCAGCTCCTCGGTCTTGCGGGCTGCGGCGGCGATGCCGCCGATACTCATCCCCCCCTGACCCTTGCCTGCGTACTGGTCCGTATCCGGGCTCAGAATCACCGTCTCGATTTGCATTCCATCCTCGTTTCCTCGGGCGGAGACGAGCTCAGCTGCGCAGGGCGTCGCCCGCCGCGATGTAGCCGAAGGTAGTCGCGGGGCCGATCGTGCCCCCGGCTCCCGGATAGGTGCGGCCCATGACCGAGGCCGAACAGTTCCCGACGGCATACAGGCCAGGGATGGGCTCGCCGGCGTCTGTGATGACCCGGGCGCGGGCGTCGGTTTTGAGGCCGCCCTTGGTGCCGAGCTCGCCGGGATAGGCCTCGAGCCCGTAGTAGGGCGGCGTATCGAGAGGCGCCAGACACGGGTTGGGCTGGACCTTGTCGTCTCCGTAGTAGCGATCGAAGACCGTCTCGCCGCGGTGAAAGTCGAGATCCTTTCCGGCGCGCGCGTACTCATTGATTTTCTCGACGCTCTCCCCCAGTCCCCTGCCGTCGATGCCGAGCTGCGCAGCAAGGTCTTCCAGGGTGTCAGCCTTCTTGAGGTAGCCCTGCCTGAAAGCCTTCGGCAGCGCCCAGTCGGGCTGCTGCGAAGCCTGAAGCATGGGCCCGCAAGGGTATTTCTTGCGGTAGGTGGCATCAAAGATCAGGTAGGCTGGAACGCAGGGGGACTCGGGCGTGTTCTTCTCATGCATCGCGTTCACGACATCGACATAGGGCGCGGCTTCGTTCGCGAAGCGCTCGCCGCGTTTGTTGACCAGAATGCTGCCCGGCAGGGACTTCTCGATCACGAGCATGCGTGCGTGAGGCTCCCCGGGTACGACGGTGGTGGGTCCCCACCAGGCATCGTCCATGAGATCGACTCCGGCGCCCAGCTCCAGACCCATCTGGATCGCGTCGCCGGTATTGCTCGGGTTGGCACAGGACCACTCGACTCGGGTCGGACCGGGCAGATACTTCTCGCGCATCGCCTGGTTGCCCTCGAATCCGCCCGCAGCCAGGATCACGCCCTTCCTGGCGTGAATCCGGACCGTCTGGCCTTCCCGCTCGACCACGGCACCCACCACGCGCCCGTTCTCGACAATGAGCTCGCGCGCGGACGTATTCAGCCACAGCGGAATATCTCGATCCATGAGCGAACGTCGCAGCATCCCAACCAGCGCATTTCCCATGGCCAGGTTCCGGTCGCGCTTCGACTTGAAGCGCCAGGGGAGATCGAGCCAGTACCGGGCCATGAGCTTCAGCGCGATCCTGATCCAGCCTCGCGTTCGGCAGAGCATGGTTCGCGCCTCGAAGACCGTCATGAAGACACGCCCCACGATTTGCATCTGGGGGTTCTGGTCCCGCATGCGTAGGAACTCGTCACCGAGCAACCGGGCATCGAAGTTCTTCGGCTCCAGCGCCCGGCCGCCGGGCTTGCTTCCGGGAACTCTCGGGTAGTAGTCCGCATACTCGGGCAGAGCCACGAGGTCCACGTGCGAGTGCTCGGTCAGATACCGGATTACCTCCGGCGCGTTCTTCAGATAGGCCCGCAACCGCTCGTCGGACACGGCGCCGGCCGTCGTGCCCTTGAGATAATTCCAGGCGTCTTCGGGGGTATCCTCCACGCCTGCATCCGCCATCAGGTGGTTGTTGGGTACCCAGACCCCCCCACCCGACATCGCCGTAGAGCCGCCGTAACGATCGGTCTTCTCGACCAGCAGAGGGGCGCCGCCCAGATCGCACGCGACCAGCGCGGCCGTCATGGCGCTGGCTCCCGAGCCCACGATGAGCAGGTCAACCGAGTGATCCGAGTGAGTCGTGATCGTGTCTGTCGCCATTCCGAGTCGCCCGAGCATACTACAATCGAGGGCCCCGCTCAGGCACTTCAACGAGTGCGCAGCTTGAAAGTCCCCAATAACAACGACTTACGGTAATGTTACCCTCCTACAGCCAGCAGGTCGGATCGTTACGGCAGAGGACGCGCGGATGGCAGCTCAGCGAGAGTCCGCCTTGAAAGGCAGGCGAGTACTGGAACTCGCCGACGAGAAAGGAGCTTACTGCGGCAAGCTCCTGGCTGATATGGGGGCTGACGTGGTCAAGATCGAGCCGCCCGGTGGAGACCCCACGAGGCATGTGCCTCCTTTTTGGCACGACGAGCCCCATCCGGACAGAAGCCTCTTCTTCTTGTACATGAACACCAGCAAACGGGGAGTGACCCTCGATATCACGAGACCCGAGGGGCAAGCACTCTTTCGAAGGCTCGCCAGCGCAGCCGACCTCGTCCTCGAAACGTTGCCGCCGGGCTACCTGGGTTCTCTGGGACTGGGTTATGAAACGTTGAGGGAAGCGAATCCGGGTCTTGTTCTCACTTCCATCACGGGCTTCGGGCAAACGGGGCCGCACAAGCACTTCAAATGCGCAGACATCGTGGCCAGTGCCGTGGGCGGCGCGATGTATGTTACGGGAGAAGAAGACGACCCCCCTGTGACTCTCGCAGGATCTCAAGCTTATGTCATGGCTTCGACGTTCGCAGCGGCGAGCAGCATGATGGCTCTCTACCGCAGCTCGATCAGTGGAGAGGGCCAGCATGTAGATATCTCCGTGGAAGAAACCACGGCTTCTGTGACTCATATCTGTGGCGTTGGAAAATGGCTCGATGACGGCATCATTCCCCGGCGGAGCGGTACGGGGCTTTTCGCATCCGTGCCCTCAGGCACCTATCCTTGCAAGGACGGCATGGTGTATCTCATGATCAACCGGCCTCTGCATTGGAAGGCCCTGGCGGGGTGGATCAACGAGACCACCGGGAACGAGGAGGTCCTCAACCCGATTTTCGAGGGACCATCGTCAAACCGGCAGGCATACCGGGACCTCTTAGACGTATACATCTCCGACCTGACCTGCCAGTTCAGCGTCGATGAGGTCTATCACGAAGGCCAGAGACGACACATCGCCTTCACCCCAGTCAACACCGCCAGCGCCGCAGCTCAGGATCCTCACCTGGCCGCCAGAAACTACTTCATAGAAGTCACCGACCTGGGAGAACGCAGCTTGAGGTATCCCGGTGCGCCTTACAGGCACTCCGAGACGCCCTGGGACATACAGCGCCCAGCCCCCAGCGTTGGCCAGCATAACGGCGAGGTCTATCGCACGGAGCTTGGTGTTGGAGGAGACGATCTTCGTGCGCTCGAGGAGTCTGGGATTATCTAACCGCGGTGGAACTCCCAGAGACATAGAACGTGCTGCAAGCTCTAGAGGGTGTGAGGGTCATCGAATTTTCGGCCGGGATGGCGGGTCCCTGGATCGGTAGATTCATGGCCTATTGTGGGGCGGAGGTGATCAGGGTGGAGTCCGCCAACCATCCGGACGTAACCCGACAGTATGTGCCGCCCTGGGCTCCAGAGATGGGAACGCAACCTCAGCTCTCGCCCTGGTTCACCGATTGGAACGCGGGGAAGCGATTCATAGCTCTCGATCTGACCCAGCCGAAGGCGGTCGAGCTGGCGAAGCGCATCGTGGCGATGTGTGACGTCGTGGTGGAGAACTATCGCTCTGGTGTAGTCGACAAGCTGGGACTCGGCTATCCGGAACTCAGACGCGTAAGGCCGGATATCATTATGTTCAGCTCGTCTGGGTACGGCGACAGCGGACCCTACAATCGCTACGTGACCTGGGGCCCGAACATCGAAGCCCTGGCCGGGCTGAGCAAGCTCTCCGGCTTTCCCGAGCGGGAGTGTACGATGACGCAGTACGCGTATCCCGACGCGTCGAGCGCGCTACACGGGCTCTTCGCCGTGATGTGCGCGCTAGACTACCGGAGAAGGACGGGTCAAGGTCAGTACATCAATCTGTCGCAGCTCGAGACGACCGTGTCCGTCATCGGCCACGTGATGATGGATCAGCTAGCCCATGGCCGGGAGCCGCAGAAGCTGGGCAACCGTTCTCTGCATGCGGCTCCTCATGGCTGTTACAGATGCAAGGGTGAGGACAGCTGGTGTGTGATCGCTGTTTCCGACGATTCGGAGTGGGAAAGCTTCTGCAACGCTGTGGGTGAGCCGGAATGGATCGGAGATCCGAGGTTCGCCACTCTTTCATCCAGGCTGGAGGATGTGAACGAACTCGATCAGTTGGTCGAGAGTTGGACGGCTAGCCGTACCGCTTCCGAGGTGATGACGACGCTGCAAGAGGCGGGCGTTGCGGCGGGCGTGGTGCAGAACGCCGAGGACCAGATGCATCGCGACCCTCAACTGGCTGCACGAGGATTCTTCGAGGAAATCGAACATCTGAAGAAGGGGAAGGTCATCGCGACAGGCATTCCGCTGGGGCTGACGGGCACACCCGGCCGCAGCGGTCGTGCCGGTGCGGCGGTGGGCCAGGATAACGAGTACGTGTTTGGCCGGCTGCTCGGTATGTCCCCAAACGAGATACGAGAACTCGTCGAGGCGGGAGCCATCGAAACAGCCTGAGAAGCGGAGGGCCCGTGCGGGTTGGAATCGCGGTCATCGAAGGCTACAGCTTCTCGCGAGCGCCGGTCTGGCTGGGTATCGGTGGGATCGGCGCTGCCGCGCATAGGATCGAGCAGCTGGGCTTCGACGGTATCATCGCATCGGAGACGGCTGGCCACGATCCCTTCTTTCCCCTACTCATCGCCGCCGAGCACACGGAGTCCGTCAGCCTCAGCACCGGAGTCGCGATCGCTTTTCCCCGCAGCCCCATGGTCGTCGCCCAGATGGCCTGGGACCTACAGCGCTTCTCGGCGGGCCGATTCCAACTGGGGTTGGGCACCCAGGTCAAGGGGCATAACGAGCGGCGCTATGGGACACCGTGGACCGCACCTCCGGGGCCACGCATACGGGAATACATCCTCTGCCTGAAGGCGATCTTCCAGACTTTCCAGGCCGGCGAAAAGCCCAGCTACTTCAACGGGGAGCACTACCAGTTCACGCTGCTGCCACCGGTTTTCAGCCCGGGGCCCATCGAGCATCCGCACATCCCCATCCATCTGGCTGCGGTCAACCCGTACATGTCCCATCTCGTCGGTGAGCTATGCGATGGGGTTTTCGCTCACCCTATCTGCACCGCTCGATACATGAGAGAGGTCATGCTCCCGGCCATCGAGGCCGGCGCGCGCAAGGCCGGGCGCCAGCTTTCCGAGATCGAGGTGGTGGGTGCGCCCGTCATCGTGACGGGCCGGAACGCGGCTGAGCTGGAGGCAGAAAAGCGGCTCCTGAAGCGGCGCGTCGCCTTCTACGCCTCCACTCGCACCTACCACCCGGTCTTCGAGGTCCATGGCTGGCACGAGCTCGGTATGAAGCTGCACCAGCTGTCCCTCGAGAACCGGTGGCAGGAGATGATGCAGCTCATCCCGGATGAGATGGCGGAGGAGTTCGCCACCATCGGAACGCTGGATGAGATCGGGGCCAAGCTGAAGGAGCGCTGGGGCGGTATCCTCTCTACGATCAACTTACCGACCGACTTCCCTCTCGAGACCGCGGAGGATGAGAAGCAGGTCCGGGAGACCGTTCAGATCCTTCAGGAACCTTGAGGTCGCAGGAGGCGCCGGGTCTTCCGACGCGACCTAGGACTCCCCTCCCACGAGCTCGGCTCGCAGTTTTCGCCGCAGTAGTTTCCCGGTCTCGTTGTACGGAAGC
>Ga0255049_10001737_pt1 | contig 11858 bp, 17 predicted proteins | sample JV7_2_3_MG_FD_183615 | JGI IMG/M metagenome (GOLD analysis project Ga0255049, IMG submission 183615) | Seawater microbial communities from Jervis Inlet, British Columbia, Canada - JV7_2_3 | ecosystem: Environmental > Aquatic > Marine > Inlet | place: Canada: British Columbia | collected 2016-10-06
ATTCGTTGCCCCCCCCTGGGACATATGCCTGTACAGGACCCACCTCTGGGGGGGCCTGGGGGTTTGGGTGGACTTTGACGGTCGCGCGGGTTAGGTCGAGTGTGCAGCAATGTAGCGCGCCACCTATTTGCGCGCGGCCGGGCCTGCCTCGAGTCGGGCGTCGATGCCACGGGTTTCGGCATCGCGCGCAGCGCTTCGTTTACCCTACCCCGCTGGATTATTCCGCGCGCCGCCCTTGCGTCGACGCGTATCGGATGGTATACCTGTTGTGGGTGAGGACGAACGACGCACAGGGGGATGACATGCACGCAGCAACGAAGCTTGTAGAGGCCACCTACGCTGACGAAGACCGGGCGCTTGACTGTTACGACGATTCCTACGGTGACCTTGACCAGGCCGTCGAGCGGTACGCTAGGTGGCTGAACAATGAAGCCGGAAACGAAGCGTACAACGCGTCGCCCATTGAGGATGAAGCGGACGATACCTTCGGCCATGCATTCAAGGTAGCCGGATACCGATGGTCGGACGTTGATTGTCGTACCATCGCCGAACGGGTCGTCTGTAAGGCAGTTCGCGACTGGCGTTGACGCAAATGGTATCGTTTCGGCCGATTTCAGGATTATTCCAGAATCTGGCTTGCGTCGAAGCGTATCGCATGGTATACCTTAAACAGTCGCGAACGACACCGCAAAGGGGAATCACGATGGACACGCGCACTGACCTACTCTTGGGACTGCTGGCCGACGAAGACGCGATTGCGTCCATCTACGACGACTTCGACATTCCAGCGGCGCCCGAAGGGCCAAGCGACGCCCAGTGGTGTGATTGGATCGACGGCGCTTGTGCTGAAGCCGAGTTTGACGCCCATTCGGGCTGGACGCCCAAGGACGACGCGTAGGCGATACTGCGACCGCTTGAAAAGGGGAAACCATGACGAACGCAACCATCCGTGGCCCGATCGGCTCATTTGTTCTCGACGCCTCGCCCGTACCGCTGGCCACGGCCAAACGGCGCGCCGCCGACCGGGAACGGGCCATCGCCTACCTCGCAGCGGAAAACCGGCGCCTACTGTTGAAACTCCGCCAAGCCAGCGCCGCAGAGTGGATGGCCCGGCGCCAACGGCGCGCCGCCGTAATCATGGCCAGCGCGGCGCCGCTATTCGCCGCGCTGGTCGTCGCGCTGGCTGGGTGAACCCCTCGAGCGCCGCCCGGTTCGCGAGGCTGTCCGGCGCCCGATACGATCCATTCGAGCGACTCTAGGGTACTACGATCCATTCGAGCAAAGGGGAAATCATATGTCTTCCTTGTCGAACTACGCAACCGGACTGAACCTGATCGATACGGAAATTGCCGGTTGGCTGCACGACGACGATATCACGATCCAAGCCGATCCAATGGCGATGTTCGGCCATATCGACGACCTAGGTGAACTGTGCCAAGCGTACGACGAAGCCGTCGAGCAAGCCGATACGCGTCGACAGCGCCGGCGCCTTACGAACGCCTACGCAATCAGGGCGAAGTCACTGGCGCGATGGGGCGCGTAGCAACTCGTCCGTTCCGATCCATTCACAAGCAAAAGGGGAAACAATCATGCTATCTACCGTTATCGTTCCCGATTTCACGCGCTGCAATATCGTCGATTGGCTGAACCCAGTGTCGCGCAATCTACCCTTCGGACAAGGGCGCGTTAATGGGCCGGAACGCCTCGACTCAGACCACCAGTATCGGCTTCCCGTTGGCGCATTCCTGCTGTGCTGTGACCTGTTGCGAGATTCTGACGGTCGACTGACGATCGAAGAACGATCCTACCTATATATCGTCGACCCGATTCGACCCGATTCCCGATCGTACGACGGCGCAGGCCTTCGGGAAGTTTGTTCTACCTGCCATGCAAACGAGCGCAACATCGATTGGATCGATACCGTAGAGCGCGAAATCAGGCGCGAACAAGCTTGCAGCTACGCGTACGGCGCGTAGGCGTTCTCTCGTTTCGCACACTAGCACGGCGCCCATGCGCCGTGCCGATATCTCCCATTGAAAGGTACGCGCTATGATCGATCTCGACGCAATGATTGATACCCACATGAACGATACCGCAACGGCAGCCCTCGCCGCAGATACCCACGAATCGGCCGAACAATGGGCGCCGCCTCTTGCCGTACCAAGCGAGCAAGCGCCGGCGCGGGGTATCTTCGACGCTCCCCGTGACCTTGGCGAGGATCTTGCCAACGTTGCAACGCCAACGGCGCGGTCCGGTTTGATGGGGAATGTGACCAAACGCGCCGACGGCACGGTCGAATCCTTTCTATCCGATCCAACCGGATACCACTATCTGAAGGACGGCGCGGTTCTCGACGGCGCCGCAAGCGTCGAAACGGCCTACCAGGAATCGGGGCTTGCGTGGGGATTGGAACAAATCCCTTGCATGGCGCACGATCGTTTGGCCGATGGTACGGTCAACCACCTACCAACGGGGCGCCTTGCCAATATTCGTTCCGATTCCCGTGAAATCCTAGGCTTCGTCTCTCCGGGTTATCGGGCGTTCGACAATCGCGAACTGTTCGATATGGTTTCGCAAACCATGGGCGCCGATGCCGCGATTGATAGCGCCGGCTCAGTGGACGGCGGCAAAGGCGTTTGGATCGCAGGCCGTTTGGCAAAATCGGCCGATATCGGCGGCAATGGAGATCGCGTCGATTCCTACGCGTTATTCCACGCCCGCCACGATGGGAGCGGTTGCGTATCGGTCCTCCCGATTACACGTCGATTGGTTTGCGCGAACATGTTGAACTACCTGATATCGTCGGCGCAGAAAGCGAAATTACGAATCCCCCACCGGGGTAACCTTGCGGCGCGCGTTCGGGAGGCCAGGCGCGTAATGGGTATCGTCATCGACGAGAGCGACCGCATGTACGATCGAATGCGCTCGCTTTCCGGCGCGTACCTGTCTGCCGAACAATTAAGCGCTTATTTCGATGTGCTCTATCCGACCGATCCCAAGGTCATCGATCCCGCGCTGAATATCCGCGAAGTGTCGCTCGAATCGATTATCGGCACGGAGGAACGATCGGCCGAGGAACGCGCTATGGTCGCTTCCCTTGGATCAGAAGCGTACCGAAAGCAAGTCACCAGCGCCGAACGCAAGGCGCGTGCGAACCGTTCAGCGCTCGAGTCCATCATGGGTAACCTCGAGCGAGAGCGCGAACGATCAGGAGGCGCGCCAACCGGTTGGCATGCCCTCAATGCGGTTACCGAATACGTTGACCACCAAGAACCGCGACGCGGCAAGGATGACGCCGATCGACAGCACAATCGGTTCCGTAATCGCGTCTTCGGAGAAGGCGCTGATTTCAAAGTGCAAGCCACGGAACTTATACTCGAAACCGTCAGCGCGTAAACCCGAAACGCGCCGAAAGGCGCGTCATCGGCGTTTGGTCGCGCCGGTCTGATGATGGGAACCAACGAAAAGGGGATGTTATGAGTACTCGCGCATACATTTCAACGACCGACGACAACGGCACGACGGCCGGCGTCTACCATCATTGGGATGGTTACCCTAGCGGACTGGGCCGAACGATCTACCGCGCCTATCAGGGACACTTTCGGCGCGACATGGACCGATTGCGCGCCTATCTGCTGGCGCATACTTGGTCGTCGGTCGTCAATGCGGATTTTGCCCATTACCCCGGATACGTCAATCGGTCTGATTTGGTCCAGGGTATCGGATTGCGTCCGCAATGCTATTGCCACGGTGATCGGTCCGAACCATGGGAAACGATCGATCCCCAAGAGGCAATCGACAGCGGGTGCGAATGGCGATACGAGTTGCGCGACGATTCAACCATGGTGGTCTACCGTGTGGTCGGTTCGACCTGGCATATCGTTGGGGAAGTATGTTTGAACGGTCCATGTCCGGAACCACGATGGGACCGAATCGCCTACGCTAAAGAGGCGGTCTAACCATGGACCCAAACGCTACCTTTCAGCAAATGGCGGACGCTTGGCGAACGTACGACGATGAAACGGCGAGAGAGCGCGCGTGGTCGCTCCGAGAATGGTACGCTCGAGGCGGTTTCCGCGCGTCGATGCTATACGGGAAGCCAATAGCGCCAGACCGCACGTACGCTTGGATCGATATGGTAATGCGCGATTGCAAATAGCATCGCGCCCCGCTTCCTTTCGCCCGTGCTCCGACACGGGTTTTCCTTTGCGCGGTCGCTTTGTAATCCCAAGAGCACTATAGAAGCGAATACACTCTATTGATATGGGCGCCGGCCCGTGTGCGGACCATTCAGCAAAGGGGGAACTATGCCACCAATACGCCAAGGCATCGCCGATCGACTGCGCGTCGAGGTTCAGCGCTTGCACGATACCGGCCTGTCATTCTATGCGATTGCCGCTCGCGCTGGAATTCGGCCCGACGGCACGCCCCGCGTACACCGCGCGAAACTCGCCGCATTCATGCGCGGCGCCGACGTTCGCGCGTCAATGATCGATGCGGTCGCGGTCGCGGTTGGCGTTCGGCTCGCATTCGAGCGGTCGGCATCGGCGCCAGCCATCGAGTCGAGGCCGACCGAACGGCCAGAAAACCGCAGCAGTGACGATTATTGAGGCGCCTTTTCGCCGTGCGTCAAGCGCCCCGCGGAAAATTATTTTCCGGCGCCGCGGTCGGATCGGGCGCCCATAGGCGCGGCGCCAATAATCGCCGGGCGCGTGCATAAACGGGGCGCGTGCATAAACGGGGCGCGTGTGCAGACATGGGGCGCGCCCCGGATCTGCACACCTCCAACCTATGACAAAGTTCAAAGGTCAAAGGTAGTTGAGAAAGTGTCAGATCGTTTTCAGGCTACGATCCATTCGAAAAAAAAATTGGGGGTGCCTCGGCGGGCCACGAGCGGCGCGGCGCGGATTTTCTATCCGCTACTCTCTCTCCAGCCGCCTCTTTTTCAGCAGCGCCTCAAGTTCTCTGGTCGCTGCCTCGAACGCCTCTGCTGCGTCCTCTGCTGCTACCCGTGCCACATGGAGCCGGTTGATGATGCGGCTATCCTCGATCTCTGGGTCGCTCTGGGAAGGTTCGTCCATGGATGTCAGGTCTCTGTAGAAGAGGGGGTGGGGGGGGTCTTCTTGTACGGGACAACTCGATTCAGCCATGCCTGCCTCTTGGAACAGCCGCATCCCTTGCGTTTCTTCACGCCCACCGCAGCCAGAACTGTGGCCACGGTATCGCCTAATCCGCGTGGGCCTGTCGGTTGGATGTCGAGCGGTTCGACGAACGAGAGCAGCGTAGGCGTCCAGGTGGAACGGTCATCGGGATCGGGTGGCGTGTCGTCGGTCCATTGGGACCGGCAACGGTCGCAAGGGTAGTTCGGGTTGTCGGGTCCGGCGATGGCCGTGAATTGTGGCAGTACCGCGCAGGCAATCGACACCGGCGGCGCGGATGCCCGATGCGGGCAGGTCATTGATTTAGGTTTTTCGTGAAGCTAGTCACTGTTGGCGTCGGGTCTCCTGCTTGGCACGCTTTTGTAGAGAAGACGCAAAATTCCCATGCGCCCGAAGTGGTGCTATAGTGATACCTGCCACGCCACCAAAGCCCACCGCCGCACCCAAGGTTGACCGACAGTACCCCGCATATATCAGACTGCGCCCTTCCGTGGGCGCACCCGGTAACCGAGAAGAACGGCGCGATGGTTGCAATTTGCAGCAACATAGTAGCGCACTTTGGAAACGTTCGGTCGCCGACAAAGGAGTATGCGACAACACCCAAAGAAGTGCTCGAATGGGTTATTGTGTTACTGCTGTTTAGCTCCGACATATCATCGCATGCGCCGGTTCCGTCAGGCCACCCGGACCACTGGATATCGAACGTAACTAGCGTCGGGTCTGCGCCAAGGTATAGATCGTGGGACGGATTCGCCGCGCAAAACGTCGGACCCGACCCGCAATCGCAGCCCGGCGTCCCCACGCCTATCCCGCCCCTTCGCGGCGCCCTCCACCATGGATCCCTTCGCGGCAACCACATTACACGGCACTCGGCGTCAGCGTAACGTGCCGGCCCACGTCCAGCCTGGTCAGGTCGGTGATCCCGCAATGCTGCATGTCGAACCCGTTCGTGAACGTGATCGTCTTGGCCGTGTCAATCAAACTGGCTCCGGCGAACAGGTTCGTGTTGGTGATCGTTCTCGCTCGGTTGTCACGAGACAAGTCGAACACGCCCCGGTTGTTCAGCGTGGTGATCGTCCCGTCGGAACGGTAGTAGATCGTGCCGGCGTCGTTGTTGATCGTGGTTACCGCGCCATCGTAGTGCGTCCACGTTCCGCCAGCCTTGTTCATCGTGGTCACGGCCGAATTGGTGGTGAGCGTGCCGTTGCTCTGGTCAATCGTGGTCAGCGTCGTCCCGACGCCACAGACCATGATCACGTCGTTCGCCGCCGAGCTTTCCCAGCCGGCTTTGAGCGTGGCTACGGTCGCTGTTTCCCCGCCGTTGAACGCGATCCCGACGTTTCCCTTTTGGACGGACATCGTGTTGCTGACATGCGTGCCCTGGAACAGCATGGCAGGCACGTTGGTATCCACGCTCGATCCAGTGCCGAACACGTCAACGGCCGTCTGCACCGTGCCCACGTTGAACTTGAGCCGGGTGGCGTTCGCGCCCCGGACTTCCAGGTTCGTGATCGACAGCTTCAGGTACGTTTCCCGGTACTCGTTGTACTCGGTGCTGTCCGTGTTCTTTTCCGGAAGCCCGATCTGCCCGGTGAACGTGTCGTGAACGGTCAGGTTCGTCACAGTGACCGCGGACAGCGCCTCCAGGTTCCACAACAGGCTGACCGCCGAGTGCTGAATGTGGATCGTGTCGCTAGCACCCGGAACAGACCCGTCTGACCAGTTGTCACCGTCGTTCACATCGTTGGGCGACTTGTTGGCCTGGGTGGTGGCCAGCGTGAATGTTTGGGTATCCGCGCCACCGCCATCCGTTTCCGTCAGCGTGACCGTGAACGGCTTGCCCGCTGTATCGGCCGTGAGCGTCACCTCCGTCGTTGTGTCGGTCGCGGTAATCTCCATAGCCTCTGGCTCGGTGGAGGCGTTCCACGCGGCCACCAGGCCCGCTACCGTGGTTGCGACCACAGTGTCCGCAGCGGTGTGCGAGATTTGCTTTCCGTTGATGTTGAACGTGAAGATGTCGGTCGCTTCGATGGTCGCTGGCGTGCAGGTCACGACCTGTGCCACGGCTCCGACCTGTCCGGCCCACGATTTCGTTGCCATGGTCTATCTCCTAAACGTCGTCAAGCTGGTCGCAATCGAACCCGATCAGCCTGTACCATGTTCCTACGGGTGTAACGTCGATCGCTGCTGGGGCAATCAATTCTTTGCCGGTTGGAATCTTCCCGCCGGTCAGCGCCGTGCTGCTCGTTGATCCCGGTTTTCCGATATCTTTGATCGTTATCGTGCCGGTCGACCGAAGGAACTCTCCGTCTGCGTCCGACCCTTTGACATAGTGAACCAGGTATCCAGTTGATTCCCCGCCCCTGCCTAGCGTTGTTGCGAGTTCCGCCGACAAGCATGGGCCGCCAATGACTTCGCCCTTCGGGAACTCCAGCGGCAGTCTGCCTAGTTGTTGCCGCAAGTCAGCAACTTCTCGCTCCAGATCCATCACCCGGTCTTCCATTGCCATGGTTTACCCCAACATCCTGGACGCTATGCCGAGGCTGTCCAATGATGCCCAACCGGTCTCAATCGTGGTGCTGGCCTCACCACCTTGGGCGCCTTCCGGGAACACCGTGGTCACTTTCGTGACTACCGTGTTGACCTCGGTGATCTCATCCACCGATGTGATGTTCGTGATGAGCGTCCCCACGGGAACCCAGTTGCGCGCCCGATGGATCGGGATCTTGACCGCTTGCCGCTTGACCTGATACCACGCCTGCATGAAGGCGGCAATTCCCTCCAGCTTCACCTTGTCGTCCCGAAGCACCATACTTCCGCCATCGTTGGCCCGAACGTATGGGTCCGTCAACCTATTTCCCGTTTCCACTATCGCCAGTTTCGTGTCGATAGCGGTATTGGGAGCCACGTACCAGTATTCCGCGTCAGGCACGTCCACTACGATCGTGCGGTCTGCTGTCGCTGGCTTGCGTGGCTTACCGCCCGTCGTCGGAGCCAGGTCGCTCTCGATCATTTGCCGGACATCAAGTTCCACCGTTGCCGTGCATACAAGCTGGCGCCAATCGAACTCCGGTGCCACTTCGACGTAGGTGAGGTCTTCCCCCCTAAAGTCGTCACCAGCAAAGTAATGGAGTGGGTGGATGTTCAACTCGAACCCCATCATGTCGTCCAGCGGCCGGTATCCCGCTGACTTCACCCTGTCGATAGGTATCCTGTCGACGTGGTAGGATTGCTGGGTCGGCTCGTGGTTCTGTAGCCCGTCGGTGTGCGTGAATGTATCGTTGATGAACACCATCATCGATTGGTATTCTGGCTGCGTGTGTTCCGGGGTCGCGAACGGCACAGGTGGGTCAACAGTGTAGTCCCATCCTACCAGGAACGGGGTTTGGCGCACGAACTTCTTGTGCCCATTCCAATCGCCATCACTGAATTGAGAAAACGTGCCATCATTATTGGGACCTATCGACAGGTATTCCGTTATTGCGTCGCCCAGTCCGTCACCAACACGCCAAGACCAGAACTGCGGTACAACAAACCGCGTCCACAGGCCGCCGTAACGCGATGCCGTACGCTTCATGTCTTTGTTGCGCTGCGATGGGTCAGCATCCTTGTCGCCCTTCAGTAACGCGTTTTTGTAGTCTGACTGTACGGTAGCGCCCCACGATAAGTCCCACCCAAACTTCAACGTATCGTCTGCCCACGAAAACGTTCCAGTCGCCTTTACTCTCTGCCCACGGACAATCAACTTACTTGCTTGGTTAATGATCGTCTCTTTGAACGGCACCACGTCTACCAGGTGAACCAACGGGAGCGACGTAGGAAGCTGAAATGTCTGCTGCCTGTCGTTGGCGGGCAACGTTGCCGAGCCGACAGTTATGTCAGTGCTGGCTATCGTGAATACACGGATATCTACAGTCTGGACCTGTTCGTCGACATCAACCGAGAAACCAACCCCACGCTTCCTGTCGATCAACTGCACAAGGGCGTCCCACAGGCTTCTCCACTTGCCCTGATTGTGGACTTCGATAATGCTGTTGAGTGCTGTGTGCTGCCCTTGCAAAGAGACAGCCAGGTCTACGGGTGCGAAGTGGGCCACCAAATATCGGATGATGTCTGCATTCGTCCACACTTCTGTTTCTTCCCACTCAGGATGCTCTGCAAACAGGTGCGTAGCTTGAGGACCAATCGCGCCCAGACTTCGGTTTCCAAAGATTTGCCCACCGAACCTGTCTCGTCGGTTAAAGTCTGGAGTCCACATTATCTCTACGCTAGCGAAGCCTTCCACGAACGCCGTCTTGATCGGAACCCGGTCCAGCAGGTGTGCCAACCCGTAGGCTGTGATGTTCTGCCGGCCAGTCTTGCGGACATTCGATAGGACTTGTGTTTCCACCGTTTCGATCACGCCGACGAAGTTGGTCTCTACGGCGCCCTCGTAGTCGGTCTGGATGCGAACGAACTGTCCGTGGAGGTCTTCCAGAGGAGGGAATACCTGGCTCGCCACCTTGTCGGTTCGCTTGATCGTGCCGAAGTCGTAGCTCAGGTTGGCAACCGGGACTTCGGGAGCAACCGTGTTGTTGACGTAGCGGTTGGGCCACAGGTACGGGACCGTGTTCCACTCGCCGCTTTCAAGGGTGGTAGCGATCGAGACGGTGGGGACGACGCGCGAGTCGACGTTGCTCATAGGAATGTCGTCCCGGCGTACTGGACCAGGAACCCTACGTCCACCACCCACGAACTGCCGATGTTGCCAATCGGGACGCCGGTGTAGAGCACGCCACCTACCGTCGTCAGCGTTGGAACGCGGTTCCCAACGCCAGACGAGATCACCAAGTAGTTGGTATAGATCACCTCGTTGAGCCGGATGGCGACGATCTTCGATTGGAGCCGTTTGACGATGTGGTGTAGGTTGCGGGCGTCGAACGGGTTTGCGGCGATACAGCGGAACGACAGGTTCGTCGGAACGCCGCGGCGGCCCATCTCGACATAGGCGGTGCCGTCCTCGAACGGGCGCGTAATGTCCGTGATCTGCCGTCCAGGCGGGTCGATGTCTCCTGAGAGTCGCTGGACGGCGTAGATATTGTCGACGCGGTCCCATAGAATAGTTGCCACCACGTCATCCTAGCAAGGGGAACACCATGGCACGACTCCGTAATGTCGCGATACTCGGATGGGTCATCGCTGCCGCCACGTCCACGTCGACCGCCTACCTAGCGTATCAGGTCCACGACCTCGGCTCCGAGATCGAACAGCACGAGGCCAAACACATCAGGTCGCTTCGTCTTTTCGAGGGCTACGCGGAATCCCGTGACCGCATCGAAGAGTACCAAAAGCAAGGCTTAATCGACTAGTTCTGTACCCTGTTGTCAGCTTGCTCGCTCGCAAGCCTGTCAAGTTTCAGGGCGGCACTTTCTAGTTTCTTTGCCGCACTGTCCAATAGCCCGAACGCTTTCTTTTCAAGGAACGTTTCTCGCTCATCTGATTGCGCCTCTAGCTTGAACTCTTTTGCGCGGCTTCTCGCCGACGTTGCGTCCGCCCTCGCCTGTTCCCTGGGCGTCAGCGTTTTGCGTCTTTCAAACTCTCTCGTCCGCTCCGCAGGAATTGCGGCGTCCTCAAGTTTCTCGCGAAGCCTCGACGACTGGTCGCCAGGACCAATTCCCGATTGTTGAATCACCTGAGATATGGCATCCTGCTTGTTCGCCCCTCCTGATACCAGTTCGGACACGCGGCTAACTGCTGGCGAGATGATCCCCGCGTTCTGCTTGAGGAATGCCGCCTGCTGTTGTGACTCGGTGATTATTCGTTGCTGAGTGGTTACTTCCGACAGCGCCCTCGTTTTGTTCGATCTTGCGCTGCGAGCCGCTTCTCTTGCTTCCTTGGCTGCTTGTCGTGGGCTTCCAGAGACGCTTGCAGCCGCCAATGATTCGCCCGACAGCGCACCCGATGTGTCGAGCCGCTCTCGTAGCTCTGCTCGCTTCAGGTTCTCTTCTGCCTTTGCAAGTTCAACCGTAGCGGCGGCGTCCTGCTTCTTTGCCTTCGTCAATAACTCCTGCGCTTTCTCCTGCTTTTCTAGCTGAGCTACCGCTTCAGAGCCGATCAGCGCTGTCTGATTCTCCTTGCGAAGCGTTCTCAGTTCATCGACCAACTTCTTGGTATCATCGGATGCCTTCTCGGCAGCACCTCCAATCTGGGTCATCACTCCAGTCAGAACCCCGATGCCGAGGGTTGCCGCCAAGCCTGCCAGTGGGTTGATGGTGGTCAGGAAGGTGGAGATGTTGTTGCTGGCTGCCCGAACGCCGCTGGCTAGACCTTTCATCGAGAACCCCTGCTGTGACGACACAGCAAGGAAGTCATCCATGGCAAACGATGCTTGCGTCATCCCGGATTGCAGTCGCTTCTGCCTCACCGCTGCGTTTCCGGAAGACTTGGCTAGCCGGTCAAGCTGGATTTTGTATTCGCCCGCTTTCGCTGCCGCCTTTCCATACCTGGTTTCCAGCCGCTTGAGGGCATCCTGGTTCTTCTTGGTGTCCCTGTTCGCCCCCGCCGTTATCTTTTGCCAGGTATTTCCCGTCTTGCGCATCTCCGACTGGACCTTCTTGAGTTCCAGCGTGATACGCCCCATGTCGGCGTCAAGTACGAGGTCTTCGCCCGGCATCATTCACCTTGCGATAGCGCCCACAAGTCGAACCAGGTGGGCCTGTA
>Ga0255049_10001738_pt1 | contig 11834 bp, 8 predicted proteins | sample JV7_2_3_MG_FD_183615 | JGI IMG/M metagenome (GOLD analysis project Ga0255049, IMG submission 183615) | Seawater microbial communities from Jervis Inlet, British Columbia, Canada - JV7_2_3 | ecosystem: Environmental > Aquatic > Marine > Inlet | place: Canada: British Columbia | collected 2016-10-06
ATTCAGGCTAGCGGGCTCATTGACTTCTTCAAGAAAGAAAAAGGCGAAAAAGGCGAGACTCGCGTGGAGAACTTGCTTGAGCTCGTTAGCGCAGCAAAGAGCTTTGAGCCGGATCCGGCCGAAGAGATGTCGCACCTCGATGAGTTTCTATCGCATGCAGCGCTGGAGTCCGGGGAGGGACAGGCAGACGCATGGGAAGATTGTGTGCAATTGATGACCATGCATTCGGCCAAGGGGCTCGAGTTTCCGCTCGTTTTCATGACCGGCATGGAAGACGGCCTGTTTCCGCACCAGCGCTCTATCGCCGATCCAAGTGGCCTCGAGGAGGAGCGGCGCCTTTGCTACGTCGGCATCACACGGGCTAAACAAATTCTGTACCTAAGCTACGCGGAGCAGCGTCGGCTGCACGGCATGGACAACTTCTCGCAGCCGTCTCGTTTCATCGCCGAGATTCCGGACGAGTATGTCGAGGAAATTCGGCCTCGCGTGCAGGTGTCCCGACCCATGCGTTCGCCTGGTCGAAGCAAGAGACCCATCGTGCCCGGAGCCGAGCTTGGCGTCCGGCTTGGCCAGCGCGTCAGGCACGGTAAGTTTGGAGATGGCGTAATCCTCAATTGCGAAGGCCAGGGCGCGCATGCAAGGGTCGAGGTCAATTTTGAGACGGCGGGCACAAAATGGCTCGTTCTGAGCTATGCAAACCTGGAAACGGTCTCATGAATACTGGTGAGACTGCTTCCTGATCTGATGTAAACTATCAACCTGAAGCAGCGTCGTTCGCTGCTCGGACAACCGACAACAACAATGAAAATTCTTATTCTCGGTGCGGGGCAAGTCGGCTCATCAGCTGCTTATCACCTGTCGCGTGAAGAGGCCAACGAAGTCACCGTCGTCGACAGGAGGCCCGATGTTCTGCGCGAACTGCAGGACCGTCTCGATATACGTACTGTCGTTGGTCATGCGGCACACCCCGACGTTCTTGATCGCGCCGGCGCCAATGACGCCGACATCGTCGTTGCGCTGACTGACGCCGACGAGACCAACATGGTTGCCTGCCAGGTGGCCTACACCTTGTTTCATACGCCGACGAAAATTGCGCGAATTCGTGCCGCCGAGTATATGAATGCGAAGGACCTGTTTACCCAGGATGCAATACCGGTTGACGTGCGCATCAGTCCTGAGCAGCTGGTTTGCGAGTACATCGAGCAGTTGATCTTGTACCCGGGCGCCTCGCAGGTTCTGGACTTCGCCGATGGCCGCGTCCGTCTTGTCGGCGTCAAGGCCGATCGGGACGGCCTGTTGGTCGGCCAGCGCATCGCAACGCTCAAGGATCACGTGCCGAATACCGAGGGCCGTATTGCTGCAATCTATCGTCACGGCAAGGCAATGCTTCCCGAAGGCGACACCGTCATTCAAGAGCGTGATGAGATTTTTTTCATTGCCGATCGCAAGGACATTCGCGTTTTCATGAGTGAGATGCGGCGGCTCGAGGACCCGGTGCGCCGAGTCGTCATTGCTGGCGGCGGTAACATCGGTGTGCGACTGGCGCTCGCTCTGGAGCAAACAAACCAGGTCAAAATCATTGAAAGAGACCCGGAGCGGGCCCGACATGTTTCCGAACAACTAAACAAAGCGATTGTACTTGTTGGCGATGCAGCCGATGAAGAGCTGCTGCTCGAGGAAAACATCGACAACGTCGATGTATTCTGTGCGCTGACGAATTCGGAGGAGGCAAATATTCTCAGCTCGATGCTCGCGAAGCGCCTTGGATCTCACAAGGTCATGGCATTGATCAATCGTGCTTCTTACGTTGACCTCGTGGAGGCCGGCAGTATCGATATTGCTATTTCACCGCAACAGGTAACGATTGGCTCACTGCTCGCGCACGTGCGTCGCGGCGACGTCGTCAAGGTGCACTCCTTGCGACGTGGCGCGGCGGAGGCGATTGAAGCAATTGCTCACGGTAAGGAAGGCGAGTCAAACGTTGTCGGCCGCAAGATCGAGGACATCGATCTGCCAAAGGGCGCCGCGATTGTCACCCTGGTTCGTAACGGCACGGTCATCATCGCCCATCATGACACGGTCATAGAAACCGACGATCACGTCATCCTTTTCCTGACAGACCGACGCAAGATTGAGAACCTGGAGAAGTTGTTCCAGGTTGGCGTTTCTTTCGTCTAAGCGTTTGCTCTCAGCATGAACTGGACAGTAGTACAGCGAATTCTCGGGCTGCTGCTCATGATGTTCAGCCTGACGATGCTGCCACCGGTAGTCATCGCGATGGTCTTCAACGAACAGTCATGGCTGCCCTTCGTCGAGGGCTTCGGGCTTACGCTGGCTGCGGGCATGATTATCTGGCTGCCGGTACATCGGTCGCGCAAGGACTTGCGACTGCGCGATGGCTTCCTGATTGTCGCCGCATTCTGGACGGTGCTGGGCACGTTTGGTGCCGCGCCACTGTATTTCGCCGATTCAATAACCATGTCATTCACGGACGCGGTTTTCGAATCCATATCGGGACTGACTACGACCGGAGCCACGGTACTCACAGGGCTTGATGAGCTACCCATGTCGATTCTGTATTACCGCCAACAACTGCAGTGGCTGGGTGGCATGGGAATCATCGTATTAGCCGTGGCGGTACTGCCAATGCTCGGCGTTGGTGGTATGCAGTTGTACCGTGCCGAAACTCCGGGGCCTGTTAAAGACACAAAGCTGACGCCACGCATTACCGAAACGGCCAAGGCACTCTGGTACGTCTACCTGGCATTTACGATCGCTTGTGCGGCAAGCTACATGGCCGCCGGCATGAGTTGGTTCGATGCCTTGTGCCACGCTTTTTCGACGGTCGCTATCGGCGGCTTTTCGACGCATGACCTGAGTATAGGCTACTTCAATAGCGCGGCTATCGATATCGTCGCGATAGTTTTCATGTTTGCGGCGGGCATCAATTTCTCATTGCACTTCTATGCCTGGCGTTACGTTTCGATCAGGCATTACTCCCACGACCCGGAGTTTCGTGCCTACACGATGATACTGATCGTGCTTTCCGTGCTCGTTGTGGCTGGCCTGTTTTACCACCAAAGTTATGCGACTCCGGCTGGAGCTGTTATCAATGGCCTGTTTCAGGCCGTCTCGATAGCTACGACGACCGGATTCACAACAGCTAACTACGCGACCTGGCCCGCGGCATTGCCGGTGCTACTAATATTCGCGAGCTTCATTGGCGGTTCGGCAGGGTCCACCGCCGGAGGCATCAAGGTTATTCGCTGCCTGTTGATCTACAAGCAGGGCTTTCGTGAGATCGTTCGACTTGTTCATCCGAGTGCGGAAATTCCAGTCAAGCTCGGCAACAAGGCAGTGCCGTTTCGGGTTGTCGATGCCGTCTGGGGCTTTTTCTCCATCTACATCGTCGTGTTCGTCGTTCTGATGCTGGCCATGATGGCAACGGGTCTCGACCAGGTAACTGCCTTCTCCGCGATCGCCGCGACGCTAAACAACCTCGGTCCGGGCCTGGGCGAGGTTGCGTCCGGTTTCATGACCTTGACCGACCCTGGGAAGTGGATAGCTGTTGCAGGCATGCTGCTGGGGCGGCTCGAGATATTTACGCTGCTCGTGCTCATTACGCCGACGTTCTGGCGTCACTGAGGGCAGCCGCGTGAGCGACTCGTCGGACGCGGCCGCACCGCAAAACCTTTTTGACCGGATCAGCAACCTTACGGGCAAGCTGACCTCGTGGTTGACTCTTTTCATGGTTCTCATCACGACGCTCATCGTGGTGATGCGATATGTTTTTGACGCCGGACTGATCTGGCTGCAGGAGTCGGTCACCTGGATGCACGCAGCGGTGTTCATGATTGGTGCTGCCTACACGCTGCTGCACGAAGAACATGTTCGCGTCGATATCTTTTATCGCAAGATGAACTCCCGGCAGCGCGCGATAATCGACTTCGCCGGTGTCGCTCTTTTCCTGTTGCCGCTGTGCGGCTTCCTGGCGTTTAAAGCGTTCGATTTTGCCGCCGTGTCATGGTCGATGCAGGAGTCGTCGCGCGAGCCCGGCGGACTACCGTATCCGCTGTTACCGCTTCTGAAATCGATCGTCGTCATCATGCCGATGGCTGTCGCGCTGCAGGGCATATCGCTGTTGCTGCGCTCACTTGCTGCAATGCGCCGGAAATAGTGATGGAGTGGGCCGCACTGCTGCTGTTCCTGTCGGTGATCATCGTGTTGCTGGCGGGTTTTCCGGTCGCGTTTACGCTGGGCGGCACCGCATTGATTTTTGCCGGTGTTGGCGTGTTGACGGGCACGTTCAACGAGGCCTTGCTGTCCGGCCTGCCAAATCGCGTTTTTGGCATAATGACGAACGAAACGCTCATCGCCGTACCGTTGTTCGTGTTCATGGGCGTTACGCTGGAGCGCGCACGCATCGCCGAGGAGTTACTCGAAACTCTGAGTAGTCTGTTTGGCTCATTGCGGGGCGGGCTCGGCATCTCGGTGACACTTGTCGGCATGCTGCTCGCTGCGAGCACGGGCATTGTCGGGGCGACGGTCGTGACGATGGGCTTGCTGTCGCTGCCGACGATGTTGCGTCGTGGCTATTCACCCGAGATATCCGCCGGCACGATCTGCGCATCAGGCACTCTCGGTCAGATCATTCCACCGTCCATCATTCTCGTCATGTTGGGCGATGTCATGACCTCGGCGTATCAACAGGCACAGCTTGAGATGGGCATCTTTTCGCCGAAGACGGTTTCGGTTGGTGATTTGTTCGCCGGCGCCCTTGTTCCCGGCTTGCTGCTCGTACTGCTGTACGTGCTTTATATCCTGGGCGTGGCGATTTTCCGGCCTGAGGCCATGCCGGCGCACCAGCGAGACCCGGACTTGAGAGTATCGATCGGGCAGGTGCTGCGCGCACTGGCGCCGCCGCTACTTCTCATTTTTGCAGTGCTCGGCTCCATACTGGTGGGCCTCGCAACGCCGACCGAGGCGGCTGGCGTTGGTGCGATGGGTGCGCTGTTGCTGGCGCTCACGCGACGACAGCTAAATCTCGAGCGGCTGCAGGAGATCATGCAGAGCACGCTCAAGATCAGCAGCATGGTGTTCCTGATTCTGATTGGCGCGTCGGTGTTCTCGCTCGTGTTCCGCGGCTATGGTGGTGATGACGGTGTGCGCGCGATACTCGAGTCACTTCCCGGTGGCGTGATCGGTGCCGTCATCGTCGTGATGCTCGTGATGTTTCTGCTTGGCTTCGTGCTCGACTTCATAGAGATCACATTCGTCGTCGTCCCAATAGTTGGCCCGGCACTGCTCGCGATGGGTCTTGACCCGGTTTGGCTCGGCATCATGATTGCAATCAACCTGCAGACGTCTTTCCTGACGCCGCCTTTCGGGTTTGCACTATTCTATTTGCGTGGTGTGGCGCCACCGAGTATTACAACACCACAAATCTACCGAGGCGTCATTCCATTCGTCGCAATACAGCTCTTTGCGCTGCTACTGCTCGCAGTATTTCCCGATCTCATCACCTGGCTGCCGAACAAGATTTACGGCGACTAGCCGCCGGCGCACTACAACAGATCAATGCTCATAGTTCATCTTGCGCAACAGAACTTTGTACCGCTCGTCGCCCCACACCGACCGAAACAGCGGGTCAACGATTGTGTAAACCAGGTGGCTTTCATGTTGTGCGTGGGCATTTTCGAGGTGCGTGAGCGCCTTATCAAGATCCCCGGCATGCATGCGAAACTTGGCATACTCGATACTGCTGACGTAGGGGCGTGTTGGCTGTGTCTCAAAGGCTTCGGCAGCGCGCCGCATTAGCTCGGAATATTCAAGCTCGCCCGCCCCGCTCTCGAGGGCATTGACCACCGCGGTCTCGCCGAGCAGCCTGAAATAATTTCTGGCCGAAGCGATCGCCTCCTCGAACTTCCCGAGACGGTACGCCGTGTTCCATAGAAGAACGTGCAGCGGCAGGAAATCGGGCTGGCTACTGATCAGTTCGCCGATTTGCTCGACCGCCTCATCGTCGCGCCCAAACCACGCGAGTCTTTTGGCAAGCTCCAGGCGAAACCACGGATTCAGCGGGTCTCGTTCCAGGCCAGTTCTAACTTCAGCCAGTGACTCGTCCCAGCGATTGGTAACGGCCAGGAATTGCGAAAATACGATGTGCGCGTCGGCGTGTGACGGCCTCAGGTTGATCGCGCGCCGAAACCCTCGTTCGGCGGCATCCCAGTTCCAGTCGTACGCAAAACTGATCCGGGCGCGCAGGTCGTGCGCCTCGGCAAGATCCGGGTCCAGTTCCAGTGCTCGCCGCAAAGACTGTTTCGCGGCCGGATACACGTGGGTTGTTGGCATCAAACCGATATGCGCGGGGGTCGCCAATGCATCGGCAAAGCCCACATAAGCAAGTGCGTAGTTCGGGTCCTTATCGATTGCAAGCTGGAAATACTCCAGCGCGAGTTTCAGATCTGCTTCGGTAAATTTGTACCAGTGAAACTTGCCTTTCAGGTACAACTCGTAGGCTTCCGGATCGACTTGGGCACTACCCGCAAAACGAGCGTCCTCCTCCGGGGTGAGCTTTACCTTGATCTGCTCGGCAATCGCCCTTGCGACACTGCTCTGCAAATTCAGGACGTTGCTCAAATCTCGCTCATAGCTCTCGGTCCAGAGGTGCTCGTCCGTTGCAGCAGCAACAAGCTGCACAGTAATTCTTACAGTGTTGCCATCTCGAAATATCGAGCCCTCAATCAGGTTTGCGACACCGAGCTCCGCGCCTATTTCCGTTAAGGATTTGTCGGTGTTCCGATATTGCTCCGTGGATGTGCGCGAAATAATCTTCACACCACTGATGCGGGACAGGTCTGCGATGATCGCTTCATGCATTCCAGAAACGAAATATTCTTGTTCCGGGTCACCCGACAGGTTGTCGAGCGGCAAAACGGCAAGAGAATTCCGTGACACTGTTGTGGATGCTGCGTGGTCGATCCACACCGGCGCGGTTTCCCGAATCTCCACGATCAACCTGAAGCCTGCCGTAACGATGACAACGGCAAGCGCGGCAAGTATCCAATAATCGGACCTGCGGAGTGACAGGTCTGCGGCCTGATCGCTGCCTGCGGAGGAGGTTCTCTGAATGCCGCGCAGTGTGAATTCGTACCGCCAGGCCAGGATGAGGACAAGGGGAAAACCCAGGAAAGCTGCGACCCAGACCCAGACCAGTGCGCTGTCTGGAATATTGAGTGACTGAAAGGCGAGGGCCGCTACCTGCAACAGGACCCAGGAGCCTACGATGTATAGCCCGACCGACCGAAACACCCGGCGCCGGCGTAGTTCAACGACAAATTCTTGCAGGCCACTCATTAGCTTTTGACCACGGCCATTGAATTGGCTGGCAGCCTCAACTGCTTGTCTCAAATTAGCCTGTATCTTAGCAGGCTGGAGTCGGCAGGCACGACCCTCAACGCGCCGCCAATGTGGCGATTTGTTGCGTTCCCGATTGAGGTTCGGCCGGCTAATAGCGTTACTTGCGAGATTCCTCTTCACCTGACGCATGGATGCTAATATTTACTCTCTCAGGACGTATTCCTGACTCCGAGGAATTACATCGTGACCAGAATCAACGCCGCGCGCCCATCCAGGCTCGCACTTATTCTGACATTGCCCATAGCATTACATGCTTGCGGGCTCTGGCTTGGTGATGAGGCCAGGATCGCGCGTGCCCATGAAGCACTCGATAACCAACAGTATTCTGCTGCAATCATTGATTTGAAAACAGTACTGCAAAATGCGCCCGACAACGGGGTGGCCCGTGGCCTGCTTGGACGCGCCCTGGCTGCGAGCGGCGAACTTGAAGCAGCGGAACAGGAGTTGCAGAGGGCGCTGGAGCTGGGGCAACCACTGGCCGACATCCGGGTGTCCCTTGCGGAAGCCCGGCTGGTTACCGGACAACCGGAACAGGCCTTGCTTATCGCCGATCCCACTGCAGCAGCCGACAGCGATGAAGCTTTTCTGCTTTGGTTGTACCGGGGAGATGCTCAAGCCGAGTTAGGCGAAACCGTCGAATCGTTGCGCAGTTACGAACAGGCCGAACGCCTGAACATAGACAGGGCAACGGCACTACTGCGGGCCGCGGAACTCTATTGGGGCGCGGGAAACCTGGGAGATGCAAGAGAGTTTACGGAATTGGCCCAGTTGGACGATCCTCACAACCTGGACGCACACTTTACCTTGGGCGCCATTCTGTTGGAATTAGAAAGCTGGCAGGAAGCAGAGGAGACGTTGACCCACACGCTCACGGCGCTACAGCTTGATCCCGTGGACAGGGGTTACGTCCTGGCGTTCCTCGCCGAGATTCACTTGGCACAAGACAATGTTGCCGCCGCCCGGGAGGCGTCGGACCGAGTCGCCGAACTGTGGTCCGCGGATGATCCGGACTTGCGCCTTCTCAATGGCCAGATTGCTATGGCGGAAGGTGACAGCCGTACTGCCGCGACGGAGTTATCGGCCTATTTGGCCGACTTCCCGGAATCGGAAGTAGCCATGCGCACGCTCGGGGCCGCGCAATTCGGGCGCGGGTTAATCAACCTGGCTAGAATTCAGCTCCTTGGCGCTTTGGAGTCCGATCCCGACCAGATCGAAACCCGCAACCTGCTGGCGCGGGTATACCTGGAGGAAGGCCAAATGGATCGAGCGCGAGAAGTGCTCGAACCGGCATTGAAACTCGCCCCCGGGGACCCTGTCTTGTTAAGTGTGCTCGGGATTCTCGACCTACCTATTCACCCGTCCGGGCCCTCACATGATCGGTACACCGAGGTGAGAGATCAGCTGATCCGCGGCGAAATCGGCCGAGCGTTGGTAAGCGCTTACGCGGTAGTCAGAGACCACCAGTTCGATCCGCGAGGGTTAAATCTGTTGGGACTGTGTCAGCTGGCCAACGGGCAGGTGCAGCAAGCGATTGATTCGTTTGTCCGGGCTCTGGCCGCACAACCTGACAACGACCACTACCGGCTCAACCTGGCTCGGGCACACCTGGGAAACTCCGCGCCTGGTGACGGACTGAAGGTGCTGGCAGGATTGAGGACGGCGGACCTCGGTGCCGAATTCAGCGTGATGCGCCGGGCGCTGCTGATCAACCTGCATGAATCGAACCACTCGTTGGGACTCTCTGACCCCGAACTGCTGTCCCACTGGCTGGACAAAAACCCGAATGACGCCGATGCCCGCTTACTCTTGGCCGAAATGTACATTGACCAGGGTTCCTTCGCAGACGCGTCGGCGCAGTATGAGTTGCTCCTCGACCAGGGACTGGACGACCCGGTTTTGCACAACAATCTGGCGTGGAGTTACCTGCAGCTGGGTGACAGCAGAGCCAGGGAGCAGGCCGAGATCGCTTTCGAACTGGCACCAGATTACGGCGAGGTAGTTGATACGTTGGGTTGGATTCTCGTGTCCCAGGGAGAGCTGGAAAAAGGATCGTCTTTGCTCCGAGACGCGCACATACTTCAGCCAGGCGAGCCAGCTATCGTTTACCACCTCGCCTATGCGCTCAGTCGGACGGACGCGGAGGGTGAGGCCAAAGCGTTGCTGGAGCGGCTTCTTGAACATGGGGCTGACACCGTTGGAGAACCGGTCAGGGTGTTGCTGTCCGAGTTACAGAAGGCCCAATAGACCAGGCAAGAACGTCGGTAAGGTTTACACAATCATTACCGCGGTCGGGACATGAACATATCAACCAATTGATAGCAAAAGCATTGTTCTTTGTGGCACGGCTTTTGCATTATGTTAAGGCATCAATGCGTTTCATGCCGGATACGAGGATAAGAACGTGGCTGTAATGAGAGATCGGCTTCGAATTCTTGGTGCTTTGCTCGCAGCCCCTTTGCTGGGGCTTGGGGCCACGCAGGCGTCGGCAGGCGTAGTGACCAAGAAAAAGACCAAGAAAAAGGCCAAGAAGAAAACTGCGAAGAAAAAGACCAAGAAGAAAGCCAAGAAGAAAACTGCGAAGAAAAAGACCAAGAAAAAAGCTTCGAAGAAAGTCAGGTCGGTTTCCGAGCCTGGAACTGTAGCGCTGGTGGGAGCGGGCGTGATCGCGGTCGGCGCAGCGCACAAGCTGGGGCGCCGAACAAAGAAAAGGTCCTGATTACATCGATAACGATCATCCAGGAAAGCCCGCCTTGTGCGGGCTTTCTTAATTGCACAAGTCGCTGATACACGTAGTCGATACGGCCAGAATTGGCCATCGAAACGCAGCGAAGATATCGCCCGACCATTGGGAATGACTTGTTAATCGCCCAGACAGTCCCCACCATCTCGTCCTATGGTTGAGCAAAGAGACTCATCACCGATTTCCACTGCTGTCCGCGACTTCATGAGGCTGGAGTCCGCCGGTGGAATCCTTTTGTTGGCTGCTGCGATTGTTGCGATGATCGTGGCCAATTCTCCATTTGCAAACCTTTATGGCGCATTGTTGGAGACAACCGTTGCGGTTCAGGTCGGTGCATTGTCGATCGACAAGCCGCTCCTGCTCTGGGTCAACGACGGTTTGATGGCCGTGTTCTTCTTTCTTGTTGGCCTCGAGATAAAACGCGAGGTCATAGAAGGAGAGCTGTCGTCGCTTTCCCAGGTCGTCTTGCCCGGCATGGGCGCTCTGGGAGGGATGGCCATTCCGGCCGCCATCTACACCTGGATGAACTGGGGTGATCCCGTTGCGTTGGACGGCTGGGCCATACCCGTGGCGACCGACATCGCGTTTGCATTAGCGCTGCTCGGTGTATTCGGCAGTCGTGTCCCAACGGCTCTGAAGGTTTTCTTGCTCACGCTGGCTATTTTCGACGATCTGGCTGCGATCGTTATCATCGCTCTATTCTATTCTGGAGACCTGTCTTTCGGTTCGCTGCTTGTTGGCGCAATATCCATAGCAATTGCGATTTCCATGAACAGAATGGGTGTCACGCGCACTTCGAGTTACGTCCTATTGGGCGTTGTTCTCTGGATCGCTGTGTTGAAGTCAGGCGTGCACGCAACATTAGCGGGAGTTCTTATCGGACTATGCATCCCAATGCGGGACGCTCAGGGGGCGTCTCCCCTGCGCGAACTCGAGCACGATTTGCATGGGCCCGTTGCATTCGTAATTCTGCCGATATTCGCGTTCGCCAATGCAGGCCTCTCGCTAGGCGGCATGTCGATCGAAAACCTGACGCACCCGGTAACAGCCGGCGTCGTGTCAGGTCTGTTGATTGGTAAACCTTTGGGCGTTCTTGGTTTTGTTTGGCTCGCCACCAGCCTGCGCATTGCCCAACTTCCGAAAAACGTCAATTGGACTCAACTACTCGGAGTTGCATTCGCGTGTGGGATTGGTTTTACGATGAGCCTCTTTATCGCAGGACTGTCTTTTGAGCACGGAAGTGGAGACCACTTTGGCGGCGATCGCCTGGGCATACTGGTGGGATCGCTTTTGTCAGCGATAGTTGCCTATGGGCTGCTTCACGCCAGTTTGCCAAGACCAGCCCAGAGCGGCTGAGTGACTACTCGGGCTTGCCCGCCGCTTGCTTGCCTCTCCTGATCTTGACCCAGGCGCGCTTGAAGACACGAGCTATTTTATTGAGGCGCATTGGTCGATAGTATTTGGCGTCATCAGGTGACAAGTTTTCAAAATTGCCCCGATTCTTGTGTTTCACCCAGGCGTTAAGATCCTGTTGGTGCAAGAACCCGTACCAGAAGAAATTGAGCGGGTGAAAACCGGGTTTACGGCAGGCGGACACGCCGAAATCGACGAGGTAGGGCCGCTGGTCCCGCGAGACAAGTATGTTTTCCTTTCTCATCAGGTCGCCATGCGCCAG
>Ga0255049_10001742_pt1 | contig 11832 bp, 10 predicted proteins | sample JV7_2_3_MG_FD_183615 | JGI IMG/M metagenome (GOLD analysis project Ga0255049, IMG submission 183615) | Seawater microbial communities from Jervis Inlet, British Columbia, Canada - JV7_2_3 | ecosystem: Environmental > Aquatic > Marine > Inlet | place: Canada: British Columbia | collected 2016-10-06
ATGTCCGAGCGGTCGTGGTTCGCAACGGGGTCGTGCTCCACGCCCCCGGCGAACTCGACTTGGGGCGCACCACCCGATTGGCGAACCGGGCTCAGCGGCGTGCGCTGCGCGGTCTCTACGCCGGGTGTGCGATCCCGGGCTGCTCGGTGCGTTACGACCGCTGCAAGCTCCACCACATCATCTGGTGGCGCAACGGCGGCCGAACCGATCTGTTCAACCTGCTCCCATTGTGTGCCCATCACCACAACAACGTCCACAACGACGGTTGGGTAGTCCAGCTGGGCAGTCACCGCGAACTCACCATCAGATTCCCCGACGGCAACATCCACAACACCGGCCCACCCAACCGCCAAGCCGCCTGATGGGCGGACACAAGCCCGCCCACCTTTGCATTTTCGCCCACATCGCCGACGAGTTCCCGTCAAGACGTACGTGCCGCTGCCGCAGGAATCGAAAAGCAAGGCGCCGCGCCCTTCACTCTGCGCCGGCGCCGGAGCGGGGACAGATACTCATTCAAAGACTCAATCGGCCGACCAATACTGCGGCCGGCGGGCACCAGAGCAAGATCGTCACCACGGAAGCGACCACACCACCACGATGGGCCACACCCCCGACGGCGAGTTCCGGTCAAGACGTACGTGCCGCTGCCGCGCGAATCGAAAAGCAAGGCGCCGCGCCGTTCAATCTGCGCCGTCGCCGGAGCGGGGACAGATGCCCACTCAAAGAACCAATCGGCCGAACAGAGTTGCACCGGCGGGCACCAGAGCAAGATCGTCACCACCGCCAACACCGAAGCGACCACTCCACAACAACCGGGCCGCACCCTCGACGGCGAGTTCCGGCCAACACACACAGGCCACACCCCAACGGCGACCGGCCAAGACGCACGAGCCACACCCCAACGGCGATCCGCCAAGACGCACGAGCCGCACCCCAACGGCGATCCGCCAAGACGCACGAGCCGCACCCCAACGGCGAGGCGACCACACCACAACACGGCTTGTGAACGGTTGCAAGCCGCCGGGCGGTCATCACAATCGGAGAACTGACATCAATCGGGCGGCCGCCCAGCGAACCATCCGCCGCGATCGGACGACCGATCGGTCGACCGACCATGATCGAAACAGTGTTGTACTCTCCGAACAGGGGCCACGGAATGGCGGCAACGACGAGGGGCTAGATACGGAGCGGTGGCAATGTTGGAACGCAAACGGGCAATCATCTTCGGGGTTGCAGGGGCGGTAATGCTGATCGTCGGGGCGGTCGGCTTGGTTTCTGTGATTTCGGACGACGACGACGGCGAAATCGCGAACGGACCGACGGCGCCTGGACCCTCGACATCGACATCCCCGTCCCCAATCGTCACCACTACGCAAGTCAGCACCGCGACGACCCAGGCGCCGACCACGAGCGCGGCAGTGCCGAGCACCACCTCGGCGCCGACCGTCGTCGCGACGTCCACGACCGTGCCGGCACCGACGACGATCGCCACGACCACGACCCAGGTGCCGACCACGACCACGACGATCGCGCTCGAGGACCCCGAAGAATTCGTGACCGCCTTGATCGCCGCTCAGGCGTCCGGCGACATCAACTTCCTGTTGGCTCGCCTACACCCCGAAGTCCTCACTCGATACGGCGGGGTCGATCCTTGCCAGACCTATCTCGGTTCGGTCGACTTCCCCGCAATCACGCTTCGAGAGATCGCCGATCCCGCTCCGTGGGATTTTGCCACCGACGATCTCGTCACCACCGTTCCGGAGGCGATCGGTGTCGAGATCCAACGACTCGTCGATGGCGAGACGATCATCCAAGAACTCCACATTGCCTATTCGGGCCCCGAACTTCGCTGGTTCACCGACTGTGGTGATCCCGTGTGAGGAGAAAACCATGAACCGACGAGCCATCCTTGTAGTGATTGCGATGACGGCGTTCGTAGCGATCGGTCCGAGGCCGATCGCCGGGGCGGGAGTCCCCCCTGAGACAGCACCGGTCGACATCGTCGACACTATCTTCGAGGGCCTGAAGGCATCGGAACTCGTCGGGCCCGGGGAACTCAACTTGAGCGACGGGCAGTACACGTACACGCCCGATGACACTTCGGGTTCTCCGATCGAACTTATTCTCGAGACCGACAACGCCTTTCCCGGCACGAACGGCAGTACCGCGAATCCACCACCGGGCGACATCTTCATGTTCGACGACCCCGCCGCCGGTCAGTCGGTCGGGTCGAATCCGAACGGTGCCTGGCTGCATATTGATGATGGTGCCGGAGGCCAGTTCTATCCGGGAGGCAGCCAGCCGGTTCTCGAGGTCGGCGCCAACGATCTGCTCTCCGTGCAGTTCGGACGTCTCCCGCGGACGATCCTCATTCCCGGTATCGGTGAGATCGACACGATCGATGTGCTGTTCGGCAGCGAGGGCCCGGTGCCCACCGATGACGGAGCCGCCTTCGTCGTCGCGCCCGGAACGACTCGCGACAGTTTTGGCAATGACCTGATGTTCTATGACATCGAGCGAGGTGGCCCACCCGGCCCACCCGAGTTTTGCGAAGCGGGTGTCTTCGGAGTTCCGCCGAATCGGCCCGGCGCAACGCTGTTCGACGCCTCGGTCACAGGGGACTTGTTCGACCAGACCTCCAACCAGGCGGTCACGCAGGAGTTGAACGGCGAGGTCTTCTCGTCGAGCCTCGAATACGGGAGCGGCGGATTCCCCGAATCGGGCGTACCGATGATCAACGCTGTCAACGGGAGCCACGTCTTCGGCGTGATGAACGCCGCCGACTTCCTGAGTGACGGCCCGGTAACTCGAATCGGCGTGTTCTGTCAGAACAGCGACGGCGGCGCCGTCGACGTCATCGAACTCTTCCCTGGCCCCGTGAGCCTCCAAGAAGGCCTGCCGACGTATAGCCTCACCGCACCCGCGCCGCCGCCGACAACCAGCACGACATCGACAACCAGCACGACAACATCGACAACATCGACAACAACGACAACGTCGACAACCCTCGCTCCGGCGACCATCGATCCGGGTGGACCGGCTATCGCTGATCCGCCCGAAACACCCCCGATTACCGCCGCTCCCACAACGACAGGCGATGACGGCATCAATACCGCGGCTTTGATTCTGTTCGCCGCAATCGCTCTGTTCGGGCTGGGCGGGATCGCGTACGGCATCTATCTGTGGTCGAAGAAGGGTGGGCCGTGCGATGAGCTGATCGATGCCTGGGCTCTCGCCCAAAAAGACTGTTCGGACAAGGCGACGGCCGCCGCCGACGCACAGAAGAACGTCGACGGACTCCAAGATCAGATCGACACCGCGACCGCCGACTATGAACCGCTCGGGTTCGAAGATTCCGGCTCGAGTGTCACGGTAGATGGCGAAACGATCGACAGCATCGACTCCCAGCTCGAACGATGGCATCGGCGAAATCACCCGGCGATCGACCCCGCCACCGGGCCTGGCACGGCAGCGGATGCGACCGGCACGGCGAGTCGGGCCCGGCAGGACTGGGCGGCGCAGCGCCGACGGCTGCGTGAGGAATACGACTCCAACCAGGCGTCGGCGCAACAGCTCCGAGAGCAGATGGAAGCAGCGGTACGTACACGCGACGCCGCGGACCGGACCGCCAAGGCCGCTTGCGACGCGGCCGAAGCAGCTCGCCGGGCAATGCACGAGTGTTTGCAGACCCACGAAACACCGGTCGTTGTCGATCCAGGGCCCGCAGGCGGTCCGTCGATCGCTACCGACCCGGAGTCCGGAGCACCATGCGATCCCAAGACCGACTCGCGTCCGCCGGAGGATGTTCCTCCGGCCTTCAAGCGGGCCCGCATGCTCGTCGACATCTCCGTGATCGTTGAGCTCGACGTCGGCCATGGCGACCCATACGAGGCCGAGAGGATCGCTCAGGGCTTTGACGATCTCTCCACCGTCGCTGACATGGTGGGCAACATTCTGTCTGGCGCCGGTGCATCGAAATCAGCGTTCAAGGGCAACTTCGGCAGTGCGGGCGCTCAGGTCGCAGGTACCCATGAGGACGTGCCGAACATCCCGACCTCGATCCCCCAGCTCGGCGCTGAGTACGCCGAGTTCACGACCAAGATGATCTCCAAGATCTCGAAAGCCGCCGGCGGATGGGCCCACCACAATTCCAGCTACAAGATCAGGTTGGTGCAATTCACCCGCTCGGTCGAGGCGAAGCGAGTGCGCGTGTGGGAGTGCGTCGGTGGCTCGTGGCAGTGTCATCTCGATGTTCAAGTCGAGTGGGGGCCGTTGCAGCGCACTTCTCGATACGTCGGTGGAATCGTGCTCGGCGATGATGTCGAGCGAACGTCGGCGCGATGGCTCAACGTCTGGCGGGCAAATGTTCAGCGGGGCCTTAAGGCATTCGACAAGTGGACGTCGGAGAACCCACCGGGACCCTGCGGTTAGCCGGCGAGCGGCGACGCTGACCCTGAGCGGTCAGCCGCCACCAGCGGCCTCGAGGGCGGCCTAATCAGTGTCGAGGGCGGCCAACGCCTGGTCGATCCTCGACACACCGTCAGAGCAGCCACCGTGGGGCAGATCCTCAAACACGGAGGGATCGACCCCGCCTTGCGCCGATCCGAGGTCACGAGGACCCAGTTCCTGCGCTCTCATGCTGCCATCGCCCGGGACGTCGCCGACGCCGACCCCAGCGACCTCGCTGACCTGCGATCGCCATAGCCAGATCCCGGCCCGGTGGAGAACCTGCCCCCGCCCAGGGTGCTGTGCACCAAGTGGCACGGCGCCGTGATCAACGAGTACCGAAACCCCGCCCGACCAACACGGCCCAAGATCGGGCGTTCACAACCTTCACCGACGGCGACAACACGCGCCAGCGGCATGGCAGGACCTAGTCGCGTAACCGCAAGCGCTTGCCCTGTTTCGCTGGCCAGCTTCGCCGCACCCGACGCCAACACCACAAACGTTCACGGTCACGGTGCTAGCGACGGAGGCTTCCATCAGGGTGCGGGCCCGCCGAGTAGCACCAATGCTCGGACAACTACTGTCGAGATCCAGGGACTCAGACGCCAAATCGGGTCGCCGCGACCGCTCTCCAGCGGTACGCTTCAGCCGCCATAACCGTTCGACCGGGGTTCGGGAGTTTCTCCCAGGTTTTCGACCGGTCCCGCCAGATAAGGCTGGTAGAAAACGCCGTTTGACCTGGTCAGACGATCGGGTTCGGGACCCGTGGGAACGAAATTGCCCAGATCGGGAACGTGACGGAATGTCCTGCCGTGTCCGCAGTTGTCCAGTCCCTGGGCTAATCGCCGATGAGGTCTGTTGCGATGGCTTCGAGTGCGAGGAGTCATTCATCCTGTTCGAGGCCGGCGCGGAAGCGGAGGTGTCCGGCGCGAGCGAGGCTGGTGGCGCTGAGATCCGAGGCTTCGCACGGGCCCTCGTTGCTCCGGAGTATGGTCGGTGAATGGCCGTGGGGAGGCTCGAATGACACAACGGCAGATCGGGTTCTTGTCGATCGGGCTCGGGTCGGTCGTCGCCCTGATCGGCATCGTGTTGTTGATCCGGTCGGGGTCGGGGTCGGACCCTGGGGACCAGGCGGCCGCTGATAACCCGGCCACCACGCTCGCCCTCACCACCACCGCAGCATCCGCGACATCATCGACGATCGCGGCCACGACCACCGGCACGACGGGGCCCCCGACGACCACCAGCGCCTCGACCACCACCACAAGCACCTCGACGACGACCACCACTAGCACGACGACCACAACCAGTACGACCACGACGACGACGACCACGACGACGATCGTGATCGACCCGAGCGCTGCGGTCGAGGCATTCGTGACCGAGTTCGCGGCGGCGACGGCATCCGATGACATCGTGTTCTTGCTGGCTCGACTGCACCCGCTCGCCGTGCAGTCGTCGGACCAGGCGACTTGCGACGCCTTCGTCGAGCGCGAGATCGCGGTGCTCGATCAGTACCGCACAACGGGATCCGTCGAGACCACCACACTGAACGTCACGGTCGCCGGCGAGTCGGTCACGGTCGATCCGGCATACGTGGTGCCGGTCGCCTTCTCGATCAGCGGGCAGTCGTTCACATCCGACGCACACTTCGCCCCGGTCGACGGTGCACTCCACTATTTCGCGGGCTGTCGCTGATGCGTGTCCGCCACCTCGCCCTCAAAATGCTGCTTGCGGCGGCGATCGGAGCTGCGGTGCTTCCGGCAGCGGCGTCGGCCCAAGACCCCTCCGAGATCCCTACCGACGATGTCATGTTCGACGTGTTCGCGCACCAGACACTCGGTCTCGACACCGAACTCCTCGACCAGCTGGACGACCCGCGCTTGGTCGACCTGTTCGGCCTATCTCCTGCAGACCCTCTGCCGCGTAGCTCGTTCTTCGCGGGAACGCTCGACGAACTCGGCATCGTCAGCGAACTCGGAGATGTCCCAGTCGTGTCGGGGTTCGGGTTGCATCGCCTCAACCTTGCCGGCCCGGTCCCCGACCCGCAGGTCGACGTGTGGGATCAGATCGCACCGAGGGTCGACATCGCATTCCCCCCGCCGCGACGACGCGGTGTGGACGCCGACAGCCTGCTGGCTCTCGCCGTTCGGATTGAGGCCGACATCACCGACCCAGCCTTCTGCGCGGGTCGCAAGATTGGCCTCCTGGCGGTGGTCGACAACCCCTCGTGGGGCGACGCGTACACCGCCAATCCCAATTTCACGGGCGAGTATTACGCCGGTGGCAACTTCTTCCCGGTCTTCAGTCAGATCGACTGCGAGCCGATTGTGGCTGCCGACACGTACCTGGACGATGAGGTGATTCGTGACCTCGCCAACCCCGGAGCCGCGTTCCTGACCGCGGGCGACGGGGTGACCAATGCGGTCATGTTCTTCTCGGAAGAAACCATCGACCCCAGTGGCTCGCTGCGATTTGTCTTGTTCGAGCATACGGACGGCGAATCGTTCACGCTTGAGAACACACGCCACCAGTTGTGGCCTGACTTCTCCTCTCCGGCAGCTCCGATCGCGGATGCGGTTCAGGTCTTCTCGGGCGACTTCACGCTGGGTCCGCCCGGACCCGGTTCTCTGCTGAATGGCGACCCGGTCGTGATTGATGTGCCGATCGGTGACCGCACGCTCACCTTCAACGGTCCGACCGCTGTCGAGCCCGATGGGGGCCTGTTCTTCGACTTGTGTGTCACCGACGGGTCTGGCGCACCCGTGACCGGTGTCGAGTGGCTCGCCACGCTCGGCGAGCCACCATCCGGCCCGGACGCGGTTCACTCCGCCGATCTGCTCGATGACTCCGGTTGCGTCCGCTTCGGCTTTCCTGCCCCGCCGAGCGAAGGCGTGTCCAGCCTCTACACCTCTGACGGATCGACAACTTGGTTCGTCACACCGATCGACATCGGCCCGATCGAGGTCGGCCCGATCGAGGTCGACACGGTCGCCTCGACCACGACGCAACCGGCCGTCAGCACCACCACGCTCGCGCTCACCGCGCCGGAACAACCGGCCACCGTCAGCACCACTTCGCCAGCACTCACCCCGCCCGAACAGCCCGTGAGTGCCAGCACCACCACGGAGGCGATCGCCCAGGCCCCGCAGCCGGGGTTGACCGCGACTACCAACGACGACGATGACGGGTTCCCGATCGTTCCGTTCGCGTTGACCGTGGGAGGGCTCGGAACGATCGGCATCGGAATCCGGCTCGTGCGCAAGAACCCGCGCCAGCCCGCCGGCTCGACCACCACGGAAACCGGCACCCGTCCACCGGGCACCAGTGATCATGACCATTCGACACATCAGGTCGACGACACACCGGCGCTACGTCCACCGAAGGGGAGCGGCGGCGGGTCAAAACCGCCGCCACGGATCGGGCTCGGAACCAGAATCGCCAACGGTCAAGGCGACCGCTGACGACCACTGGCAAGCCGGAACACGCCGTCCCGACCCGGCTCGGGTGGTGCCAACTTCCGTCCGGGCACGAGATCGGTGTAGAAGCCGCCCTCCACAGCCTGGTCGTAGGAATCGAGCAGCTCGTCGCGCCGGCACTGCGCAAGGATCGGCGCCACATCGCCGTCGCGTATGTGGGCGATCGCTCCGGGGAGTTCGCGACGCGGTACCGCCCACACCCCGGTCTCGGCCCCCGACACGCGGAACGCGACATAGTCCCACGTGACGGCTACAGCAAAGATCTCGAGAACACCGTCGGTGTGGAGCTCGACGGCTGACCCCAATGGATGCTGCATGGCGACCGGGGGTTCGGTCACCATCGGCGCCCGCCAGGGCCGCCGCTCGAGCGGCAGCGCCACGTCACCGGCCACCATCGCGTCGGCGGCCGCCAGATCATGCTCGCTCGAGACCGCGACAAGTGCCTCGCGGGCGACCGACCAGGCGACCTCCAACTGCCGCTGACCCCTGATCGACCCGTAGTACTCGCGCCGGAGGAGGCAATCGCGCCCCCGCTCGATGAGATCGAACCCGAACGCCCTGCGATCTACATACCAGCCGTATCGCTCTGCAGCGGGCTTGACGTCAACCTTGACCGCCGGTGGGAGCGCCCGCTTCGACCGCTGACCGCGGGCCACGTCGAGACAGACCAGCGCGCCCCCTGCCGCCATCGCCGCGGCAGCACGCAACGCAGCACCGCTGGCGTAGTCGCCTCCGAACTCGATCCGGCGCCATCGCGGACGCATTAGCAGCCCCTCGCCGTTGCGCTGTTCCATAAGCATCATCAGCGCTGGCGCGAACGTCCGGGAGAACAGCCCACACACCCGTGCCACGTGGTCGGTGTCGGCGGTGACCGACAGGTGTGTCGACCAGCCCGCCAGCGACGCATCCGGCAGTGCCCTGACCAGGCTGGTTGCGGCCGATGTCGCCCACTGGGTCAACGCTGCTGTCCATCCCGGCTCGAGCGCAACCGGGGGGGTAGCCGCTTCTGCTTCGGCGTCGTCGCACGTCACGACCGCGCCACTTTCGAGCCGATGGGCGAACCGGTCGCCGGGGTCGATCGCTCGGCCCGGTAGATCGAGCCCGTAAATCAGCGTCCGGAAGTCGACGCGGCCACCGTCACGAACGACCGCAAACTCGTGTTCGAGACCGACCTCGACCGGATCCACGCCTCAAGGCTGGGTGACGACGTTGCCGTCGGCGTCGAGGAACATGCCCTCGGAGTTGAAGTCGATGCTCTGTTCCCCGGCGGGAATCGACCCGAAGGCACCCAGATCCGCGGTCTCGGGGATCCGGATCGTCAGCCGACCGCTTCCGTCACGGCGTGTCTCGCGGACGACTCGGGCACCCAAGAACGCGCTTGTCCCGGCCTGGACCACGGTTCCGTCGCCGCGTTCGGATTGCGCTTGCCACTCGACGAACTGATCGATTTCCGGCATTCCGCCCCCCGAGGTCGGTATCACGCCGACCGGCGCGCCTGTGTGCGTGACGGTGCCGTCGAGGTTCTTGGTGACCGTGCTGGTCGTGCCATCCGGGTTGGTGATCGTGATCGATGGAGGATCGGGTGGAAGCTCGTCGCCGGTGAGTTCGGTCCCGCACGACGTGCACGCTTCGCCGTCGTCGACTCCGGTCGACTCGCCACAGACGTGGCAGCTCCAGTACGGCTCGGGCCCGGTGTCGATGGCCTCCTCAGGACGCAGTTCACAGACCCCGCACGGGACGCCGGTGACCGGATCCGCGTCCCCCTCCATCCCGCAATGTGGACAGGGCGCGACGCTGCTGGTCGTACCCCCTGTTCCGGTGACCGACGACAGACCCCCGCCTGCCGCGGTATTGCCTCGCTCCATGGCTCTCTCCTCACATACCCACTACCAAGTCTACGCACATCCCCGGATGCGCACGGCCTGGTGCCAGCGTTGTCGCGTTGATCGATCGACGGGCGCGGATCACCGGCTTGGTGTCGATGTTCGGTCAGATCGCTTCGGCGAACTCATCGAATGCGGCCGCCAGACGTAGCTGTTCGTGGCGGGCATCCGCGCCGAGCTCGTACTGGCCGCGCGAAGGTTCTGAATCAACGCATGACCACGGATCACGATCCACGTGGTCACCAAGCAGGACCGGTGGATTAGCGTCGTCCCATGGCCCGTTCCTTGCTGGGCAGGTTGTTGTGGCTGGTTCATCGTGAGACCGAGCTCTCTCGACGTACGGGTATTCCCGCGATCGAGATCGACGAGCATCTTGGAGGGTTGTCTAGGCGACGGTTTCTCGCCGGATCGGTCGGCCTCGGAGCGGCGACATTGCTTCCGGTCGTCGGGTGCTCGTCGTCATCGACGTCCTCGAGCGACCCAGACGAGGCGTCGTCGCTTCGCGTGGTGGTCGTCGGCGCGGGGCTCGCCGGGCTCGTCTGTGCATACCGATTGGCCAAGGCCGGTGCCGACGTCACGGTCCACGAAGCCGCTGACCGGTTGGGTGGCCGCACTCGGACGGTGCGGGGTTTCTTCGCCGACGATCGCACTGCTGAGTCCGGCGGTGAGTTCGTCAATACCGATCACGACGCACTGCGGGCTCTGATACGTGAGCTCGGACTCGGCCTGGAGGATCTCTGGGACGGATATCCCGATGGGACCGACCCAGTCTCGTCGTTCGACGGTATGCCGTACCGGCGCATCGATGTCCTCGAGGATTGGTCCGAGGTTGCACCCGCCGTACAGCGCGACTTTGCGGCCGCGGGAACCAACATCGTCTGGAACCAGCACAATGAGGAGGCAGTCGAACTCGACCGCCTGTCGCTCGCAGAATGGATCGAGAACAACGTTCCAGGTGGCCGATCGTCCCGGCTCGGGCAGCTGATCGAGATCACCCACCTTTCCGAGTGGGGTGGAGCCGCCGAGGATCAGAGCGCGCTGAACTTCCTGACAACCGTCGGGCCGGGGGCGGCAGGGAGCATGGATCTCCTCGGCGGCTCGGACGAGCGCTGGCACGTTGAAGGAGGCAACGACGAAGTCGCGAGACGACTCGCCGAAGAGATCGGCCCCCAGGGGATCACGCTGGAGTCAACTCTCGTCGCGGTCCGACCATCGGGGTCAGGCGTTCGTTGCTCGTTCTACCAGTCCGGATCGGTGACCGACGTTGAGGCAGATCGACTGGTGTTGGCATTGCCGTTCACCGCACTCCGCGGCGTCGACCTCGATGGCTCCGGATTGAGCGACCGCAAGCGTCGGGTCATCGCCGAGCAGCCGATGGGCTCCAACTCCAAGCTGCACCTCGAGTTCCGTGAGCGAACTTGGCGCTCAGACGGGGCAAATGGCGACTCGGTGAGCGACACAGATCTGATGGTCACGTGGGAGGGGGTCATCACCGAGCCCGGTCCCACCGGAGTGTTGGTTGCGTACACGGGCGGCGCGCTGGGTGCGAGTTACGACTTCGCACCTGCCCACGGAGAGGCTCCGTCGCCAGTCGTCGCCGCGACGGCTCCGGATCTCGCCGCCGTGTTCGGCCCAGCGATCGTTGGCGCAGCGACCGGTCGCGGCTGGCTGGACTCGTGGGTCGACGACCCATATACCCATGGTTCCTACTCGCACTGGGCACCCGGCCAGTACACAGAACTACGGGGGGCGGGGGGAACAGCCGAGCGGCCGATCCACTTCTGCGGCGAGCACACATCGCTCGAACACCAAGGGTTCATGAACGGTGCAGTGGAAACAGGCGAGCGCGCTGCAGTCGAGGTTCTGACTGCCTCTTAGCGCGCGGACGGGCGCAAGTCCTTCGCCATCTGGCGAGCCTCGGCGACGGCCGGCGCTCCGGCGAACGCGGCGGCGATCTGCCAGGCAGCGGCGCGGCACGCAGACTCGATGGCCGGTACTCGTGCCGTTCGGCCTGATTCTCGGCT
>Ga0255049_10001743_pt1 | contig 11829 bp, 13 predicted proteins | sample JV7_2_3_MG_FD_183615 | JGI IMG/M metagenome (GOLD analysis project Ga0255049, IMG submission 183615) | Seawater microbial communities from Jervis Inlet, British Columbia, Canada - JV7_2_3 | ecosystem: Environmental > Aquatic > Marine > Inlet | place: Canada: British Columbia | collected 2016-10-06
TATATACCTGTCGTGGCCGCGCCGTAGGGCTGTTGCACGTCTGGCAAGGCGCATACGCGAAGACAGTATCTGGATACGGCAAGCGTGTCCAACACCGCCAGACGTGCAACAGGCCACGGCCCATGCGGGTTGCGGCCAGATTGCGCCGCGACTTTGTTGCGCGCCTCGCCAAGGACTGGGCCATTCCCTTCGGCACGCGTCTCGTCGTGCCATCAATCTGGCCCGCAACGCGGCTCACGAGAGGTATATAGAGGTGCCCTCAAGGCAAGAGATCCCCGGGAATCTCGGCCTGGTCGCATTTGACGTTGACGGCGTCCTGACCGACGGCCGCTTCTGGCTGTCGGATGACGGCGTCGAGACCAAAGCATTCCATACCCAGGACGGCTTCGGCATTCGCCGGCTTCTGCGTGCAGGATTGGAAGTGGCGGTTTTCAGTGGGCGCCAGTCGAACGCCGTCGCGAAACGAATGTCAGAACTGGGAGTGACTCACGTAGTCCTGGGCTGCGGCGACAAGGTAGCCGCGTTTCAGTCACTGATCAATGAACTCGGCATCGAGGCGACAAATACGGTGTATGTTGGCGACGATGTGCCCGATATTCCTTTGTTGCGACGCGTAGGTCTGGCGATTGCCGTTGCAAACGCGGTTGTTGAAGTAAAGGAGGAATGTGCATTGACGACAACGGCATGCGGTGGGCATGGTGCAGTGCGAGAGGTCTGTGACCTGATACTTGCATCGCGTAACCTGAACTGAGGGTTATCTTTTAATGAATGCGCGAAACATCACCACATTTGCAGTGTTGCTGTTCGTTGCGCTGGGCACATGGTACCTGGCCCGCTCGTTGCAATCTGCCGAAGTTACGGAAACCGTAGCCGATGGCAGTGGTGACGGCTTCTATCTCAAGTCCGCACGCATCCTCGGTACCGATGTCGAGGGCCAGTTGCTTTATGAAATCGAGGCCGATTTCGTTGAACAACAGGAGAGCAACGAAATCGCGATGCAGAATGTGCACATCAGCTATACGGCGGGCTCACAGGTTCCATGGACGATCAACGCGGACCAGGCGACGATCAGCGAAGATCAGAGCCTGCTGCGGCTGAGCGGTCATGTGATCGCAGTCAGTAATGCGGGATTTGCGGGTCAGGTCACGGAGATTCGGGCGCCACAACTGAATATTGAGCCTGCGACGTACAAAGCCGAGACGGACAGCCGGGTACAGATACGCATTGGCTCGCGCAGCCTGACGGCAACCGGCATGCTAGCATTACTGCAAGACAACCGGTTGCAACTGAGATCCAATGTCAGTGGCAAGTTTGTACCCTAGCATCGAATAATTATCTGACATGCACAGCGTCCGATCGAAAATCAGCTCGCGCCGCTTAACGTTGGCGCTGGCGGCGATGATGCTGTGTAGCACAGCGGTCGGCCAGATTGACGAGCTGCGCTTGCCAATCTCCCTCGATGCAGACTCCACGGACTACGATGGCAAGAGTTCGATGCTGATGTTTCGTGGCTTGCGATTAACACAGGGAAATATCGGTGTCCAGGCCGACGAGGGCCGTGCAAGCAAACTCGATTTCGAAGACAGTGTCTGGCACTTTGCCGGCAACGTCGTCATCGATACTGAAAATGGCCATATCGAGAGCGAAGCGGCGGACCTCAAATTTGCAGCGCACCAACTCCGCCTGGCGACAATTACCGGTTCACCGGCATCGTTCGAGATGAAACGGCCGGGAAGCGACGAGACTACCTATGCCGAAGCGGGGCGGCTCGAGTATGATTTCGATGCCGGAGTGGTGGAATTCTCGGAACAGGCAACGATTACCGAAGGCTGCAATCAGATATCGAGCAATTACCTCGTCTACAACATCATTGAACAACGTATCAATGCGCAATCCGGCGGCGATGGTGATCCGAAAGTAAGAATTACTTACACGCCGGAGGCAACCGACGCCTGCCCGGCCGTCGATGATGTGCCTGCGGATGACCCGGAACTGCAAAACGAGTCAGGCGACGTGGATCCGGAAACGACCGGAGACATGCCCCGGTGAGTATTCTGAGCGTTCAGGATATTTCCAAGCGCTACAAATTTCGCGAAGTTGTCAAAGGAATCTCGCTGGAAATAACCAGTGGCGAGGTGGTTGGCCTGTTGGGTCCGAATGGTGCCGGTAAGACGACGGCTTTCTACATGATCGTGGGGCTGATCGCATCGGACCGCGGCCAGATCCTGCTCGACGGACAAGACCTGACTGCCTTGCCGATGCACCGCCGGGCAGCACTCGGCCTTGGCTACCTGCCACAGGAAGCGTCGATTTTTCGCAAGCTGACAGTTGAGCAAAACATACTCGCCATCCTGGAAAATCGTCAGGAACTGGACCGTGCGGGACGCGAGCAGGAACTCGATCAACTGCTCGACGAGTTGCATGTCGGCCACGTTCGAACGAGCCCCGGTATCAGCCTGTCGGGCGGTGAAAGGCGCCGCGTGGAAATTGCCAGGGCACTCGCGGCCAATCCGCGCTTCGTTCTTCTCGACGAGCCATTCGCCGGCGTAGATCCGATCTCCGTACTCGATATTCAAAGAATAATCAGACACTTATGTGAACGTGAGATCGGCGTGCTGATAACTGACCATAATGTGCGGGAAACACTCGGAATTTGCTCGAGAGCCTATATACTGAACGACGGAAGCCTGATTGCTTCAGGCTCTCCCGAGGAAATTTTGGAAAATCAGCACGTTCGGGAAGTGTATCTCGGACAGGAGTTCAAACTCTGAGGCAGAATTGCGCAACAATTGTTGAAGGCAGGAAAATTACCGGGTTACGCAGAATACCGGCAGCAGCAAGCGCTACTACAGTTCAGGACACGATCTGCCCATGCTGAAACCATCACTGCAACTGAAACTCAGCCAGACGCTGACGATGACGCCGCAGCTGCAGCAGGCTATTCGCCTGTTGCAACTACCAGTACTCGATCTCAGTGCACAGATTCAGGAGGCGCTGGAAGAAAATATAATGCTGGAAATGGAAGATCTTCCCGATGTTCCAAAAACCAACAACGACACCGTGAATGAAATCGAAGCTATCAAGGCCGAGGACAGCTGGCAATCATCATCGATGGAACGCACTCGCGACAGTGGCTGGAATGGTGAAGGCCGTCCAATAAGTGAATACGCCGACCTGAGTGGACAGACCCTGCGCGAGCACCTGTTATGGCAACTCGAACTCGAAGACTTCAGCCCGCGGGAGGCGCTGATTGGCGAAGCGCTCGTTGACGCGATCAATGACGATGGCTACCTGACGACCGATCCCGAAGACCTCGAGGACTTTTTCGATGCCCAGGCCAGCGTGACGATCGAGGAAATCGAGGGCACATTGTCCAAGGTCCAGGGGCTTGATCCCGTGGGCATTGGCGCGCGATCGCTTTCCGAGTGCCTGGTGTTGCAACTCAGGCAACTGGAAATATCGACGCCCGGACTCGAACTCGCCATCAAGCTGGCACAGGATCACCTCGATCTCATAGCCAGCCAGGAATACGGGGAACTGCGACGCAGCCTCCGCACCTCCGAGGCCGATCTTGACGTCGCAGTGGCGCTGGTCAGGAGTTGTAATCCAAAGCCGGGGCTTGCCGTCAGTCCGGCAGCGCCTGAGTACGTCATACCCGACGTTTTCGTGCGTAAGATTGACAATCGATGGCAGGTTGAAATAAGTGCATCCGGCATTCCCCGATTATCAGTCAATCAGCAATACGCCAAACTCCTGCGCGGCAACGGCAACCATGCCGCTTTGCGATCGCAATTGCAGGAGGCGCGCTGGCTGGTGCGCAGCCTGGAGATTCGCAACGAAACGCTGCTCAAGGTAGCCACCTGTATCGTGTCGCGTCAAAAAGAGTTCCTGGAGCATGGCGACGAGGCGATGAAGCCGCTAGTATTAAGAGACGTTGCCGAATCAATTGGAATGCATGAATCTACTATTTCCCGTGTCACAACGAACAAATACATGCATACGCCGCGTGGCGTTTTCGAATTCAAATATTTTTTCTCCAGCCACCTTTCCACTGTGGATGGAGAGGATCAGTCATCAACATCCGTACGAGCGAAGATTCGCAAACTCATTGGCGCGGAAAATCCGGCCAAGCCACTCAGTGACAGCAAAATTGCCCTCATACTTGCCGATGAAGGCATCACCGTGGCAAGGCGGACAGTAGCGAAATACCGTGAAGCGATGAGAATCGCGTCATCAAGCGAAAGAAAAGTCAGGAAACCCAAATAAGTATTTTAACTGATGCTAAAAACGAAGGAGGCCCGTAACCTGAATATAAAATGATAGCAGAGACAATGCAGTCATCCGGGAGTGTTCCTGGATCGTCTCTCCAGGACAATTAACCACAGGAGAATATTATGCAGCTTAGCGTTACCGGACATCACGTCGAAGTGTCTGCGCCATTAAGGGAATATGTGGTCAATAAAATAGAGAAAATTGAAAGGCATTTTGACCATGTTTCAGACGTGCATTGTATTTTAACAGTGGAGAAATTAAGACATAAAGCAGAAGCAACGGTAATTGTTAACGGCAGCCGAATCTACGCAGATGCAACTGAAGAAGATATGTACGCTGCTATAGACGGGCTTGTTGATAAACTGGATCGGCAAGTTAAGAAACATAAAGAGAAAATGGTCGATCATCACGCACGGGATTCCGACAAAAGACAATACGGCTAAACCAAAAACAATAGAATACGGGGCGGCGGCACAACACCTAACGTCGTTCAGTCGCCAGCATAAAATGTTGCCCAGTGTCTGTCGCGAGCTAGCGTATTACCATGAATATCGAAAACATCATTCGCCCCGATAACGTTCTTTGTAACGTAACCGCGCGCAGCAAGAAACACTGCCTGGAGATTTTGAGCGAGCTGCTCACCCGGCCCAATCCGGACATCGCCAACGAGGAAGCATTCGCCAAGCTCATCGAACGGGAAAGACTGGGTTGCACGTCACTCGATAAGGGCATCGCGTTTCCGCACTGCCGCGTCAACGGTGTCAGAAAAAGCTCCGCTGCACTGATCAAACTACTCGAACCCGTCGATTTCGATTCGATCGATGGCGAAAACGTCGACGTCGTGTTCGGTCTGATGGTGCCGTCCGATCTGGACGAGGCCGGCCGCGCCGAGATCGAAAACATTGCAGACTTTCTCAGGGATGAAGCCTTGCGCGCAAGATTACGCAGCGCGAACAGCAGCAGTGAGCTGTATGATGCGCTGCTGGCAGGACAGCACGAACCAAGCCGCAAAATGCACAGCGCGCAATGACGCCGGCGGCGAAACACTGAGCAAATGTCCGACGACAAACGCCTGATTATTGTTAGTGGAATATCCGGGTCCGGGAAAAGTGTCGCGCTACATGTTCTCGAAGATCTTGACTACTACTGCATCGACAACCTGCCGGCGGCACTGCTCAAGTCGCTGTTGGACGAAGTCACGAATCCGGAAGAACAAAGGGCGACCCGGGTTGCCGTCGGCGTAGACGCCCGCAACCGTCTCAACGACCTCGAGGCTCTCCCCGGCCTGATCGCCGAATTGCGCAGCGCGGGCGTACAGACCGACCTGTTGTTCCTGCAGGCAAGCGACGACATTCTCCTGAAGCGATACAGCGAAACAAGGCGACGCCACCCGCTCGCGAACAAGGGAACAGAGTTGCGCGACGCAATCGCCAATGAGCGAGAATTACTGGGCCAGGTCATCAACTCCGCCGATCTCATTATCGACACCTCACGAACGAGCATCTATGACCTCGCCGATGCGATTCGTGAACGTGTGGATCGTCGCGAGATCAACATGCTGTCGGTATTAATCGAGTCATTCGGTTACAAACACGGTATTCCGTCGGACGCAGACTTCGTATTTGACCTGCGATGCCTGCCCAATCCCTACTGGAACGCTGATTTGCGAAGCCTTACCGGACGCAGTGCAGAGGTCGGTGAATTCCTGGACGCCCAGCCAGAATTTGTGCAAATGTACGAGGACATCCTGGCATTCCTGCAGCGCTGGATTCCGAAATACGTCCGCTTCGACCGTAGTTACCTGACCGTGGCACTCGGTTGCACCGGTGGCCAGCACCGTTCGGTCTACATGACCGAGAAACTGGCACAAGCGCTACAACAAACCCACGAACCGGTGCATACGCGGCACAACGAGATCCCCACTTGAAGAACCTGCCGTAGGAGCGGCTGTGGGAGCGGCTTGAGGCCGTGCGCGGATCGTCGCTGCTTGCACATCCATGTACGCAGCGACATAAGTACATCCGTATACAGAAAGTCCGCTCCTACACGCATCAATGGAGTCAGACTCCATTGATGCGTAAGATTCGCCTCGATCGTCGATAGGGCTCATTTGATGGCAGCCAGAAAACACACACAGGCCAACCTTTCACTGTTGCGCGAGAAGCTCGGCAGCGGTGGCATGCGCTCTGCGCGAATGCTGATCGGCAGCCTGCACCCATCGGAACTGGCGCGATTGCTCGAGTCGCTGCCGCTCAGGGAGCGAGCCGTCATCTGGGAAATGGTCGACGCGGAGAACGAAGGTGATGTGCTCGTCGAGCTGGCGGACGAGGTTCGCGACGGCCTGATCGAAGGCATGCCGACCGATGAACTCATGGTGGCTATCGACGGCATGGAGCTCGACGATCTTGCGGATCTGATCGCTGATCTGCCGGAGGCGCTCACGCAGGAAGTGCTGCGCTCGCTCGACCACCAGGACCGCGAACGTCTGCACGCCGTGTTGTCCTACGACGAGGACTCGGCCGGCGGCCTGATGAACGTCGATATTATCACCGTGCGGCCGGATGTAACGCTCGACGTCGTGTTGCGCTATCTCAAAGCGCGCGGCGAGATTCCCGACGGCACTGATACCATCTATGTGGTTAATCGTGGCAACGAGTATTTCGGCTGCTTGTATTTGTCCCGATTGCTGACTCTCGACTCGAGCCAGTCGGTTGCCGAGGCGATGTCGATCGACATACAACCCATTCCGGCCCACACCCCGTCGGAGGAGGTTGTGTGGGAATTCGAGAATCGCGATCTGCTGTCTGCGCCGGTGGTAGACGACGATAATCGACTGGTCGGCCGTATCACCGTTGACGACATCGTCGATGTCATCAGGGACGAGGCGGAGCACTCGTTGATGGGCGCAGCCGGTCTCGATGAAGAAGACGACATGTTTGCGCCGGTCGTCAAGAGCGCGCGCCGGCGGGCCTTATGGCTCGGCATAAATCTCATCACCGCGTTCGTTGCCGCCTCGGTCGTGGACCTGTTTCAAACGACCGTCGACAAAATCGTGTTGCTGGCCGTGTTGATGCCGGTTGTGCCAAGTATGGGCGGTGTGGCTGGCAGCCAGTCCCTGACAATCATCACCCGGGCCATTGCCCTGGGACAGATCGACCGGACGAATGCAGAGAGAATTCTGCGCAAGGAATTGATGGTCGGCGTCCTGAACGGCCTTGCCTGGGCGTCCGTGGTCGCGGTGGCTACTTATGTATGGTTCCAGGACTGGCGCATCGGTGGCGTCATCGCCGGTGCCATGATCATCAACCTGATTGTTGCGGCACTGGCCGGATTCGCGGTGCCGTTAACACTGAAACGAATGAATATCGACCCGGCCCTTGCCGGGGGCGTTGTTCTGACCACGATCACCGACGTCATCGGTTACATGTCGTTTCTCGGACTCGGCGCAATCTTCCTGCTCTGAAGTAAAAATATCGCCCGCCGGGGCGGGCTCCTAAAGTAGGAGCCCGCCCCGGCGGGCGATTTTCATATTAGAATCCGCTCAGATCCATTGTGACCCAGTCGGGTGCGAACAACCTCGGCACGTCTTTACCGGTCACAAAGTCCAGCAGTTGATCTTTTTCCGACATCGCGTCGTTGTAGCCGAGCTCGATAAGCTCCTGCGTATACGCCTGCTCGAACAGGAGGAAGCTCAGCAGAGGGTTCTCACTTCGAGCGCGGCCGCCGATGCCCCGTAACAGGCTGCGCACCGGCAGCGGCATCTCGCGCCGGTGTTTGTACGCGATCGCACGCAGATCCTTGCTGGGAACGATAACCATCGTGTCGATCGGCCGCATCTTTGTCAGCGCGCCCGTCCGTTCTGCCTGCGGCACGGCATCGATAAGCTGATTGATGCGGGTCATTCGCTCCAGGTCCGAATAGAGGCCATCCATAAACAAGGTGTCCAGCATGTAGCCGGCAATGTGGCCCAAACTCGGGAATTTCTGCTGACGATGTGGATCTGTACTCGGACGCCCGGTCTCATCACGGACACCGATAACGAGGATTCTGTCGGCTCCCAGGTGTATTGCCGGGCTCAGTGGTGTCGCCTGGCGCATCGCTCCATCGCCGAAATATTCGCCGCCGATGCTGACTGGCGGAAAGATCATCGGCACGGCAATACTCGCCATCAGGTGATCCAGGTGGAGCGGTTGCCGCACGCCGATGCGACGCGTGCGGGACCACGGCCGCTCGTCCGTGGTCGCCTGGTAGAACGACGTTGACCTGGACGATCCGTAGCCGGCGGCGGTTACGGCGACGGCATGCAAATGACCGGCCTCGATCGACGCCTGAATTCGCGGAAAACGGATATTGCGGCTCAATAGTGCGCGCAACGGCGAGTTGTCCAGCAGCGATCTCGGCGTACCGACGATGAAGCCGCCGAGGACGATCGACGAAAGCCAGTGCATGCTGCTCTTCAGCATCGTCAGACTGTCGGTGCGGAATACCTGGCCGCTTCTGAAATGCCCCCAGACGCGCTCCAATTCGGCTGCGGCGACGCGAAAGCGGCGGGCCTTGCTGGCAAGCACGATTGAATTGATAGCGCCTGCCGATGTGCCGCTAATTACGGGGAACGGATTCACACAGCCCGGCGGCAGCAGTTCGGCGAGGGCTTTCAGGACGCCAACCTGAAACGCACCACGCGCCCCCCCGCCAGGAAGCACCAGTCCGGTTTTTTTGTCTTGCGGGTGAATTTTCATCGGTATGGCGTATTATAGGCTGCCCGGGTGCGTCGCTACACGGCAAGCCACATGTTTGAACAAGATCCGACCGGATTTGGATCGACGAGGATAAAAAATATGGGACGTTTCATCTCAATTATGTCAGCCGCGGCATTGCTACTCGGCATGTCGGCGCTTGCCGAGCAGGTTCAGATGGGGGATCCGGCACCGGATTTTGAATTGAAAGACCAGAGTGGGCAACTGCATTCAATCGAAGACTATCGCGGCAAGTGGGTCGCTCTGTATTTTTACCCCAAAGACGACACGCCTGGCTGCACGACTGAAGCCTGCGAATTTCGCGACAATATTTTTGCGTTCAAGAACCTGAACTGCCAGATCCTGGGTGTCAGCCTTGACGACGTGGAATCTCACAAGGAATTCGCAGAAAAATACAGCCTGCCCTTCCCGCTGCTTGCGGATTCTTCGGGCACCACCGCGGACGCCTATGGGGTGAAGTCAAAATATATGGGTATGTCGGTCGCCAAACGGCAGACCTTCCTGATCGACCCGGACGGTAATGTCGCGAAACACTACGAGAAGGTGGACCCGGACTCGCACTCGCAGCAGGTACTTGCCGACCTGCAGTCGCTGACAACCGAGTAAACGAAAAATCTATGTAATCGCGGCTAAAGCCGCTCCCACAATCTTTCTAATTGCACCGTGGGAGCGACTTTAGTCGCGATTCCTTTTAGTGCAATCGCTTGATGCCATCATCCAGCCCGCGGATCGTCAACGGATACATGCGATCATCCATCAGTTCGCGCGTCAGCTTTATTGAGGGCGTATATCCCCACCGCTGTTGCGGCTCCGGGTTCAGCCAAATTGCTTTTGGATAGGTATTGAGGAGACGCTTGATCCACACGGCACCGGGCTCTTCGTTCCAGTGTTCGACGCTGCCACCGGCATAAACGATTTCGTAGGGACTCATCGTCGCGTCGCCGACAAAAACCAGTTTGTAATCCGCTCCGTATTTGTGCGTGATCTCGTGTGTCGGAATTCGCTCGCCATGCCGCCGGCGGTTGTCCTTCCACATGCTTTCGTAGATGAAATTGTGAAAGTAGAAATATTCCAGGTGTTTGAACTCGCTCCTGGCGGCGGAAAACATTTCCTCACAAATGCGGACATGGTCGTCCATCGATCCGCCAATATCGAGACACAATAAAACTTTTACGGCGTTATGCCGTTCCGGCACCATGCGAATATCCAGGAAGCCCGCGTTCCGCGCCGTTTTGTCGATGGTATCATCGAGGTCCAACTGGTCCGCGGCGCCCTCGCGCGCAAACTTTCGCAGCTTGCGTAACGCAATCTTGATATTGCGCGTCCCCAGTTCAATCTTGTCATCCAGGTTTCGATATTCGCGCCGGTCCCAGACTTTGACCGCGCGGCGATGACGGGAACCCTGCTGGCCGATTCGCACGCCCTCCGGATTGTAGCCGTAGGCTCCAAACGGCGACGTACCGGCGGTGCCTATCCACTTGTTGCCCCCCTCGTGGCGCTCCTCCTGCTCCTCGAGGCGTTCACGCAAAGCCTCCATGAGTTTGTCGAAGCCACCCATCGCCTCGACCTGCGCCAGTTCCTCCTCCGAGAGCAGCAACTCCGCCTGCTTCCTGAGCCAGTCTTCCGGCACTTCGCCGACAAGCGCCTGGAACGCGTCTTCGATGCCCTCGAAATGCGCCGCGAAAATCCGGTCGAACCGATCGAACTGCGTCTCGTCCTTCACCAGCGCAGCACGTGACAGGTAGTAAAAATCGTCGACGCTGTGACCGGCCAGACCACTTTTCAATGCTTCGAGCAAGGTCAGGAGCTCGGTGATCGATGGCTTCATGCCACCCTCTTTGAGCATGAAGAAGAACTTCGTCAGCATGATGCTACTGTTGAGTCGTGTTGCGTCTGTCTAGAAAGACGAGTTGTTCAAATAGATGAACATCCTGTTCATTCTTGAGCAATGCCCCGTACAACGGCGGAATTGCCTTGCGCTTATCCTCCGCACGCAGCGCTTCCGGCGGGATGTCTTCTGCTAGCAGCAACTTGATCCAGTCGAGAAATTCGGACGTCGACGGCTTTTTCTTCAGGCCCGGCACATCCCGGACTTTGTAGAACGCCTCAAGCGCTTCCTTGAGCAACGCTTTCTTCAGGCCCGGGTAATGAACTCCGACTATTTTTTCCATCGTTTTATGATCCGGAAACTTGATGTAATGGAAAAAGCAGCGCCGCAGGAATGCGTCCGGTAATTCTTTCTCATTGTTGCTGGTGATGACGATGATGGGGCGGTGACTCGCCTTGATAAGTTGTTTTGTTTCATAAACAAAAAACTCCATACGATCCAGTTCCTGAAGCAGGTCGTTTGGGAATTCGATGTCGGCCTTGTCGATTTCATCGATCAACAAAACGGGTTGCACCTCAGATTCGAATGCCTCCCATATCTTTCCGCGGACAATATAGTTCGCAATATCGTGAACGCGATCGTCGCCCAGCTGTGAATCACGCAGTCGCGCGACTGCATCGTAATCGTATAAGCCCTGTTGCGCCTTGGTGGTCGACTTGATGTGCCATTCGAACAACGGCCGCTGCAGCGCGCCGGAAATTTCGAATGCAAGCTGTGTCTTGCCGGTGCCGGGTTCACCTTTGATAAGGATGGGTCGTTCGAGGGTCACCGCCGCGTTGACCGCCATCTTCAGATCATCGGTCGCGACATAGGTTTTCGTGCCCTTGAATTTCTGGTCTGCCATTCCTGTGTCCGGTCTTCCTGAAGTCAGGGACAGTTTACTTGAATTAAGGGGACAGTTTACTTAATTGA
>Ga0255049_10001746_pt1 | contig 11824 bp, 8 predicted proteins | sample JV7_2_3_MG_FD_183615 | JGI IMG/M metagenome (GOLD analysis project Ga0255049, IMG submission 183615) | Seawater microbial communities from Jervis Inlet, British Columbia, Canada - JV7_2_3 | ecosystem: Environmental > Aquatic > Marine > Inlet | place: Canada: British Columbia | collected 2016-10-06
TCTGACGCCCGCGTGGCTCGAGCCGAAGAACGGCTACGGCCCCAGCGGCGTACAGCTCTCGGCCACCCTCAAGGGAGACGAGTACCGGATCAGTGGCACAAAGCGGCACGTGGCGTTCGCCAGCTCCGCTGATCGGCTGCTACTGCTGGTGCGTACGGGTCAAGGCGAGCAGGACATCGATCTGCTGCTACTCGACCCGAAGTCTCCGGGTGTCGAGCTGACCCAGCAGTTCAGTCTGGCATCCGACACCCAGTATCGAGTGGACCTCAAGGATGTCCGCGTACCGCTATCGGAACGTGTCGGCGACGCGCACTCGGGCTGGACGACCTGGGACAGCGTGATCCATGACGGAATCATCCTGCAGGCCGCCCAGGCCATCGGGGGCGCAGAACGTGCGCTCGAGATGACGGTGCAGTTCGCCAAGGAGCGAGAGCAGTTCGACAAGCCGCTCGGGGCCTTCCAGGCGATCGCCCACTATCTGGCCGACGCGGCCACCGAGGTGGATGGAGGGCGGATCCTGGTTTACGAGGCAGCCTGGGCGCGGTCGGAGGGAAAATCGATCCAGCGCCTGGCTCCGATGGCGAAGCTCTTTGCGTGCGACACCTACCGCAAGCTCACCGCGATGGCCGAGCAGGTTTATGGCGGCGTGGGTTTCACCATCGAGTACGACATCCAGCTCTACTTCCGCCGGGCCAAGCAGCTGCAGCTCTCCTGGTGGGACCCCCGCTACCTCGAAGAGCGGGTTGCCTCCAGCGTACTGGACCGCGTTAGGGCAGACTGAAGGCGACGATGGCATCGCCGCCGCTGGTACGCATCAAGCCGTGGCCACCCGCGGCGATCACCACGAACTGCTTGCCAGCAGCGCTCCTGCGGTAGGTCATGGGTGTGGCCTGGCCTCCGGCCGGAAGACGTCCCTTCCAGAGCTCCTCACCCGTCTCGCTGTCGAACGCGCGCAGGAAGTCGTCCGAGGCCGCTCCGATGAACACGAGCCCGCTGCCCGTGATCATCGGCCCGCCCATATTCGGTACGCCGAGCTTGCGCCAGTAGGGGAACGGGGCCATATCGCGCGTGGTGCCGAGCGGGACGTCCCACAGAATCTCACCGCTCGCGATGTCGATCCCCACCAGCGTGCCCCAGGGGGGTGGGTTGCAGGGCGCGCCCAGGGGTGAGAACAGGATGGATCGCTCCAGCGCATAGCGGCTCCCCAGCGCCGGCTCGAAGCCGTACTTGGTTGCCATCTGCTCTGGGGTCACCTCGGAGCGCGGAACCATCTTTACGTGCGTGGCGACGCGCGTCGTGTTCACGACCAGGATGCCCCGCTCCGGGTCAATGGCGGGGCTGCCCCAGTTCACGCCACCGCTCATGCCCGGGTAGTGGATCGAGCCCTCGAGCGAGGGCGGAGTGAAGATGCCCTCGGAGCGCGCCGCGGCGATGCTCTCGCGGCACTTTCCCCGGTCCCAGAAAGTCACGCCCCAGGCGTCGTCGGGAGTCAGCGGCTCGCCCGGATGAATGGGCGGCGGCCGTGTGGGAAAGGGCTGTGTCGGTGACAGGACCTCGCCCCGAACTCCACCCTGCGGCACGGGCCGCTCGACGACCTCAAAGATGGGCTCGCCGCTCTCGCGGTTCAGGAAGAAGAGGTGTCCCATCTTCGTCGCCTGCACGAGTGCCGGCGTCGGGTCGCGCTTACCCGGGAACTCGAAGAGGGTGGGTTGTGAGGGCACGTCGTAGTCCCACACGTCCCGGTTCACGGTCTTGAAGTGCCAGACCACCTGGCCGCTGCTGGCATGCAGCGCAACCACCGAGCTCGCGTAGTAGTCGAGACCGCGGCGGTCCGCGGCGTAGTAGTCGGGCGAGGCATTGCCCGTCGGTGCGAAGATCAAGCCCCGCTCCTCATCGACGGACATGATCGACCAGACGTTGGGCGTACCCCTGCGGTAGATCGTCACACCCCTCACCGGGTCGACCTGAACCGGGTTCAGCCCCGGTGGCACGGGGTTCCAGCTCCAGCGCAACTCCCCGCTGCGTGCATCAAAGGCACGCACCACCCCACTCGGCGCATCGACACGTCGGTTGTCGAGCACCATCGTTCCGGTCACGACCAGATCGCGAGCCACCACGGGAGGAGATGTGACGCCGTATTCACCCGGACCAATGGGGCCGATGTTATGGCGCAGATCGACCTCGCCGCCCTGTCCGAAGTCCTCGCATGGGCGCCCGCTTTGAGCGTCGAGTGCGATCAGGCGCGCATCCAGGGTACCCATGAAGATGCGCCGCGCGCAGCTCGCGCCCGCACTCGCCTGCGGGTCGTCCCAGGAGGTGACCCCACGACAGGCCGTCACATACAGCTCCGTGGTGTCCACATCGGGGTCGTAGCTCCAGCGTTCCGTGCCGGTCTCGGCATCCAGCGCGATCACGCGGTTGAACGGAGTACAGATATAGAGTGTGTCCTCGACGAGGATGGGTGTGTTCTGAAAGGAGCTGGGCGCCAGGCTGGCCGAGCCGTCCGCGTAGTCCCCCGTGTGATAGGTCCACGCGATCTCGAGCTCGCCGACGTTCTGTTTCGTGATCTGAGTGAGCGGCGAGTAGCGGCCACCGCCTTTGGCCGCGCCGTACTCCGGCCATTCCGCCACCGGTCCCGAGTAATCGACCTCGGAGCCAGCCGAGCATCCAAAGGTCAACGCCACAATAAATGCTAAGCGACCCTTCATAGTCAGGTCGAGGTATCCAGACGCCGCAGCAACTCTTTCTTCACGATCTTGTTCATGGCGTTGCGCGGCATCTCGTCCACAAAGTGAACGGCTCTCGGGACCTTGTATTTCGCCAGACTCGCCGCGCAGCGCTCGCGTAGCTCGGCCGCCGTGGCCTGCTGACCGGGCTCGAGCTGAACGAAGGCCAGGACGTCCTCTCCCAGACGTTCGTCGGGCACTCCCAGCACGGCTGCCGCTGCAACGCGCGCGTCCTCCTGAAGTGCGCGCTCGACCTCCGCGGGATACACGTTCGCACCGCCGCGCAGAATCAGCTCATTGCGACGGCCGCGAATGAATAGATTTTCGTCCGGGTCGAGGCAGCCAAGATCTCCGGTGTGCAGCCAGCCCCCGTGCAGGGCCTTGGCCGTCTCCTCGGGCTTGTTCCAGTAGCCGAGCATCGGCGTGTAGATGCCCGCCCACGTGCCCTCGATGGCGGGACCGACACAGATCTCGCCCACCTCTCCCGCCGGGAGCTCCTTGCCCTCTTCGTCCTGGATCACGATGCGGCACTGGGGCAGGGCCTTGCCACACAGACCCGGCCCGGGCGAGAGCTGCCCGACCGAGGCCGACACCGCGGTGGGCGCCTCGGTCATGCCGTATCCGATCGTGACCTCCTCACCGAAGCGCTCCTTGTACTGACGACGAAACTCTTCGGGACACTCGGCACCACCGACACCCGGCTGCTTGAGACTGAGCAGGTCCTCGGGCCGCACGTCGGGATGGTTGAGTAGATCGTGAAAAATCGTGGGCACGCCCCAGAAGTGGCCCACGCGCTCGCTGCGGATCCACTCCGCGAGACCGACGGGATCGATGCGATCAAGCGCAACGCAGCAGCTGCCCATCTGGAACGCGACCATGGGACCGAGCACGATCAAGTTCAGAATCGTCAGGGGAAGCACCACTCCGTGCCGGAGCTCGATGTCGTAGGTCTTGCGCTCATGCGCGACCGCGCCCGGCAGCAGGATATTGTGCTGACTGTGGACGGCTCCCTTGGGAATCCCCGTGGTGCCACTGGTGTAGGCAATCGCCGCGGGTCCGAAGGGATCGATCTCGACGCCAGGACGCGTGGTGTCCTGCGTCTGGGCCAGCAGGGTCGCCCACTCACTCGAGCGATCGCCCGGCTCGGCACGCAGTACGTGACCCAGTGTGGGACACTGGCTGCGCTGCTCGAGCACCTGCTCGTCCATCTCGTCCTCGCCGAGGAAGACCGAGGCTCGCGCATCGTTCAGGATGTAAGCCTTCTCCGGCCCCGCGAGCGGGCGGTTGAGACCCACCCAGATCGCCCCCAGCCGCATCGTGGCCATGAACATCACGACCAGCTCGGCGTGGTTCGGCATCGAGGCCGCCACCCGGGATCCCACGCTCACTCCCAAGCTTTCGAGCGCGTGTGCGGCGCGGTTCACCTCGCTGTCGAGCTCCAGATAGCTGTAGCGAGCGTAGCGACCGACAAGAGCCTCGCGCCCGGGGTCCGTCTCCAGAACGCGATCCAGAACCTCCACGATACTCTGGTGACCGCCCGGGATCGACGGACGGGCTGCTGGGGGCTGAAGCCCATAGGCGCTGTAATCGAAGTCTCGGCTCATGCTCCGCTCGCGATTATGGCTCAGTCGGTGAATGGCTTGTGCTGACGCATGCGCAAGCCGAAGAGCAGCGGCACGATCAGATAGGGGAGGTTCCAGCCCAGGAAGTAGGCCAGGTGCTCGGTCGGGGGCAACGGCCCCGCAAATTCGAAGTACAGAAAGTTCACCATGTTCACCGTCATGCCGCCCACAAAGAGCAGCGCCAGCGGCCGTACCCAGTTCCGTCCCCGAGCGAGCGCGTAGATGAAGATCAGATAGCAGGGCAACCACACGAACGCCGAGGTCCCCACGAGGATCCGCATGTAGTACGGATTCGACGCCATAAAAGGATCCTTCTCGAGGTAGCTCCGGTTCATCTCCGCCCAGAAACTGTCCGCGCCCAGCCAGTCGAGCGCCACGAAGAGGTCCGCGAACAGGCAAGAGAACACGCCGAAGACGAAGCAGGCGATAAAGAACCAGTCGACCTTACGCTCTCGAAGCGGCCTCACGCTGGCCATCGATTAAGACCTCCTTCCCTACTTCATCTTGAGGATCACGTTCTCGGCGTACTGCTCCATCACGCGCCGCTTCTGATCCAGGGTTGAGCCAGGTCCGAGCTCGTAGGAAAAGGGCGCGCTGGTGATGGCGGTCACGCCTTCATCCTCCAGACGGCGGTAGAGATCCGGGTCGGCCGGAACAGCCAGAGGCGCGATGTAATCGAACGGCAGGTGATCCCGACCCGCCTCCTTGCGCAGCTTTCGCAGGTGCGCGATCAAGCCCGGGATCTCCTCCGGCGTGTAGGCCGCCGACCCGATCCAGCCATCGCCCAGCCGCGCTGCGCGTCGCAGAGCCGGCTTGCTCTGCCCTCCCATATAGATGGGGATGGGCCGGGTCGGCGCCGGCCTCATCTGCAGCCGTGGGTGTTCATAGTAGGTGCCGTGATACTCGACCATCTCGCCCGTCCAGAGCTGGCGCATCACCTCAATCATCTCGTTGAAGCGCTTGCCGCGCGTGTGGAAATCCCGAGCCAGCTGGTCGAACTCCTCCTTCATCCAGCCCACCCCGGCGCCGAGTATGACGCGCTCGTTCGAGAGGATCGCCGCGGTAGCCACGGCCTTGGCGACCTCGAACGGATCGCGCAAGGGAAGAATGTACACCATGGTACAGAACTCGATCCTGTCGGTGACGGCAGCCATCGCACTGATCGCACACCACGGCTCCGGCCAGTCTGTCTCCGGAGCGAAGGGAGGCACCCCATCCTCTGTGTAGGGATAGGGGGACTCGATCTTCTCGGGATAGAACAGGTGGTCCGACAGGAAGACGCCGTGGAAGCCCACCTCCTCGGCGATGCGGGCGACCTCCAGCATGTGGTCGAGCTCCATGAACGAGAGCGCCTGCCAGAACTTCATACCTTCCCTCCTGTCCTCGGGGCCCGTTTCGCCGCGCATTCTGGCACCCCCTAACACGCCATTGCAAGAACACGGGGGAAAATGCTCCACTGCCCCGATGGAGTTCAATCTTGCGGATCTCTTCGAGGCCATCGCCGATGCCGTGCCCGAGCGTGAGGCGGTCATCGCGGGCCCCCGGCGTCTGAGCTACCGAGAGCTCGAAGAACGTTCAAACCGTATGGCGCACCACCTCACGCAGGCAGGGGTCCGCGCAGGCGAGCACGTGGGCATCTACGCCTACAACCGCTCGGAGTGGCTCGAGACCCTTTTCGCCGCCTACAAGATCCGGGCGATCCCCATCAATATCAACTTTCGCTACGTCGAGGATGAGCTGCGCTATCTGTTCGACAACGCGGATCTGGTGACGCTCGTGCACGAGCGTCAGTTTACGCCGCGCATCGACAGCATCCGGGCCGAGCTGCCGAAGCTGCGTCATTTCGTGGTGATCGAAGACGGCAGCGCAGAGGACTTCTCCGGCCTGGATGCGCTGCCCTATGAGGAAGCGCTCGCCGGCGGCTCGCCCAAGCGCGACTTCGGCGCGCGCTCGGGCGACGATCGCTACATGCTCTACACCGGTGGCACCACGGGCATGCCCAAGGGCGTAATGTGGCGGCACGAGGATCTCTTTTTCGGCGGACTGGGCGGTGCGACGGCCAGGCCGCCGCTCGAGCGCGCGGAGCAGGTCTCGCGGCGAGCGCTCGCACAACCGGGTCTGACGCCGATCGCGATCGCACCGCTGATGCACGGGCAGGCCCAATGGCTCGCCACGCACTCGCTGCTCACGGGCGCCAAGCTGGTTCTGTACACGGAACCTCATTTCGATCCGGATAAAATCTGGCGCCTCATCGAACGCGAGCGCGTGCAATCACTCACGATCACGGGCGATGCGATGGGCCGCCCCCTGGCCGAGGCCCTGGCCGCGCCCGCTGCGAGCTACGACACCTCCTCGCTCGCGATCCTGAACTCGGGTGCCGCCATCCTCTCGAAGGTGGTGAAGCAGCAGCTACGAGAGCTGCTGCCCCATGTCACGGTGCTGGACAGCTTCGGTGCCTCCGAGACAGGCTACAACGGAACCGTGCTGGACACGGAGGGACCGGTCGCGGGTCCCCGTTTCACCATGAACGAGTTCACGGCGGTCCTCGACGACAAGCTCGAGCCCGTGCAGCCCGGCTCGGACGTCATCGGCAAGCTCGCCCGTCGCGGTCATATTCCGCTGGGCTACTACAAGGATCCAGAGAAGACCCGGGCCACCTACCGCGAGGACACACGCGGCGTGCGTTGGGTGCTTCCGGGCGACCACGCGCAGGTCGAGGCGGACGGCACGATCCTGCTACTCGGGCGCGGCTCGCTGTGCATCAATTCGGGGGGGGAGAAGATCTTCCCGGAAGAGGTCGAGTCTGCGTTGAAATCGCACCCCGATGTCTTCGATGCCCTGGTGGCCGGGGTTCCCGATGAGCGCTGGGGCGAGCGCGTAACCGCGATCGTGCAGCCGCGCCCGGGTCGCCGCCCCGCACTCGAGGACATCAACGCACACTGCCGTAGCAAGATTGCGGGCTACAAGCTGCCGCGAAACCTGCTGCTGGTCGACGAGATCGTGCGCTCCCCCGCGGGCAAGCCCGACTACCGCTGGGCCGGCGTCGTCGCCCGCGAGGCCTTCAGCAGCGAATAGAGGAACGCAAGCGCCGAAGGCGCGCGCAGCGAGGCCTGCGTAGCAGTGCGCGAAGCGACCGAGCGAAGGGTGGGTGGCGCGGGCCGTCCCGCGCCGGGACCCACTAAGACTTTCAGGCAATCGCCTTCGCCTCGCGCAGCCGCGCGATCTCCTCGCTGGAAAACCCGTAGTCGCCCAGGACCTCGTCCGTGTGTTGTCCAGCATAGGCCGGAGGCCTGGCAATCTCGGGCGGCGTGCGGCTGAAGCGCGGCGCTGGAGCGGCCTGCACCACACCCTCGACCTCGACAAAGGTCCCACGCGCCTGGTTGTGCGGATGCAGCGGGGCCTCGTCCAGCGACAGTACGGGTGCAAAGCAGACGTCGGAGCCCTCCATGATGTCGCACCATTCGTCCCGCGTCTTGGTCTTGATCACCTTGGCCAACCGCTCCTTCAGCTCGGGCCAGTGGTCTCTGGCCAACTGATGCGGCAAGTCCTCACCCTCGAGCTCCGTGAGACGCAGCAGCTCGGCGTAGAACTGCGGCTCGATCGAGCCGATCGACACGTACTTCCCGTCCTCGGTCTCGTAGGTGTCATAGAAGTGCGCACCGCCATCCAGCAAATTCACGCCGCGCTCGTCGTGCCACAAGCCGATGGCCCGCATGCCGTGGAAGATCGCCATCAGGATGGCCGCTCCATCCACCATGGCCGTGTCCACCACCTGCCCCTGCCCCGAGCGGCCGCGCTCGACCAGCGCCGCCAGGATTCCGAATGCGAGCAGCATTCCCCCGCCACCGAAGTCGCCGACCAGATTGAGCGGAGGTACCGGTGCCTCACCCTGCCGCCCGATCGGATGCAGTGCCCCGGCCAGAGCGATGTAGTTGATATCGTGGCCCGGGGCCTGGGCGAGTGGACCGTCCTGTCCCCAGCCCGTCATGCGTCCGTAGATCAGACGGGGATTGCGCTCCAGACACACATCGGGGCCGAGCCCGAGCCGCTCGGTCACGCCGGGACGAAAGCCCTCGGTCAGCACGTCCGCTTGCTCCACCAGACGCAGCACCGTCTCGACACCCTGAGGGTGCTTGAGGTCTACGCCCAGACTGCGGCGACCGCGGCCCAGCACGTCCGCGGGCCGGCCCTTGGGCGCTCCCAGCGAAACCAGCTGCGCGCGATCAACCCTCAGCACCTCAGCGCCCATATCCGAAAGCATCATCCCGCAGAACGGAGCCGGTCCGATGCCCGCCAGCTCGAGAATCTTTACGCCCTGTAGCGGTCCCATCGCGCCACTCCTTCGCCTCAAGTCCTGGAAGTTCGGAAGCATAACATCCGCGCTATCCTCCCCCGCCCATGGAAGTCGGAATCGCAGGCCTGACGGGCACCGGACGAACCACAGTCTTCAGGGCCCTGCTGGCCCACCGCGCACCAAAGGACAGCGGCGCGCGCCACGGCGGCGCTGCCATCGGAACCATCCACGTGCAGGACTCGCGCCTGGAGCGGCTCAGCGCGCGCTTCCAACCCAAGAAGACGACCCCCGTAGAGATCCGAGTCCACGACCTTTGTCCGTCGCTCGAGAAGTCGTTTCCCACCGCCGAGATCGAGGCGATGAAGCGGATGGATCTGCTGCTACTGGTCATCCCCGCGTTCGCGGATGCGACCGAGGAGACGGTCACGCGAGGCTTCGAGCGGCTTCTCTCGGAACTCTGCTTCGAAGACCTTGCAGCCGTGGAGCGCCGACTCGAAAGACATCCGCGCGAGAAGCTCGCGGAGGTCGAGCACCAGGCGCTCGAGATCGCGCGCGCCGCACTGAGCGAGGAAAAGCTCGTCCTGAGGGCAGCGCTCTCCGAGCCCCAGCGCCAGGCGTTGCGGGGCTACGCGCTCATCACTGATCGCCCCATGATCGCGCTGGTGAATAGCGCTGAGCACGCGGCGGGCGCACTGCCGCCAGAGTCGCTGCAGAAGCACGCCACGCTGCACGGGATCCAGGTACTTACACTGTGTGCCAGTCTCGAGGCGGAGATGGCGGAGCTAGCTCCGGAGGAGCGCAGTTCATTCCTCGCCGAGTACGGCGTACGGGAGCCCGCGAGCGGGGCCGTCACGCGGGCGATCCTGGACTGCGCCGAGGTCATCCCGTTCTTCACCGTCGGAGAGGACGAGTGCCGCGCCTGGCCCATCCGCCGGGGCACCACGGCCCGCGAAGCCGCCGGCAAGATCCACTCGGACATCCAGCGCGGCTTCATCCGCGCGGAGGTGGTGGCCTACAAAGATCTCGAGCCGCTCGAGGGGGGACTCAGCGAGGCACGCAAGCTGGGTAAGCTGCGTCTGGAAGGGAAGGACTACGTCATTCAGGACGGCGAGGTCGTGCACTACCGTTTCAACGTGTAGAGTCTCGTCCGTTTCTACTCAAGCTATCTCGCCGAGTTCACGATACGGGATTGGGGGGTGAATTTGTTGAGCAAGCATGCACGTATAGGTCCGCTCGTTGCAGCTCTCTGTCTCGTGCTGGGGCTGAGCGGCCCGGCCTGGTCCGCTGCCAGCAGCGATGAGTTTCCGCAGCCCGAGGCGATGCGCACAGCAGTCGCCTTCTGGATGCGCGTGTACCTCGAGGTCACCACACAAGCCGGCTTGCTTCACGACTCACGCCATCTCGGTGTCGTCTACGAGACGATCCGCTTCACCAACGAGAAGAGCAGAAGATCACGTCAGCGGAAGGTGGACGGCCGCAAACGCCACTGGCGAGCAGTTGTGCGCCGGCTGGCAACGGGTAAGGCGCCGCGCAACGAGGAGGAAGAGACCGTGGTGCGCCTTTTCGAGCTGGAGCTCGGCCACCCTCCCAAACCCAAGGACTACCGCATTGCGGCCCGCAGGGTGCGCTTCCAGCTGGGACAACGCGACAAGTTCCGCAACGGCCTCATTCTCTCGGGCGCGTACGAGCCCACCATGCGCTCCATCTTTCGCGGTGCGGGGCTGCCCGAAGACCTCTCCTATCTGCCTCACGTCGAGTCGTCCTTCAATCTGAATGCCTACTCGAAGTACGGCGCCGCGGGTATCTGGCAGTTCATGCGCACCACCGGAAAACGCTACCTCCAGATCAACTACATGGTGGACGAGCGCCTCGATCCCATCGTGGCCACCCGCGCGGGGGCACGCTTGCTCAAGGACAACTACTCAGCCCTAGGAAACTGGCCGCTGGCGATCACCGCGTACAACCACGGTGTATCCGGCATGCGCCGAGCGCAGCGAAAGCTCGGGACGAGCGATCTGTCGGTGATCATTAAGAAGTACCGCAGCCGCACCTTCGGCTTCGCATCACGAAACTTCTACGCCCAGTTCCTTGCCGCGCGGAAGGTCTTGCACTCGTACAAAGCTTATTTCGGCCCGCTCAAGCGCAATGATCCGGAGCCTATCGACGAGATCACCCTGCCCTTCTACGCCGACGTCAAGGACCTGGCCAGGCACCTGGGCGTCGCGCCCGAGGTGGTTCGCCAGTACAACCTCGCACTGCGCCCTCCGGTGTTCCGCTCAGGCAAGTACATCCCGAAGGGCTACGTCCTGCGGCTGCCCGTGGGTACGGTGGTTCCGAGTCCGAACGAGTGGTTGGCCGCGATGCCGGCAGAGCTCCGTCACCCGAAGCAGAAGCGCTCGAGCTATCACCGCGTTCAGCGCGGCGACACGCTCGGCAAGATCGCGAAAAGGTACAGGACGACCGTGGGCACCATGGTGGTGATCAACAACCTGCCGAGCCGTCACCGCATCTATCCAGGACAGGTTCTTCAGCTCCCGGAGGGGAAGACGTCGCGTAGCAGGTCGAAGCGCGGACTGGTGAAGACGGCCCAGGCGAGCCCCAAGCCGAAGAAAATCCCAGCCAAGAAAATGCAGCCCGTTCAGGGCCCGCCACCGCCGCAGGAGGATTCACTCTGGCGTCGGCTGGACGGCGATTACGTGACTGTCGACGCCACCGAGACGCTCGGGCACTACTCGGAGTGGCTCGGGGTTTCCGCCTCGCGTCTGCGAAAGCTGAACCGGCTCTCACCCCGGCGCGCCCTTCCCATGGGCCGGCGTCTCAAGCTCGACTTCTCGCGCGTAAGTCGCGAGGTCTTCATGCAGCGCAGGCTCGAGTACCACAAGGGAATCGAGGAGGACTTCTTCGGCTCCTACCGGGTCACAGGGACCGTTCCACACAAGCTTCGGCGCGGCGACAGCTTGTGGGTCCTCTCGCATAAGACCTACAAGGTTCCATCGTGGCTGATCCAGCGCTACAACCCCGAGATGGATCTGACAGTGCTCACACCCGGGATCAAGCTCCAGATCCCCGTTGTGGAGCGTACTGGTACTTAGGTCTTGCGGGTCCTGGCGCAAGGCGGCTTGCGCCAGCCGCTCTACGCTCGGCTTCGCCTCGCTGCGCGCACCGCTTCGCGGTGCTTGCGG
>Ga0255049_10001747_pt1 | contig 11821 bp, 16 predicted proteins | sample JV7_2_3_MG_FD_183615 | JGI IMG/M metagenome (GOLD analysis project Ga0255049, IMG submission 183615) | Seawater microbial communities from Jervis Inlet, British Columbia, Canada - JV7_2_3 | ecosystem: Environmental > Aquatic > Marine > Inlet | place: Canada: British Columbia | collected 2016-10-06
TCGTTAGACCGGGCGCCGAGGCTGGCGTCATAGATACCCAGTATGTTCTTCATTTCATCAGCGGCGTTCAAAGCCTCTTGGAGCGCGCCGGACGGAACTCCCGCAAACGGTTGACGCTGTGGCGGCGGCGCCCCACCAACCGGATCGTATTCCAGGGTGGCATGATTTTCAGTGTTCGCCGTGTTCCACCGTGAGCTATCGGTTTCAAAGCTCCCCGTCGGGCCGATGAATGGTGCCTTCGGCTGCAACGCAATTAGCTCCGTTGCAGTCGTCCTGAAATAATTATAAAGCCGCTGTGCATCGTGCGAATGGTGCGTGAGATTGTAAAATCTCCTCTCGCTTTCCTGCGAGAAATCGATGATTTCCTCTCCATAAACCGGCACCAGTGGAATATAGCGGCCAGCCCATTCGGATTTCTCAAGAATCTCGGTGGCGTTGATTATGCACTGATGCACCTTATGCGTGGTTGTTGGGCGGGTTTCTATTATTTGGGCATCTTGCAGATCAAACCGTAGAGCCTCATCTTTTTCAAACTGGTCCTTCAGGATTGAAATCGTTGACCCATCAATGAGTTGGAACTTTAGCAACTCGGTTTTTACAGGCTCGCGTGTCCAATATTCGGCCACCCGGACAGAGTCTTCCGTTATCCAGTCGCCGTGGTTCGATTCTTTTGAATCAGAGGACCAATCCACTTTTTCAGCGTCTGGATATTGCAATTCGAATTCGTCGTGCGCTATGTGATCAATAACAAAGGCGCTGTTCCAATCTGATGAATCCGTTTCTATTGACCGTGGGTCGCCGTACACCGAAAGCGGGTTTAGAACGCGGCGGATGAATATATCTTTTTCGAAACTGTCGTCTGTCGTCCAATCGATGTCGATGCGCCAGAATCCCCATCCGCCTGATGCTGCCATATCCGCCGCCCAATCGTAAGCGGCGTCAGCGTTGGATGTATATTCAACATTGCGAATGAGACCGTCTAGAATCTCCGCGACTTCCGGGTCTGCATTGCTATCGACCGGGTGAACTTTGATTGATGGTCGGTTGAGGCGGATGTCATTCGTGACTTGCCGGATGAAACTCGGCATCCGGTTAAACGTCAACGCCGGGCGATTCTTCCCCCGCTGTTCTTTGGCCTCCTTCGGCCATTGGTCACCAGACCGGGTAAAGGCATAGTCCGCCTTAAATTGCTGGCGATTCTTATCCTCGGCCTCAACAGCGAGTTCGAACGCCTCTTTCGCGCCCTCTATGTAGTCATCATCTTGTTTTGACATCTGCTACCTATGACATCCAAGAAACTTGTGGCATTTCTCTGTATGGCTTGCGTTTTGCGGGCCGCATCATAATTGAAAATAATTCTGTGAAAGCCCACACCAGCGCATCAACCCGATCCGGTGAGCCATCACCTTCAAAACCCGCTGCCGTCATCTGGCACATCTGGCTCTCTAATTCTGGGAACGTGCCAACGTGTGAGACGCGGCCCAGTGAATAAAGCGCGCTTATCGGCTCGGCTCGGACGTGTTTTCCTCTCGTAGCCCTGACCTCGGTAATCGGGAGACCGGGCCGTATGGATTGCAACGTATGGCGCACCATATCGCCGCCCTGATTAGTTTCTATTGCGACTGAATCGGCTTCGTGCTTGTCATACGCTGCAATTGCTTTTGACGCCCATTGGTGCGGCGTGCCATGACAGGAGAAATCCTCCAGCACATAACCGCGCCGGTCTTCACCAACACCGGCAACGATGATGCCGGTTTCATTTGGGTCTTTCCCGGTTTCCGCCGTTGTAACCGCCGGGTCAACGGCAACCACGATGCGCTTTAATTCCGGCGCCTCACTGCGCCGGTTTTCGTGTAGCGTCTGACGATCAAAAATCGCACCAGTCAAAGATGGCTCGTATTCGCCTAGCCAGATATGGCTGTATCGATCCGGCGCATTCTTGTGATCAAATACCCGCTCCTGCTCCAGAACGTCGGGGAAAAACGGGTTCTTGTCATAATTAACTTTCTGAACTACCGCGTCCTTTGGCGTTACCTCACCGCGAAACATCTGGTCAACTGGATCAGACGAATGGCGAGGATTCCAGCTAAACCATATCTCTGAATCAGGTTCACGAATCGTTGGGCGCAATATCTCCAGCGAACGCGCACTGATGGTCTGCGCTTCTTCCACCCAACAACGGTTGATCCCAGCCATCGATTTCAACTGATCCGCCGTCATTTTCCCCAGGCCAGAGAAAATGAACAGCGTCCCGTTCTTCCCGCGTATTTCATTTTGGATCGATTCATAAAAGCTGCCCAAGTTCATGGCGGCAATCTTGTCATCGAGTAATTGCTTGACGGAATCCTTGATCGAGTTCTGGACCTCGCGCGCGCACAAAATACGCAATGGTTCCTTACCACCGGCAATCAACAGGGATGTAGCGAAGCTGTGGCTTTTGGCGCTCCCGCGCCCGCCGTAAAACGCCTTATATCTGGATGGCTTGAAAAGCCCGGCGAACGCCTCGGGCAGATCAACCTTAGTCCGGTTTAATGAGGTTGACATCAAACATAAATGAAAGCGGGCTATCAGGATCGCCCATGATCATCTGCACTGCCTTGCCATCTGTACGGTCGAAGACTTCCTTAATGGCCTGGATATCACCATCTGATGCTTTGATCGCAAGTTGATTTGCAATGATGTTAAGCCGTTTAGTGGGTTTCCCGCCTTCGATGTTGTCCACTTCCCGTTTAAGCGCAGTTAACAGCGCATCCGTCATTATTTGACGGCGCCCTCTAGCCTTACCGGCCACCGCTTGGTCCCCCCGTCGCTGTGGTTGGTAGTCCTTTGAAAATTCACCCATTTTCCCGAAGTCCTTCCGGCTTGTTTCGGGCCAACAAAAAGCCCGCCGGGATTGCTCCGGGCGGGCGGCTTAAAGAAATAGTGACTTTATACACCTGACAATATTCGATTTTTCCGTGGATGTCAACAACCAATCTGCCCTCCACAAAGAAACGCGCCCCGCCCTGCAAGGCGAAGCGCGCTGTAATTCTTTGGGCGTCGATTTCCCAACCATAAGGAAACAACATCGTGAATATAAACAAATCCACATCTCACGCAACTTTTTTTTCAGCCCGGACATACCACTTTGCAAGGGCTTCCAGGCCACGGAAGAACGCCGTCTTGCGTGGCCGCTTGCCCCCGATGTCACGGGAACGGATGCCGGTTTGATAGCAAGCCACGTTATCGACCGCGTTTTTACATTCACGCGATATCCCCAGCAAAATTGCGGTTGCCGCCTCTATAAATTCGCGGGCGCGGATTAGCTGGCTTTCAGTGATTTCACGGCCCGCCTCACGCCGTGTTGAATAACCCGCACCAAATCGAATGCGGTGGCAACGCGCGTATTCTGCCGCCACGTTATATTCGTCCTGGCTAATCATCCGCCTAGCCCAGAGCCGATCCAGCGGGGTGGTCGATAGGGTAACGTCGCCGCCTTTGACCGCCTCGAGGCGTTTCCTTTCATGTTCTGGGGTTGGCCCGTCGCGGTCCCGCTTCCGCGTTATGCGCCCGTTTGGTTCACGATTTCCGGTTTTTCTCTTCGCCATCAATCCAACATCTCCGCTATTTCCTTTATCAATTTCAAAAGAAGCCCACGAGGCGCCGGGATTTTCAGCATCTCCACACCGCCCCGATAAATTTTTATTTGCGCCAGTTTATGGGCCTCGCTCCTAGTGATCGTGACATAGATCAAATCAGCCATCATCCACCCATTACAGAATTTTGACTGACCCAAGAATCTTGCGATTTGCACGCCGTGCAGATTCTATTTCCGCGCCAATCGGACGTAAAAAACTCGCGGCATTTAAGGCAGCGCCTTTGCTCGAAGTCCGCCTTGGCGGTCGGCTTCCGGTGATCCTGACGCTGGTCATAAATGCCATTTATTGAAAGCCACTTAACTGCCACAGAAGATCTACTGCGGCCTAACCTCTTGGCCGCGTCAGCGTAACTAAATCCGAGTTGGCCAATCAATACTTCCAACTTTGCGACATCATCAGTTTTCCATGGTTTCATGCCAGCGCCCCTAATTTATTGTGATAATTTCCGCGCCGCCGAACACCCCGCGCACTTCTGACACTGGCGTCTTGCTCTCAAAATACCCCACTATGCGAGACACTTCCTTGAGCGTAATCACGCGCACACCATCACCGTCTTCAGATTTGGAATAAGCAATTGCTTCAGCGGTATCCTGAAATAGCGCATATGGATTGCCGTCATCATCACGCCAGGACGCCAATGGCTTGGGGTCAACTACCGCTGCCCCCATTTCCTCCGCCTCGGCATCCATAGCCCGCCATCCCAGGATTAAAATCTTGGCGCGCTTTTCCACTTCCTTGTGATCGTCACTGTCGATGGCATTGTTCAGACGGTTCAGAGCCGACCCAAATCTGGTTGCCGTTTTCACCGATACCAACCTGGGCAATCTATCAGCGCCCCATTTGCTATCCATCTGGGATGCCACTTCATCAAGCGGCTGCAACGAATAATATTGTGCCATTTTTCGCATCACTCCAAAGTCATCTGGATTGGTTAAACGATCTGGTTTATTGACCCTTCTCACAACGCCGGGCCTATGAGTCCGATGGACTGCGCGCACACAAGTGCGCTGTCCTTTTAGGACCGCGTTTGTGTGTAAGTGTTAAGTTGTTGTTTTTATTCATGTTTTTCCGTGGTTGTGTAAATGGCTTACACAAGTTGTATGTAAGGCCATATTTGTTTAATGTTTTCATAGACTTAGCTCCATTCCGGTCTTTCTATGACTTGATAGCCCTTACGCTCTATTACCGCGATAAAACCTTCATCGATTAAATCCCTGATTGCAGTTGAAATGACTGATAATTTGAATTCCGGGTGCCGCTTTTGAATGACTTTATGCGCCTGACGGTCTTGGGATTTCATGGTTCGAAGCGGCACATTGTCACACCACGCGGATTCTATTTCGTCCAATATAATTTTCTTGACGGCCCGCTTTTCTATCCGGTCAATGGCATCTGGTGACGTTGGTTGGACCAATACGCCATCTTCCCAAATCAACTTAATTGCGGTTGAATCTGCAATGCTGGAATAGTTGGATTTCTTGCGGGATAGGATGCGGATTTCATCATCATCATCATCCGCCCAGGACAGATATGCGCGGCTGCGAACCCCGTTTTCCCACGCCGTCGAACCTGACAATCCATCCTTGTTTGCCATGCCCGCGCGTGATGGGTGCGCCAGGATAAGCACCGTGGCGCCTAGTTGGGTGCATAGCGCGCCTATGTAGTATTTCAGGAAACTGTTGACCTCGCGCCGGATGTTTTCATTGCCGCCGAACATATCCGCCGCCGTGTCTAGAATAATAAATATATCTTCAGCGTCACCTTTGTGCTTTTCCACAGCTGCATAGAGCTTGGAATAGAACGCACTGGCTTGGCCTTCCCCTTGGTTTGGGAACGTCACCAGCGTGTTGTCATGGCCTACACGGGGCCACAGATAGCAATCCTTGGGCGCCTTTCCGGTGAAATCATGAAGCCCGCGCCATTCATTTATATCAAGCTGGCGCCGGTCTATTTCCAGGCGGTCATCCTCACATAATACGGCCAAGACCGGCATTTTCATGGTTGGCATATCCATAAAATCCTCGCCTTCAGCCACGCAATTTGCGAGTTGGTGAACCAACAATGTTTTGCCAACGCCGCCTTGGCCGAACAGCATGGCGGTGGTGCGGTGAGCAATCCAATTCTCTAGCAGCCATTGCCGCTGTTCTGCCGGGCCGTTAATATCAGCGGCGCTTATTATTTCACCGTCATTTTCTTCCAATTCCCCTGTGTGGCCCGTGGTGGGCGCTACAGCCAGATCACTTGGCCCTGGATGGTTCACAGGCTCCGGGGCGTTAAATTTGCTCCTGGCGCCCTGTATGGCCTTGCCAACTTCCCTGTCGGTATCCTCTTTGGAATAACCCGGCTGGGTGAAGTTCCGCGCCATCAGAATGATCTCAGAATCCGTTAAGCCGCGCGATACCCAATGGGCCACCACCCGGATCATCTTATTGTGCCATTCGCCTTCCCCGGCCATGATGGATTTTGTGTACTCATCGACAGGCACATTCTGGTAGGTTGCGAGGCTGAGGCCGTTGCTCACACCAGCCCCAACCTCGCGCCCCGCGCTTGGGGAAGGAACCAAACCCAGCGCAGGGAAAGATTTGTATAGTTCGACGGCCCCGTATGGCTCGCGGTCTTTGTCGTATTCAGTGCGGATTGTCACCAATTCGGGAACGTACCCGCGCTCGATCTTTTTTGGTGACGGGTAACTAACTGTCCCAGCCAGCCGCATAATCCGGCGGGGATCGATCACCCGGTCGGAGCCGAAGAAATCAGCCATACCGGATTGAACGTCGGACCATGCTTTTAGATTTATGGCAACGTCTTCGCGCTCCCAATAGCAATGGGCGCGGGTGTTGGGCGTCTTGCCGGTGGTGACGCTGAACGTGTGCGGCAGCGGTGATGATTTCAGATTGTCGATCGCCTGTTGCGTGTCATGGTCAGTGAAGTTGAAGTAAGCGCAAAGTATGTCAGCATCCGTCGCAGCGGTGCCTGGAAAGATATCCGGGCTGCGCGGGTTGACGCCAACGTAAATGTTGTTGGTTTCGGCGTTGCGTTTCTTCGCGAAGTCAGCGGCGTCTTTCAGTTTGGTGATCTTGAAATATTCCCAAGCCCACGGCCTCACGCCAGCCGGGTCTCCGATATCTATTTGAACATAGGCGTCAGGATGATCAATGGCCGCACGGCTAAAGAGCCGGTCCAAATGTTTTAATATATCCGCCTTGTTTGCGTGAAGCCGGTTGTCGTTTATCATTGTATCCATCGTTCCGCGTCCTGTTGATTTTGGGGCTGGGGCGGTAACGAGGGGGGCGGATGGCCGTCCGCTCCCCCTCACCCCGATCATGTTAGCGGCTAAACAAATTCATCCTCTAACTCGCCAACATCGTCGGACGCGGAATTTGTTACCGGCGCTGGTGCCGGGGTTGAGGCGCCACCGCTCAATATCGGCAAATCGTCCTCGGGCGGTCGTTTCATCCATTTGACAATTTCCAGGACGGGTTCAAAATTGGTGCCATGCTTGCCGGTTATGGCGTTGGTGCCGGTGCATTTGACAACCGGAACTTGGCCGATTCCACGATGATCAAGCTGGGCGCCCTTGCCGGATTCTTCATATTCGGCATAGAGCTTTTTGATGGCGCCGCCAGCCATCTGGCTGCTTGACATGAATTCACGCGCGCCGCCGAGCTGCTTTTTGGCGTAAACGTGAATTTTAAAACCCCGTTTGAAATCACCGCCCGGCGAATCCGTCGCGGTTGACAGGTCGGGATCAGGGCGCCAATCAGGGCCGGTCGGCCCGAAGTGAAGCCACCCGGTCTGGATGTTTTCAAAATCAAACATGGCGGTCATGCCATCGACTTCAACATCTTCATCGTCCTCACGGACGTACCAACGTCCGGCTTTGGCGTTATATTTCAAAATTGGCAGGAAATCCCCGCCGCTGTTTCCAAGATTTAAAGGCATCGTTCTATTCTCCGTTACAAATTCAGCCCTTTATTTAACGTCCGGGGCCGTTGTGGGACGTTGTTAAATCGCCCCCAATTCTATTTGTAGTGGGTTCAATACGGGTTTGGGGTTGCGCTGGTAATCCTCAAATGGGGCTTTCTTCCAAATCCATCCATTTGTCCACCGCGCCATATCCACCAATTTCCCCCGCGTCCAATCGTGGCGAACGTGGTATTTTTTTTCTAGCGCGTTCAATTTAATGAATGGTTGAACGTGTGGGTCACCACCCCATTCAATAACCTTATTAATGCGGGCAAGGCATTCGGCCATTGGTTCGTTGCCGATTAAAACATAAACCCGCTTCTTGCTTCGGGGTACAGCATGGAGCATCCGCATAACCCGGCGCACATAAGGCTCATCGCCTTGGTCGTCATAGGCAAAGCGCCACGGGCCTTTGTTTATTTGCGCCCAACGCCGATAAACCTCATTATTAAAAGTGCGAGGCTCAAAGCCGGAATTGGCATCCAGCAACGGCACCCCTTCGGCCTGATATCGCCCGATAATGTGATCCTGATATTCGGCTGGCAAGGCTGACAGGTTGTTGTCACATAGCACCGGGCGCACCGGGAAATCCGGTATCAGGGTAAATTCCTTGCCTTCCATTTTCGGCACGATGCAGAACCAGCACCCAACCGGGCAACCTCGGCTTGCCATCGTCGCCATTGGGTTATGGTGCGCCACAGCGTCGGGGTAATCGCCGCCGATCTGCGCTACGTCTGCAAGGTAATGTTTGCGAGTAAATACGCCCGGCCCCCCCGCTCGGACATTGTAACCCTCGGCATTCAAATAGACGGCGCGCTGGTAGGCATCATCCAACCGCCAAGAGAATGCAACAGACAAAAAGGCCGTGTCGCCTTCAATCCATTCAGCCAAGCCGCCCACCCATTTTCCGGTTGCTTTCATTTATGGTTAATACCCAAAAACCTTCCGGCCCTGTTCGCGCGTGGCCGGTGAATTCCAGTAAAACGAATCGTAATTAGGGATTACGAAGGAGCGCAGGACTTCAGGATCATCTGAAAGCGATAAAAACCTCTCGACGCGAATGGCGGTCTGGCGCACCTCTTCGAGGTCTTGCTGGCAATTCTCCAATTCGTAGAAACCCACCTTTTTGGGCGTCACATAAAGGAATTTCATGGAGTGGTTGCCCTTGGCCTTCTTGTATATAGCGCCCTGGCGTCGATTCGGCGCGGTGATACAAGACGGCAAGCGCGTGGTGGATTTTAGGTCGATTACCTCGCCCTTAGTATCCCAAGTGAAGTCCGTGTAACCTATGATTGGAAGCTGAACGCCGTCCAGTTTAATTTCGATGCGTTCTTGGGTTTGGGACGGCGGGCCGTAGTCCTTGAGTGCCTCCAACCCTTGTTCCACCATGGCCGGGATGTTGGCGCGCTCTTTATCGCGGGCCTCACCGTCAACGCCAAGCGCTGTAAGTTCATTAAACTTTTTTACCGCCTCCTCGGCGGGGTCCACAAATTCGTTACCCTGGAGGCCGACCTCAACTCCGAATTCAGCGGCGGTGCCGCGCGCCATTGCGGCGTTGGTTTCTTCGCGAAATCTCGGTGAAAGATATGACAAGCACCAGAGTGCCATGTCATTGGTGGCCTTGTATAGTGAAGAATGGCTGTGGTGGTCTATATCGTGAAACCTTTTCATTGCTCGCTACCCCACAACGCCAGCAACACCGCTTCGGCGCGGCCATGATCTTTAACGCGCTTGAAATAATCCGCCCGCTTGGGAAATAACCGCGTGGCCGTAGCGCGTGATGCACCTTTATCTCGGCCCAGCGAGAAATGCTTTTTCCACTTGGCCGGGCTAACCGGCGTCCAGGGAATCTCCAGTGCCGCCATCACGCCTTTCAGAACGCCAACGCCCTGGCCGAAATTAAAGGCCGATTGACGGCCCATTTTGTGGCTGTTAACGGACTCTATATATATGTGGGCGGGCGTGAACTCATCGAACAGATCGGCGATGGCCTTGCCGTTGAGTTCCTTGTCGATTACCGGCATATCGTGGATGTCCAGAAACCCGCACGGGTATAGCAGTGCGATGGCGCCCGTCTTGCCGGGATCGATGGCGGCGATCATTGCTCATCCTTCCAGATTAATCTTTTCGGCATCTAATATTGCCCTTCCGATGATTTCGGGGATTTGCGGCAAAACGGCGTTTCCGAGACATTTAAGTCGGTCCACCCGGTTGGGAACCCCATTAACCACTCGACCCACTGGGGGTTCAGGGAGCCAGACTGCACCCCCTCTGCTTCGGCAACCTGTGTTATCAGCGGTTCCGCTCCGGTTGCGCCTGGCGCTCGTTTGCCGCCCTTCACTGTGCGACTGTCCCGCGCTAATGGCGTCGGCCACATCTTCGCCGCCGTTTCCAGGTTGAAACTTTCCTTGTGTCCGCTGGGGCGCGTCCCGGTGAAGTTGGGCGTTGCTCCCCTTGCCGTTGCGTCGGGTGTGGGCCATAGCGTGTGCGCTATCCCCCTCAAGTTCCCTTGCTTCCATTCCCTCTCTGCGCTTTCTGGCGTTGACGGGTTCCAACTGTCGCCGCAAGTCATTGTTGGCAACAATCCAGAGCCGGTCCCTTCGGTGCGGGGCATCGACGGCGCAAGCTGGTATAATAAGCGTCCCTGTGGTGTAGCCTTCACCTTCCAAGTCAGAAAGCACTTGGTCGAGGCCCATGTTGATGTGGCCAGGCACGTTCTCAGCAATGATCCAACGGGGCCGGATGGAAGCCACGAGCCTAAACATTTCCGGCCAGAGGTGACGGTCATCGTCCGCGCCTTGTCGCTTCCCGGCGAGACTAAATGGCTGGCATGGATATCCGCCGGTAATAACGTCAATTGGTCCAACTGCATCGCCTGTCAGGCCCCTAACGTCTTTATGGATAGGTACATCAGGCCAATGCTTCGCCAGAACCTTGCGGCAGAACGGATCAATCTCGCAGAACGCCACGGTTTCAAATCCGCCTGTCCGCTCAAGCCCGAGGCTGAATCCGCCGATGCCGGAAAAGAGGTCGAGGACTTTAAGCACGGCATCAAAACACCACCGCCGCCACATAAACGAACGCAGCCGCCGCGATGCATACGGCGAAGATCACGGCCCAATCTTGCGCGCGGATCATTTGAAACGCTCCGGGTAAATCCGCTTCAGAACGCGGCTAATGCAAATATTGATTTCGCGGTTGGTCATGGTGAAGCCTTTCCAAATATGTCGGGCCGCAAATTGTGGCGGCTGATCCCGGTGATTTTTTCAACGTCTAAAACTCTTTCCGGCGGCACCTTGCCATTCTCCCATTTGGATATCGCGGGAGCCTGGACGCCTAGCTTGACGGCCAGCGCCGCTTGGGTGATAGCGTTTTCGGTTCGGTAGTCGATGATTGATTTTGTCATGGTGGCGCATTAGTTCCACACTGGAATAATAAAGTCAACAAAAAAAAGTTCCACACCGGAAACTTTTCTATTGACTCAATAGTTCCAATGTGGAATTATAATGGCATGAACAACGCAACCACCCCTTTCAACCTTTTAGGAGATAGCCAAATGGCCGTCACCAATCTTCCCCGCCTCGCTGGTTCCCTTGCTTCCCCGAAAACCATTTTCGGCTATGGCAGCCGTTACGCGGTTTATGCCGTCCATACGCGATTCGACGCGGTGGAATGGTTTGTTGATGACGCCGAAAGCGTTGATCCTGTAACGGACGGTCTCGCGATCATCCGCCAAGAGGCCACCAAAGAGGCGGCGATGGAGGGGTTGGCTTAACCCCACCCCCTACGGGCTAACCGCCCCGCTTCCCCGGATTTTAGCGCCGGGGCTTCGGGGTGCAAACTTTTGAAAAGGAACTTGAAAGATGACTATGAAACAAGCAAAATCTCTGGGCTGGACCTTCGACGAAAAGGGAGACGGTATAACCGTAGAGAAGGGCCGCGCTATAATAATGGCGCCGACGAAAAAATTGGCGCTGAAGCTCATAGAAAAAGCGGAGTCCGCGTGATGCCATTTTATTCCGAAGCCGACCACGCCGCCGCGCTTGAGGCGTTGGCATCAATCAAGGCCATTCAAGGCCATTTAAATTGCATTCGTGAGCTACAGGTTTCGGCTGACACTTGCAGCGAAATCTTCAGGACCATCGCAGAGCCTGGAAGTCTAGCCGATTACAAATCATCTGTTGATGGCGCTGCCGCGCTGATCGAGGAACAGTGTG
>Ga0255049_10001751_pt1 | contig 11800 bp, 11 predicted proteins | sample JV7_2_3_MG_FD_183615 | JGI IMG/M metagenome (GOLD analysis project Ga0255049, IMG submission 183615) | Seawater microbial communities from Jervis Inlet, British Columbia, Canada - JV7_2_3 | ecosystem: Environmental > Aquatic > Marine > Inlet | place: Canada: British Columbia | collected 2016-10-06
TCGAGGCTCTTTGCAAATACTTTCGACAGTAACGACCACGAGCGTGGAAGAGGTCAATGCGGCCCGAGGCGCGCCGGTGTGGTACCAACTCTACCCCACGGAAGATTGGCGAATCACGGAGGCCCTTCTCCGGCGTGCAGAGGATTCCGGTTGCCCGGCCGTCGCGATAACCGTCGATCTGCCGAACAGCAATCGTGAGGCGATCGATCGATTCCAGCGTGCCACTAACGCGGAATGCCTTGCCTGTCACGAACCCGGCCTCGAGGGCTCGGTCGCACGCAAGCCGATGTTCGATGGCTTGGACCTCTCGGCGATCAGCAACACGCGCGCTCCCCAGATGGACTGGGAGTTCGTCGAGCGGGTCAAGAACTTCACCTCAATGAGAGTGTTGTTAAAGGGTATCGTTACCCATGAGGACGCTAGTCTCGCGTTACAACATGGTGTCGATGGATTAATCGTCTCAAACCACGGCGGGCGAGCGATCGACAGCCGCAGAGCAACGATTGACTCACTGCCGGAAGTTGTCCAGGCGATCGGCGGTAGAATTCCCGTGTTGGTCGATGGTGGGTTCCGGCGCGGCACGGATGTATTCAAGGCGCTCGCGATCGGAGCCGACGCGATCTGTATCGGCCGTCCCTATCTTTGGGGGCTGAGCGCATTCGGTCAGGAGGGTGTCGAGCGGGTGCTCGATATACTGAATCGCGAACTACAGATCATGATGCAGCAGGCCGGGACGCCCACGCTTGCCGCGATCACGAGAAATTCCCTGGTCCTGTAGACTGCTAGAACGCCGGGTCAGATAGACATGCTAAGTCTTGAGCTTCTCGAGGTATGCGCGAAAGTCGCCGCCCAGATCCGGATGACGTAGCCCGTACTCGACGGTCGCTTGCAGGTAACCGAGCTTGCTGCCGCAGTCATAGCGGACGCCTTCGAACGGCAGGACATGGACAGGTTCATCGGCGATCAATCGAGCGATCGCATCGGTCAATTGAATCTCATCGCCCGCCCCTTTTCCCGTCGACGCCAGTTTCTCGAAAATTCCGGGCGTCAGGATGTAGCGTCCGACGACGGCAAGATCAGAAGGCGCATCTTCAGGCTGAGGTTTTTCGACGATCTTAGTCACACGTTGTACGCCGTCTCTTTCAGACTCGACGGCCACGATGCCGTAATTTCCCGTTTGATCCTTCGGCACGGTTTCGACGCCTAAAACACTGCAGCCATGCCGGCCGAAATGATCTTTCATCTGTTTCAGGCATGAAGTATCGCTGTAGATCAGATCATCCGCGAGGTGGACAAAAAATGGTTCTTCGCCGACCACCGGCCGCGCACACAGAACTGCGTGGCCGAGACCGAGCGGCGTCCCCTGACGAATGTAGATGCAGTCCACGCCGGCCGGAACGATCTCCCGCAGGACCGCCAGCAGATCGTGCTTGCCGGATTCGCTGAGCACTCTCTCGAGCTCGGCATCCGTGTCGAAATGATCCTCGATCGCGCGCTTGGAAGACCCGGTCACAAACACCAGCTTTTGAACGCCTGCCGACAGGGCTTCTTCCACTGCATACTGGATCAGCGGCTTATCGACGATCGGCAGCATCTCCTTTGGAGAGGCTTTCGTGGCGGGAAGGAAACGAGTACCTCGGCCGGCAACTGGGAATACGGCTGAGCGGATTGTCGACATCAAGAGCTGATTTCCTCCATGCAATCACGCGCGATGATCATCGCGCGCAGCGCAATGATACCGGAGAAGCGTGACTGGCATAAGAGAAGCCCGGTCGGACCCTCATCCGCCGGGCTTATTCCTTGAACGCTGTCGATGCCGGAAGTATTTGCCTGGTACTAAGAATCGCTGACGAGAATATTGTCTCGATTCATCTCGATGATCCGGCTGCCGATGCCGCTCACCCGGCTCAACGCCTCCGGTGTGGTGAAATCGCCGTTTGCCTCTCGGTAGTCGATGATCGCGGCGGCCAACGCGGGGCCGACACCTGTCAATTCAAGCGCCAGCGTTTCAGCATCCGCCGTATTGACGTTGACCGGTCCTGCAAACAAGGTGGCAGAACCGAAGCCGAAGACAAGCAGGCACAGTAGGTCTCTGCATCTCGCTCTCATGAGCTTTCTCCTTCATGGTTTCTAGATAACGGGAGAAACGATGCTAACGGGCATCGAGGCGTCGGGCAGCCTGCTTAACTAGCGGCTTCTGCGAGATATTGGGAGACGCGCTAAGCGACTATGCTCTCGAATTGAAATGTTTGAATTGGCTTGATCGTTTCCCAGGCCTTGCAACTTGGACAATGCCAAACGAGTCGCTGCGTACTGTAGCCACAAGTCGTACATTGGTATCGCGCGCTCGACAGTGCCAGTTGGCGTAGCCCGTTCGCGATACGTCGGATTGCGAGCTCCCGCTCCGCTTTGGATAAGCCGTTGAGATGATCCGTATCCACCAGAGTCGCCAAAACGTCGTGGTGAAGTATGAAGTCTTCTACGCAGGTATAGAGCGCGGGTAGTGCGGTGAGGTCGTTGATGATGACCGCGTATGCAAGATTCCGTTTAACATCACCCTCCGCCGCAATGAAACCTTCCAGGTAGCGCTCCAGCTCCTGCTGCCGGTTCGTGGCCTCGTAACACGCGACGAGTTGAGGTAACACCTCCACCATTAAGCGTTGGTCGGCTTCCAGCACGCGTTCGTATAACCGCAATGCCTGCGCGAAATCCTCTTCTTCCTGAGCAATTGCCGCCCGTATCACGGTGCCGCGGAACGCGCCGGTCTCACTTCGGACGGAACTCTTGAGATGCTGGCGTGCAAGGTCGAGATCGCCACCGATTCGGGCTCGTTCTGCAAGCTCGCAGTAGTAGTGTGCGACCTGGCTCGATTTCTCGCCGGTCATGACCTCCAACTCACGGTGCGCTTCAATGGCTTTTAGCCAGTCGCTCTCACGCTCATAGATATCCACCAGGTTTTCCAGGGCAGCCTTCCCAAGCGTCGGGCTGCCGTGCAATTCTGCGAACAATTTTTCCGCTCGATCGAACAGGCCCGCGCCCAGGTAGTCCTGAGCTAGAGAAAACAACGCTTGGTGCCGTTGCTCTTCATTCAGACTCGGTCGCGCGAGCAAATTCTGATGGACACGGATAGCGCGATCGACCTCTCCGCGTCGTCTGAATAGATGACCTAAGGCGAAGTGTGTCTCCAGCGTGTCGTCGTCGACTTTCGCCATTCGCACGAAGAGCTCCAACGCCTCATCCGTCTGGCGATTCAAGACGAGGTTCAGACCCCTCAGATAGTCGGCGTTTACCGGCGGCGGGGGTGGATCCCCGCGACCTTGGACAGAATAACGCGCAAAAGCCCATCCGGTGGCTGCCGCCACGATGAAAAGCCCTGCCAGCAGAAATGTGGCTTCAGTTGGCATCTTGCAGCGGAAGGCTGCGCAGGCTACTGACCTCTGCCTCTGCGAGTCTCAAGTCGCGACGCAGGCGCCGTCTTTCAGCTGCCATGCGAAAGAGAGCCAGGCCGGCGGTAATGAGTCCGAAAAGCCAGCCGATCGCGAAGCAGACGGTGAACGCTAGTGCGACGGAGACTTCCTCGAGTCGGGCGAATCCGACATCGAGTGAGACCGTCTCTGGATTGTTATAGGCGAATACCGCCGCCAGCAGCGCGACAAGAAGCAGCGATAAGAACAGTACGATCTTGCGTACCGTGGCCAAGTCTATATTCCTGAGAGTCGTACGCTGCTAGCTGCGTACCGGAAGATCGCGGCCCGCGTTAACGCGCTCTCTGAGGTCTTTTCCGGGTTTGAAATGCGGCACATGTTTTCCCGCCAGTGCGACCGCATCGCCGGTCTTCGGATTTCGGCCCATTCGGGGTGGGCGATAATGTAGTGAAAAGCTGCCGAACCCGCGTATCTCAATACGCTCACCGTTCGCGAGCGATTCGCTCATCAGCTCCAGAACATGCTTTACAGCAAGCTCCACATCTTTAGCAGGAAGATGCTTCTGCTTACGGGCGATCGATTCTATTAACTCGGATTTTGTCATGGCTAGGCACCATCCTCTCAGGCCACAGCGTACCGTTATTGTTATTAACTTTCGGAGCTTACTCCGAAGACAGATGTTCCTTCAGTAAGTCACCCAGCGTCGCGCCCGCCGCCGGTTTCCCTGCGTCGGATTTATAAGTCTTAATAGCCTGAGCTTCGTCATGCGCTTCCTTGGCCTTGATCGATAGTGAGACGATTCGTGTCTTTCTATCAACTCCAGTGAACTTCGCTTCCAGCTCTTCGCCGGCCTTAAGAATCATACGCGCGTCTTCGACTCGGTCCCTGGAGATCTCAGAAGCGCGTAATTGACCGATGACACCCCCCTCCAATTCGACGGTCGCGCCCTTAGCATCCACTTCCTGGATAATTCCCTTTACGATACCGCCCTTCGGATGTTCTGCCAAGAACAGCGACAGGGGATCCTTATCTAGTTGCTTGACCCCGAGGGAGATGCGCTCTCGTTCCGGATCGATGGCGAGTACGGTCGTTTCGAGTTCCTCGCCTTTGGTGTAGTTGCGGACTGCTTCTTCGCCAGCGAGCTCCCACGACAGGTCGGACAGATGGACAAGGCCATCGATGCCGCCGGGAAGACCGATAAATACACCAAAGTCTGTAATGGATTTGATCTGCCCGGAGACTTTGTCGCCTTTGTTGTAACTCTCGCCGAAGTCTGCCCAGGGATTCGCTTGACACTGTTTCAGGCCGAGCGAGATACGCCGGCGTTCCTCGTCAATATCGAGGACCATCACTTCGACCTCATCGCCGATCTGCACGACCTTGTGCGGGCTTACATTCTTATTGGTCCAGTCCATCTCGGATACGTGGACGAGGCCTTCGACACCTTCCTCGATCTCGACGAAACAGCCGTAGTCCGCGATGTTCGTCACCTTGCCGAATAATCGGGAGTCCGGAGGATAGCGTCTGCCGAGATCCATCCACGGATCGTCACCCAGCTGCTTCAGCCCAAGCGATACCCGGTTGCGTTCGCGATCAAACTTCAAGACTTTAACGTCCATCTCGTCGCCGACATTGACGACTTCGGAGGGATGTTTCACCCGTTTCCAGGCCATGTCGGTGATATGCAGCAACCCATCGATGCCGCCGAGATCGACGAAAGCGCCGTAATCGGTCAGGTTCTTGACGATACCCTTGAGTACCGCACCCTCCTGCAGGTTTTTCAGAAGTTCGTCGCGCTCCGCGCTGTATTCTTCCTCGACGACAGCGCGACGCGATACGACGACGTTATTGCGCTTCTGATCGAGTTTGATGACTTTAAATTCGAGGGTGGATCCTTCGAGAGCGGTAGGATCTCTGACCGGGCGGACATCGACGAGCGACCCCGGTAAAAAGGCGCGAACAAAATCGATGTCGACGGTAAAGCCACCGCGAACACGGCCGCTGATCGTACCGGTGACGACCTTGGCGTCTTCGAATGATTCTTCAAGGCGGCGCCATGTTCGGGCACGTTTAGCCTTTTCTCTGGATAGACGAGTCTCGCCAAAACCGTCTTCGACGGCCTCCAGCGCGACTTCGACTTCATCCCCTACGGCGACTTCGATGTCGCCGCTATCGTCGAGAAATTGGTTCGTCGCGATCACGGCCTCGGACTTCAAGCCCGCGTGGACGATCACGACATCCGGGTTCACGTCGACGACGATCGCCGTCAGAATGGCACCCTGCTTAATCTGCTGATTAGCGAGATTTTCTTCTAGTAACTCCGCAAAAGATTCGGTCATTGATGTTCGCCGCTGCTGCGGCACCCTCCAGTACGTCGTCGGTTCATCCTGTACCAACGGTTGATCCAAAATGGCTTCAGGCATCCTGCCAAAGCCTCCTAAGTCGTCTCTTCGCTCACTTCCAGAAGCCAGGAGTGAACCCGCTCAATGACTTGCTCCGGTGTGATCCCGGTGGAATCCAGGATACGAGCCCCGTCGGCGGCCTTCAGCGGCGCTACCTTTCGGTTAGCGTCGCGCTCGTCCCGTTCGGCTATGTCTCGAGAAAGGGCCGGCAGGCTAACATCAATCCCCTTTTCTTTCAACTGGTTATAGCGTCTCAACGCTCTTTCGTCCGGGCTGGCCGTCAGAAACACTTTGAGCGCGGCAGCAGGGAATACGACGCTTCCCATATCGCGTCCGTCCGCGACGAGGCCCGGAGGCTGAGCGAACTGTCGTTGACGCTCAAGAAGCGCGGCACGAACGGGCGGCAGCGCAGCCACTTTCGAGGCCGCCGCCCCATGTTCCTCGGTCCGAAGGAGCGTTGTGACGTCGACGCCGTCCAGCAAGACCCGCTCCGTGTCCTCGGCCGAGGAGAACTCGACTGCCATGACAGCCGCGGCGGCCGCCAACCCATCGGGATCGTCGATAGAGATGGATTGCCTTGCGGCGACCAGCGCGACCAGTCGGTACAGTGCACCGCTATCCAGCAGGTGCCAGCCCAGCGCTCGTGCCAGCCCACGACTGATCGTCCCTTTACCCGAGCCGGTCGGGCCATCGATGGCGATCACGGGGACGCACTCACTCATGGCGGTCGGCCGTCACTGCGTCCAGTCGCAGCCCGCAGTGTGCTGCAACCGCCAGGAAGTCGGGAAATGAGGTAGCGACAGGGCTCGTATCCAGGATCTCGATCGCCGATGGCGCTCGGAGGCTCGCGACGGCAAACGCCATCGCGATCCGATGATCGCCCTGGCTATCGACTCGCCCGCCCTGCAGGGGACCGCCTTTAATCGTCAGCCCGTCCGGCTGCTCCTCGACCGTCGTCCCCAACGCATTCAAGCCGGCGGCCATGACGGCCAGGCGATCGCTCTCCTTATGCCGCAGTTCGTCCGCGCCGGTCACGACGGTCGTGCCGATGGCTGCCGCTGCGGCTATGAATAGTATCGGCAGTTCATCGATACTGAGCGCGACAAGCTGGGCGCCGATCTCGACGCCACGCAATTCACTCTGTTCAACGTAGATGTCGGCTACCGGCTCTGCACCGCTCTGGCGCTCGTTTCGCAGCTCGATCTTGCCGCCCATACTCCGCAGAATGGTTAGCAGGCCCGTTCGAGTTGGATTAATGCCTATCGCGGGAAGCAGCAGGCCATCGGCAGCGCCGAGGAGGCCGGCGACGATGAAGAACGCCGCCGAAGAGAAGTCACCCGGTATGTCGATTGAGGTGCCGTTCAACGTGACCGGTCCAGCTACCGACACTGTGCCGTCCGCTTCCCGATCCAGCGGTACGCCCATCGTCAGAAGCATACGCTCCGTATGGTCGCGACTGGGTCCAGGCGACCTGACCGTCGTCCGTCCGTCTCCCCACAGGCCGGCCAATAGGATGGCCGATTTTAACTGCGCGCTGGCGACGGGTAGCGTGTAGTCGATGCCACTGAGTGATCTCGTACCATGGATGCGTACGGGTGCCCGCCCGTTATCGGTCGCGATCTGAGCGCCCATCGCGCGCAGGGGTTCGGCGACTCGCTCCATCGGCCGCTGCCGCAGAGATTCATCTCCCGTCAGCACCGAGTCGAACGGCTGCGCGGCCAGCAGCCCCATCAACAGTCGTATCGCAGTGCCGGAATTACCGAGGTCCAATGATTCCGCCGGCTTGCCGAGCCCATTGGCGCCCACACCGACGACGGTCAAGCTCGATCCGGCCTCTTCTATGCCGACACCCATGGCGCGCAGAGCGGCCAACGTCGACAGGCAGTCTTCGCTTCGCAGGAAGCCCGAGATCGTTGTCGTACCGTTTGCCACGGCGCCCAGCAGCAATGCCCGGTGCGAGATGGACTTATCGCCGGGTACGCCCACCGTCCCGCCCACACTTTCGGCCGGGTGTGCGAGATAGGCTTCTGGAGAAGCCGTTGGAGGGTGCTGGGGCACGCGAGTAAAGTCTCTGCGATCCTAAAGAACTGCCTTGGGGTAGGCGCCGAGGACGCGAAACAGGTTCGCCTGCGCTTCGACGTCCCGCAACGCTTCGCTGACGTTCTCATCGTCAGCGTGACCGCCGATATCGACGAAGAAGACGTAATCCCATTTTCGGCGTCTGGATGGCCGGGACTCGATTCGCGTCATGCTGATGCCGTTACGCGCCAGCGGGTCGAGTAGGTGATGCAGGACGCCGGGGCCTTCAGTACCGCTGGAGGATAACAGCAGTGACGTCTTGTCTTCGCCGCTCGGCGGAAAGAGTCGTCGCCCGATCACCAGGAAGCGAGTGGTATTGTCAGCGTGATCTTCGATGTTCGCGAAGAGTATGCCCAGTCCGTAAACTTCGGCCGCGGCATCGCCGGCAATAGCCGCCGTGCCATCTTCATCACGTGCACGCCGCGCCGCCTCCGCGTTGCTCGACACCGGTAACATCTCAACTCCGGGTAAGGATTGCGCCAGCCAGGCGCGACACTGTGCCAGCGACTGAGGATGGGAGCAGACTCGCTTGATTTGCCCGATCTCTTTCATCTGACCCATCAAGTGCTGGCAGATGCGCAACTCGACTTCACCGCAAATCTTCAGCGGTGAAGTCAGGAACATGTCGAGCGTGCTATTGATCGTGCCTTCCGTCGAGTTTTCCACCGGAACAACGCCGAAGTCCGCTATGCCTGCTTCGACTTCGTGAAAGATTTCCTCGATCGTCGTCAACGGCAGTGCTCGCACCGAATGGCCGAAGTGCTTGAGTACGGCAGACTGCGTGAACGTCCCTTCCGGACCGAGGAAAGCAACCTTCAGCGGTTCTTCCTGCGCAAGGCAGGCGGACATCAGTTCTCTGAATACGCGAACAAGCTCTTCGTTCCGCAGCGGCCCCTCGTTGCGCTCCATGACGGCGCGCAATACCTGAGCTTCTCGCTCCGGCCGATAGAAATCTACGGTCTGAGTTAGCCCTTTTGCAGCCCCGACTTCTTTCGCGCAACGGGCTCGATCTGCGATCAGTGCCTGAATCTGGGCGTCGATCTCATCGATTCGCTGTCGCAGCTGCTCCAACTCGGCGTCGTTGTCGGAGCCGGTCTTTTCGTTCATGACAGGGGATTCACGAGGTTTGCTAGCCGGCTAGTCAATAATAGGAAGAACGCGTAGCGAGAGTATGCCATCGATAGAACGGATTCGCTGTAATGTGGCCTCACCTGCAGCAGGGCCGTCCATATCGACGAGCGTATGCGCGACATCGCCTCTCGATACATTCAACAGATCCGCGATATTAATATTCTCTTCCGCCAGAGCGGTCGATACCTGTCCGACCATATTCGGCACATTCGAATTCGTGATCGCGAGACGGTGAGGCCGCGTACGTCGCAACTGCGCTTCGGGAAAGTTTACCGAATGGCGAATGTTGCCGTTCTCCAGGAAATCCCGGAGGTTGTCTGCGACCATCACGGCACAGTTCTCCTCGGCTTCCCGAGTCGAGGCGCCCAGGTGCGGTAAACAGATAATGCGGTCATCGTTCATCAGCGCGCGCGACGGAAAGTCGGTCACGTAAGTGCTGACCGCACCGCTATCGAGCGCCGCCAGCAACGCGTCTTCGTCGACAATACCCTGGCGCGCAAGATTCAACACGACCGAACCTTTGGGTAATAGCGCGAGCCGATCGCTATTCAGCAATCCTCGGGTGTGATCATTAAATGGTATGTGGAAGGACACCATATTGGCGCGTGAGCACAGCTCTTCCAAGTTGGATGCTTGTTTGACCCCCGATGAGAGTTGCCAGGCACGTTCGACGGTAATCTTCGGATCGTAGCCGATCACGCTCATGCCGAGTTCCAGCGCGGCATTCGCGACTTGGACGCCGATCGCGCCAAGCCCCACAACACCGAGTGTGCGTCCCGGTAATTCGTAACCGACAAACTGTTTCTTGGCTGCTTCAACGGCGCGTGCGAGTTCATCGTCGTCACCTTCAAGGTGACGCACATAGTCCCACGCTGAGACTAGATTACGCGCCGCCAGAAGAACGCCGGCGATGACTAACTCCTTCACTGCATTGGCATTCGCGCCGGGGGCATTGAAAACGGGAATGCCCAATTCACTCAGCTTCGACACGGGAATGTTGTTCACGCCCGCGCCCGCGCGCCCGACGGCACACAGACTGGCCGGAATCTCCATGTCATGCATCTTGTAGGAGCGCACGAGGATCGCATGAGGATCGGCCAGGTCCGCGCCAACCTCGTAGCGCTCGCGAGGAAAGCGATCCAGCCCTTCATTCGCGATATTGTTGCGTGTCAGAACTTTGAATGAGTCTGTCATGTTGTCTGGCAATGTCTAGCCTCGAAGTCCGACATGAATGCGATCAATGCATCCACACCCGCCTCGGGCATTGCGTTGTATAGGCTCGCACGGAGGCCACCAACCGATCGATGGCCTTTCAGGTTGGTCAGGCCGGCGGCTTTCGATCCGGCCAGAAAAGCCGAATCCAATTCCGCGTCCGGCAGCGTGAATGGGATATTCATGCGGGACCGGTAGTCCAATTCGACGGGGTTAGTGTAGAAATCTGAAGCGTCGATCGCTGCGTAGAGCTTCTGTGCCTTGGCGTCATTGCGCTGCGCCATGGCTTCGAGTCCCCCCTGCTCCTTCAGCCACGTGAAGACCAGACTGGCCATGTACCATGCGAATGTTGCAGGTGTATTCCACATCGAGCCCGACTCTGCCATGACGCGGTAGTCCGTTATACCGGGCGTCTGTGCAGCGGCGTGCCCGATCAGATCTTCGCGCACGATCACGAGAGTCAGTCCGGCCTGGCCGATGTTCTTCTGCGCGCCAGCGTAGATGAGACCGAATCGTTTCACATCGATCGGCCTCGATAGAATCGTCGATGACATATCTGCGACCAGGGGAGCGTTGGACACTTCGGGGATGCTGTGCATCTCGACGCCGCCGATGGTTTCATTGGGCGTGCAATGCAAATAGGCTGCATCGTCCGATACCTGCCAACTTTCCGGATCCGGCACCGTCGTATAGTGACTCGTCGCGGCATCGGCTGCGACATTCACTTCGACGATGCGCGATGCCTCCGTCTTGGCTTTCTTGCCCCAACTTCCCGTTACGACGTAATCGGGGACGCCGTCGGGTGCCGCCAGGTTCAGAGGTACGGCTGCGAACTGCAGCGTTGCGCCTCCCTGCAGAAACAGAACTTTGTAATTCTCCGGAATCGTCAATAGCTCCCGCAGATCGGCCTCCGATTGGGCGGCAAGGGCCATAAATTCGGGGCTGCGGTGGCTAACCTCCATGACCGACATGCCGGTACCGTTCCAGTCGAGGAAGTCGGCCTGTGCTCGCTCCATGACTTGCTGCGGCAGGACTGCGGGGCCCGGGCTGAAGTTAAAAACGCGATCCATCTCTACTCTGTACTTCCTTTGCGTCGCGAACCGCTATTCCGGCTCGTCATCCTGTAAGACTTCTACACGCTCCAGCCCAACGAGTTTGTCATTAGCGTCCAGCCGGATCAGCCGAACTCCCTGCGTGTTTCTGCCCATCACGGAAATCTCAGAGGTCGGTGTTCTGACGAGCGTGCCGGCCGAACTAATCAGCATGACCTCGTCGCCCGTTGAGACTTGCAACGCGCCGACGACGCGGCCGTTACGACCGGACGCCTGAATAGCGATAACGCCCTGCCCGCCCCGGCCCTGCACGGGGAAATCGTTCAGCGGCGTGCGCTTGCCATAGCCATTCTCGGTGGCAATGAGCATGAGTTCTTTGTCCGGAATGCTGAGCGCGATTACCTCGTCGTCGTCACCCGCCAGCCGGAGGCCGCGCACGCCGGCAGCCGTTCTACCCATCGTTCGAACATCGGTCTCAGAGAAGCGAATGGCCTTTCCC